>Ga0180007_10006876_pt1 | contig 10964 bp, 9 predicted proteins | sample MM_PC_MetaG_FD_121122 | JGI IMG/M metagenome (GOLD analysis project Ga0180007, IMG submission 121122) | Groundwater microbial communities from the Aspo Hard Rock Laboratory (HRL) deep subsurface site, Sweden - MM_PC_MetaG | ecosystem: Environmental > Aquatic > Deep subsurface > Groundwater...
AGATGGATCCTCCTCTCCGTTTTCGGCATCATCATGATATCCATGGGATTCGTCGTAATGCTTCTGGAGCAGAATCCGAAAAGCAAGCTTTACGCCACGGTCATTATACTGGTCGGCATAGTAGCGGTAGTGACGGGGATAAAGAGGATCATCAAATCCTTTGTAACTGTTTTCCTGCCTGAGCGTGAAGGCGAGCTGGTCGACAGGGTCTATCTGAAGAGGGTGCTGGACAGGGGTCCGCGCATAACGGTCATAGGCGGCGGGACCGGGCTCTCGACGATGTTGCATGGACTTAAAGAATATACGTCAAACATCACTGCAGTAGTTACGGTAGCCGATGACGGCGGATCATCGGGACGACTCAGAAAAGATTTTAATATGCTGCCGCCCGGCGATATACGCAACTGTCTTGTGGCTCTTGCGGACGCAGAACCTCTTATGGGTAAGCTTTTTCAGTTCAGGTTCGAGGATGGCGGCGACCTCAAAGGGCACAGCTTCGGAAACCTCTTTATAGCGGCGATGACGAAAGTCGCGGGCAGTTTTGACGCGGCTATCAAGGAGTCGAGCAAGGTTCTGGCGATACGCGGAAGCGTAGTCCCCTCCACGCTTGATAAAGCGGTGCTCGTAGCCGAGCATATCGATGGACATGAGACGGTTGGCGAGACCAGTATCTCGAAGGCAAATAGCCCGATAAGGCGCATATCGTTAAGGCCGGGCAATTGCCGGGCCACGAGTGAGGCCATAGAAGCGATACGTAAAGCGGATGCTGTAGTGCTCGGGCCGGGAAGCCTGTATACCAGCATAATACCGAATCTTCTCGTCGGCAATATATACAGGGAGTTGATCGCGTCAAAGGCCATTAAAGTTTATGTTTGCAATGTTATGACCCAGAAAGGCGAGACGGACGGCTATAAAGCCAGCGATCACATGAGGGCGATAATAGACCACACAGCTGCCGGCATTATAAATTATTGTATAGTCAATACGGCAAGGATATCGGCCGATATGTTGAAAAAGTATGAGGGCGAATATTCTTATCCTGTAGTGGCCGATATTGAGAACCTGAAGAAGCTGAAGGCCAAGGCAGTAGAAGCGCATATAATAAGTACAAAGGATTACGTTAGACATGATTCGGTCAGGCTTGCCAAGATAATAATAGATCTCGTAACGAGTTTAAAAAAAGAGAAGAATTAAATCAGGGTGTCAGAAAATATGCTGATAGAGAAAGTGGTGGTCATAAAGAATAAACAGGGTTTGCACGCGCGTCCCGCCGCGTTATTTGTGCAGATAGCGAACAAGTTCAACAGCGATATCACGATCTCCAAGGGCAAGCACAAAGTGAACGGAAAGTCGATCATGGGGATAATGATGCTTGAGGCCGGGCTCGGCTCCAAGGTGACAATGGTCGCTAATGGCGATGACGCTGAAGCCGCCATAAAAGAACTGGAAATTTTACTGGTCTGTGAAAATATCGACGAACTGGTGATATAGGAACCTATGAAAAAGAAAGAGATCATACTTAAAGGTATCCCGGCTTCTCCCGGCATAGTGAGCGGCAAGGCTTTTCTCTATGGCAGGGAACAGTATACGATATCCAGGCGCCCCGTAAAAGAGGAACAGATACAGAACGAATTAAAGCGCTTTAAAGACGCGCTCGTCCAGACAAAGAACGAGATCCTGGATATAAAGAAACGTATCTCCGAAGAGATGAGCGCGAAGCACGCGCAGATATTCAGCGCGCACCTTCTCGTAATAGAAGACAGCATGCTGATCGAAGAAGTTATCTCCAAGCTCAAAAAAGAGAAACTCTCCATAGAATATATCTTTCAGGATGTCCTCCGGCGCTACATTAAAGTTTTTTCCGAAATGGATGATGAATACCTGAAAGAGCGCATAAGTGACATCAATGACGTCGGAAGGCGGATACTCCGCAACCTTATAGGCGCCAGAGAAGATGTATTGAGCAATCTCAAAGAAAAGGTGATAGTAATAGCTTATGACCTTTCGCCTTCCGATACAGCCACGATGCATAAGAGAAATGTGAAAGGTTTCGCCACCGACATCGGCGGCAGGACCTCACATACCGCGATCATGGCAAAATCGCTTGAGATACCGGCCGTCGTAGGCCTTGAGATTTTGACAAAGAAGGTCGAGTCGGGCGATGAGATAATAATAGACGGCACTCACGGTATCATAGTCGTAAATCCTGCTCCCAGGACGATGAAAAAGTACGAGCAGGACAGAGAGAAGTTCATCGCTTTCGCGAAACACCTTTTGGACCTGAAGGACCTGCCGTGCGTCACTCTGGACGGAAAAAATATAGGGTTAGCCGCTAATATCGAAGTGCCGGAGGATGTACCGTCGGTAATGGCTCACGGCGCGGATTGCATAGGCCTTTACAGGACAGAATATTTTTACATGAATCGCAAAGACCTGCCGACGGAGGAAGAGCAGTTTAAGGCATATTCATCCGTAGCTAAGAGAATGAAGCCTAACCCTGTGACCATAAGGACGATGGATCTCGGAGGGGATAAGTTCCTTTCGCAGCTCGATGTCCCGCAGCAGATGAACCCGTTCCTTGGATGGCGCGCCATAAGGTTCTGCCTGGCGCGGCCGGATATATTCAAAACGCAGTTGAGGGCGATACTCAGAGCTTCCGCACTCGGGAAGCTCAGGCTCATGTATCCGATGATATCGGGTATTGGAGAACTGAAACAGGCCAATGCGCTCCTCGAAGATTCGAAGAAGGAGCTTAAGAAAGAGGGCCTGGCGTTCGATGAGAATATGGAAGTGGGCGCGATGATAGAGGTGCCATCGGCAGCGTTGACGAGCGATATACTGGCAAAAGAGGCCGACTTCTTCTCTATAGGCACCAACGATCTCATACAATATTCTCTAGCGGTCGACCGCGTTAATGAGAAGATCGCTTACCTGTATGAGCCCGCTCACCCGGCGATCCTGCGGCTGATAAAGAGTGTTATAGATAACGGCCACAAAGCGGGGATATGGGTGGGGATGTGCGGAGAGATGGCAGGAGATATCATCATGACGATAATACTCCTCGGCCTGGGGCTGGATGAATTCAGCACTTCACCCATAGCGTCGCCCGAGATAAAGCGCGTAATAAGATCTGTTACGATCAGCCAGGCCGAAGAGGTTGCGCATGGCGCTATGGCGCTTTCGACCGGCAAAGAGGTAGAGACGTACGCGAAGAAGAAACTCAGAGAGATAGTACCGGATATTGCCGCGGAATTAGAGTAGAGCCCATGATAAGCCTGGATGATTTAGACGCTATAAAGAAGTACGACCGCTCAGACATGGCATATTTTATCGAAAGCTTCCCTGAACAATGCCGGGAGGCCGAAAGGATAGGCCTCCAGTCAAGTATCCCCGGTTCGCTTAAGATCAAATACAGGAATATAGTGTGCGCTGGTATGGGCGGATCGGCAATAGGCGCCGACATAGCCAGGTCTTATACCGCGGATGAAGCGCTGACCCCAATATTCGTTAACAGAAATTATACGGTGCCCGCATTTGTGGGCAGAGAGTCGCTTGTAATAGTATCGAGTTATTCCGGAAATACAGAGGAGACGCTGAGCGCTTACAAATGCGCTAAAGCCAGAGGCGCCAGCATAATAGTGATATCCTCCGGCGGTATCTTATCCGGCCTTGCCGCGAAGAGCTCGATACCGGTTGTCAGGATACCCCCGGGACTCCAGCCGAGGGCGGCGCTCGGATACGGTTTTTTTACGCTCATAACGGTGCTTTCCAGGATAGGCGTTATCGGCGACAAGTCGAAGGATGTGCGGGAGGCTATTAGAGGTTTAGAGTCCTTGAGAGACGCGAGCCTGGCCCTTACAGTACTCGGGCCGGGAAATATCGCAAAAGATATCGCCCGGAAGATATACATGAAGATGCCGGTCATCTATTCCGGCCTGGACCATCTGGATGCCGTTAGCACAAGATGGAGGGGCCAGTTGGCGGAGAACGCCAAGACGATAGCCTCATCCAATCTCTTTCCTGAGATGACGCACAATGAGATAGTGGGCTGGGAGCATCCTGAAAAGGCCCTGAAGAACCTGGCGGTTATAATGCTGAGGGATCGGGGCGATAATCCCAGGACCGCAAAAAGGATGGATATTATAATGAAAGTAATAACCTCTCTCGGCGTTAAGGTGGTCGAGATAAATTCCCGCGGTAAAGGGCTGCTCTCCAGGATATTCTCCTTAATATACATAGGCGATTACGTAAGCCTCTACCTTGCGATATTAAATAAGTGCGATCCGACCCCCGTAGATAGAATAACTCAGCTAAAGAAGGATATGGCAAGATTATGAAGATCATAATTTTGGCCGCGGGTTACGCGGTAAGACTGCAGCCGCTTACGTTGAATACGCCGAAGTCGCTCTTATTGGTAGGCGGTAGGCCGATAATGTACCGGATCATGGATAAGTTGTCCCTGATAAAAGGTTGGGATGAGATTTACGTTATCACCAATGCCAAATATTACGATAATTTTGTCAAATGGGCGCAGGGAACGTCTTTCCGGGATAAGATATCGGTAATAAATGATGGAACCACCTCAAACGAAAACAGGCTTGGCGCCATAAAAGATATGTACTTCGTTGTCGAGGGTAAGGCCATAGATAACGACCTGCTGGTTGTTGCTGGAGACAACTTATTTGAGTTCAATATCCTGACTTTTATGGAATTTGCCAGGTCAAATGACGGCGTTTCGGTAGCGCTATATGATGTAGGAAGCAAGGATCTGGCCAGGAACTACGGCGTCGTAGAGCTGGATGCGAGCAATAAAATCGTCGATTTTGAAGAGAAGCCGCAGAATCCAAAGTCAACCCTGGTTTCGACCGGCATATATTACTTCCCTAAAAATAAACTTCCATTTATTCATAAATATGTTAAAATGCTGTCTAAATTGGACGCGCCCGGTTACTATATCGGCTGGCTCAGCGGAGAAGATAAAGTATACGGATTCAAGTTTATTGAAGATTGGTACGATATAGGGAATATCGAGTCTTACAATAAAGCTGATTCGAACTATACCAAAAAGGAGAGATAGGATATGTCAAAGAAGAAATTTCTTTTCACATCCGAAAGCGTGACTGAAGGTCACCCGGATAAGGTTTGCGACCAGGTATCGGACGCGGTGCTTGATACGGTGTTGACGCAGGATGAGAGAGGCCGCGTCGCGTGCGAGACTTATGTCACTATGGGCCTCCTGATAATAGGAGGAGAGATAACGACGACCGCGTATGTGGACATTCATAAACTCTGCCGCGACCTTCTGAAAGATATTGGCTACACCCATCCGAAATACGGTTTCGATTATCACACCTGCGCCATACTTAACGCGATACACACCCAATCTCCCGATATAGCGATGGGAGTGGATTCGGGCGGCGCCGGAGACCAGGGTATGATGATGGGCTATGCCTGCCGCGAGACCCCCGAACTCATGCCGCTGCCTATAATGCTTTCACACAGGCTTTGCCAGAAACTTGCCGACGTGAGGAAGAAGAATATCCTGAAGTATCTCGGGCCCGATGGCAAAGCCCAGGTCACCGTAGAATACCACGATGGCAAACCCGGCCGCGTTACGTCGGTTGTAGTGGCGACCCAGCATACCGAAGAAGCGGTAAATAAGAAGACCGATCTTATGTCGGATTCCGCGAGACATGAGATAATAGAGAAGATAGCGAAGCCGATCCTGAAGAATCACATCGATAAAGATACGAAGTTCTACATCAACCAGACAGGTAAGTTCCTTATCGGCGGGCCTCAGTCCGATACCGGTATGACGGGCCGCAAGATAATCGTAGATACATATGGCGGCTCGATAGCTCACGGCGGCGGCGCATTCTCCGGTAAGGATCCCACAAAGGTCGACCGTTCGGCGGCCTACATGTGCAGATACATAGCGAAGAACCTCGTAGCCTCAGGCATAGCCGACAGGCTCATGATCCAGCTGGCGTATGTTATAGGCAAGGCAGAGCCTCTGTCTATAATGGTGGACACGTACGGCACGGGACGCATCAGTAATGAAAAGATAGTCAATATCGTCACCGATCATTTTGAGCTGACACCTCACGGAATAATCGCCGAGCTTGATCTGCGCAATTCAGATGGCAAGCGCTTCACGAAGACGGCCGCTTATGGCCACTTCGGAAGAGAGGGAGCCGGTTTTACCTGGGAGAAGACGGATAAAGCCAAAGACCTGAAGAAATACGTTAAATAAAGGATGCAACTCTATGTAGGGCAGGTTTAAACCTGCCCTACAAAACTCTACCGAGTCGAGATGTTACCAACCAAAGGATAAAAGGGGCAATAGATGAAATATGACATTAAGGATATAGGGTTGGCCCGCCAGGGCAAGCTTCGCATCGAATGGGCGAACGAATACATGAACGTGCTTACGCTTATCAGGAAGCACTTTTCGAAAGAGAAGCCGCTCAAGGGCCTTAAAGTGGCCTGCTGTTTGCATGTGACGACCGAGACGGCGAATCTCGCGATAACGCTGAAGGCCGGGGGCGCGCAGGTCTACATTTGCGCATCCAATCCGCTCAGCACTCAGGATGATGTCGCGGCGTCGCTGGTCAAGGACCATGGCATATCGACCTTCGCGATAAAGGGAGAGGACAATAAGACGTATTACCGCCACATAGTGGATGCCATTGCGTGCGGCCCGAATATCACGATGGATGACGGCGCGGATGTCGTATCGTTGATACATAAAGAGAAGAAACATCTGGTGGGCGATATCCTCGGAGGGACTGAGGAGACTACGACCGGCGTTATCCGGCTGCGCAGCCTGGAGAAGCAGGGTCTCCTGATGTATCCCATCATAGCGGTCAACGATGCGGACACCAAGCATCTTTTCGATAACCGTTATGGCACGGGGCAATCGACGCTCGATGGAGTGGTGCGCGCGACCAACGTATTATTGGCCGGAGCCAATGTTGTCGTAGTAGGTTACGGCTGGTGCGGCAGGGGCGTGGCTATGAGAGCAAAAGGGATGGGCGCGAACGTTACCGTTATCGAGGTGGATCCCACCAAGGCGCTTGAGGCCATAATGGACGGTTATAATGTCATGCCGATCAAAGAAGCCTGCAGGAAGGCGGATGTTTTCATAACCGTCACGGGCGATATCAATGTGCTGAGAAGAGAACATTTTGAGGCCATGAAGGACGGCGTCATAGTCTCCAATTCCGGACATTTCAATGTCGAGATAGACATACCGGCGCTTGAGAAGATGGCGAAGAAGAAACGCAAGATCAGGGAATTCGTGGACGAATATACCTTAAGCGACGGACGCCGCATCAATCTCCTTGGCGAGGGGAGGCTGATCAACCTGGCTGCCGCAGAAGGCCATCCGGCAAGCGTTATGGATATGAGCTTCGCCAACCAGGCGCTGTGCAGCGAATATGTCGCGAAGAACTACAAGAAACTTGCCAAAAAAGTGTATAAAGTGCCGGATCTCATAGATAAGAATATAGCGAAGCTAAAGCTTGCATCGCTCGGCGTCAGGATAGATACCCTTACAAAAGAGCAGAGGAAATATCTCGAGAGCTGGGAAGCGGGCACGTAGATCGTAGTCGGTAAAAAAGGAGCTTAAAAGATGGGTAGGCGAGGAATTGACATAGACAAGTTGGCGCTAGATCTCATATTAAACGATAATATCGATGAGAAGAAGGCCGTTGCTCGAAAGATCAAGGGCCTGGCGTATAAGAAGGGCATCTTTCCGGCCAGCATAAACGGATTTTATCTTGCCCGCGGAAGAGGAGAGACGGCCAATGATTTTACGGTGCCCGCGATAAACTTGAGAGTGCTCACTTACGATCTGGCCAGGGCCATATTCAGGGCAGCCAAAAAGATCAACGCCGGTTGTTTTATATTTGAGATAGCAAAATCGGAGATGGGTTATACAAACCAGCCTCCGGTCGAGTATACGGCGGTTATACTTGCCGCAGCCATTCGGGAAGAGTGGTCGGGGCCGGTATTTATCCAGGGCGACCACTTTCAGGTCAACGCGAAAAACTTTAAGCTGGACCCCGAGAAAGAGCTTGATAATATAAGGACGATAATTCTTCAGGCTATCGAAGCGGGATTCTACAATATAGATATCGACTCCTCTACGGTTGTGGATCTGGAAAAGAAGGATATAAAGAAACAGCAGAGGTCGAACTACGAGTCGTGCGCCAAACTTACCAATTTTATCCGTCAGCACCAGCCGAAGGGCATAGAGGTATCGGTGGGCGGTGAAATAGGCGAGGTAGGCGAGAAGAATTCGACGGTAGAGGATCTTGAGGCTTTTATGAGCGGTTTTAACTCCAAGATCAGAAAAGGCCGTGTAGGGATGAGCAAAGTCAGCATTCAGACCGGAACGAGCCATGGAGGCGTCCTGTTAAGCGACGGCACGATGGCCAGGGTGAAGCTGGATTTTGAAACGCTGAGGACCCTCTCGAAAGAGGCGCGCGAAAAGTACGGTATGGCGGGCGCGGTCCAGCACGGGGCTTCGACGCTCCCTTCTGACGCCTTCGGTAAGTTCCCCGAAGTAGGAACGGCCGAAGTCCATCTCGCGACCGAATTCCAGAATATGGTCTACGAGAGCGCGCACTTTCCTGAAGAGCTGAAGGCCAGGATATATGAATGGCTGAATAAGAACGTATCCGGCGAGCGTAAGCCCACCCAGACAGATGAGCAGTTCATCTACGGCGCGCGCAAGAAAGCGCTTGGGCCTTTCAAGAAAGAGATCATGGGCCTGTCGCAGAAGACCAGGGATGCGGTATTAAAGCACACAGCATTGAAGCGTGTTATACACAGGAAGCCCAAGTCGCATTCAGTGGTGGATATGAGCGGAGAAGGCGCGGACTAGAGGTCGGACTGTTTTAAGTTATTGCTTTATATGTAGGGGAGGTTTAAGCCTCCCCTACAATTGTTTATGACCGCTTGTTGACCAGATATATTCCCCATACGGCGAATACTACATTGCCAAGCCATGCCGCGACAACAGGCGGTAGAAGCCCGGCTTTCCCAAACGCAAGAAATATCGCTATTGAAGCATAGTATAACAGGCCTATCGCTATGCTCATACCTATCCCCAGAAGCACGCCGCCCCTATTATTAACAATGGCAAACGGCGCGCCTATGAGTATTATGATAAGGCTTATGAACGGAAATGCGACCTTGTAGTGCAGGTCCACGATGAGCCCTCTTAGTAGACGCGCTCCGGCATTCTGAAAATTTATTATGTAACTCCTGAGCTCATTATAGCTCATGTAATCAGCCTTCCATTCATTCGCGGCGAAGTCGCTCGGCCGCTCTTTAAGCGGCAAGATCTTCTCTTCAAAGAATTCAGGCGCCTTAAGTATCCTTCCGGAATTATCGATCGTATAGCGTATGACTTTATTAAATATCCAACCATCTCCCGTCCATGAGCCGCTCTGAGCGGTTATCTTGGATGTCAGGTTTTCTTCAGTATCGTGCTCATGTATGATTATATCGACAAGGGTCTTATTCACGGTATCGTAATTACGGGCGAATATTATGCGGTTACCGAGGCCGTAGATCGCGATGTTCTTAAGCACCTTAGCCTTGGTCTCTCTGGCCTTCTGGCTCTCCAGTTCCTCCCGTCTTATGTAGTTCGCCGTTTTAGAAAAGAGGGGATTGATTTTATCATTTACCACGAACACAACGCTGCTTATCAGGAGCCCCAGCGCTAAGAGCGGCGCAAGTATCCTCCATAAGCTTATTCCGCTCGACTTCATCGCGGTGATCTCGTTATTTTTATTCAGATTGCTCAGGAGATATACGGTAGACAGAAGCGCCGCCATTGGAGCAATCTGCAAAAATATTGTAGGAACGTAATAGAAGTAGAAGGCCGCAAGCGAAGTGACAGGTATCCTGAATTTGATTATATCGTCGATAAAGGAGAATACGTCGATTATGATGGCCATGACGATAAATAGCACCATGCACCAGGAGAACGGTGACAGGAATCCCTTCACCATATACTTGTCGATGATCTTCACCCGATCAACCTCTTTCTGCCGTTAAATACCCCTTGCCAGAGTAAGACAACGCACCTTGTCAGCGCCCCGATCTATCAGCGCACGGCTCATCTCATTCAACGTCGCGCCGGTCGTCATAACATCGTCTATTATCAATATACCGGCGCCTCTTACGACGGCCTCTTCAATATCCGGCCTGATCCTGAAAGCGCCCTTAAGATTGACGAGCCTGTTTTCTCTCGACAACTCGTTCTGGTTTTTAGTTAAACGCGTCTTTTCGAGGCACTCCGTTACCGGGATGCCCAGGGACTTCCCTATCAGAGAGGCCAACAGTTTGGACTGATTGAACCCGCGCGCCAAAGCTCTATTCCTGCGTAAAGGCACGAATGTTATTATGTCTATGCCTTCTACCGCGTCAGGGTTCTCTTTAATAAAATCCAGCATGATGCCGGCAAATGTTCCGGAGAGCATGCGCCTGTTATTGTATTTGAACTTATGTATCAATTCCTTCAGGGCGCCTTCATACATGCAGGTTGAGCGCGCGGAGCTGAAGAAAGGGCGCATCGCCCGGCATTCCGCGCAGACGTCCTCAGAGGTATGCATTGATCGTCCGCATGAAGGACAATAGGGCAGCGGATTACGCTTTATCTTTTTCAGGCAGAGATCGCATACTCCCCGATCGTTTACGCTCTCGATATGCCTGCCACAAGAAGCGCAGTGCAGGGGATAGATCAGATTGATCAGGCTTTTAGCAAGCGTGATGATCTTGTTCACAGCGCCTATAATAGCACGCGGCCATAAAGCTTGTCAAACGTGCCATTTGCTCTGTCTTCTCTAGAGCGGCGTTTACTTTTGAGGGCGCCTTCCGCTTGTCGCGAATTTACATTAGGCATCACTAGTGTCCAAATTAGGGTTGAAAAAGCCTAACCGAATCCTCAT
>Ga0180007_10006877_pt1 | contig 10963 bp, 10 predicted proteins | sample MM_PC_MetaG_FD_121122 | JGI IMG/M metagenome (GOLD analysis project Ga0180007, IMG submission 121122) | Groundwater microbial communities from the Aspo Hard Rock Laboratory (HRL) deep subsurface site, Sweden - MM_PC_MetaG | ecosystem: Environmental > Aquatic > Deep subsurface > Groundwater...
AAAATTTCAACAACTTTCGTTTTTTGATTTTTCAAATAATCTTCAATTAATTTTGTATTCATATGAATTTAAGTAATTACAGTGATATTATATCACCAGTTTATTTTTTTGTCCTGTGGATAACTCCCCTATTTCCAATCGCTAATTACAATCTTTTTCCCAGATTTTTTGATGACTAGTTTTTGTTTTTCTCTAATCCCAAGCTCATCCACCAAATCAGCTGGGATAACAACGGAAAGACTTCTCTTCCCCACTCTAGTCACTTTTCTTATGTATTCTTTCATATATTTTTTGTTACGTAACTTGCTACGTAACAAGCTACGTAACAATTATCTTTATTTTACGTCAAAAGCCCATTTCAGGCAAAATAAAAAACCTTCCTAGGTTTTTGATCGGGGGCTCTCTTGCGAGAGCCCCCGGTAATTGGTTTTGTTACCAAAAGCGCAGTATACGATTTCTCACGCCTGATCTCTGGGACCGTTTTTGTCCCAGAACCTTACGTGAGAGATGATACTTTACTCTTCTTTTTCTTCTCAGAATGCCCTCCCCTCAATTCTGAATTTTGTCTATTTGGTTAATATCACGCGGCCGGAACATTCCGCCGCACGAGGGGGTGTTAGCCCCTCTTGAGATTAGATCACCCCCTCTCAGCCCCAGAAAAGCTCCTTCGCACCTTTGTTTCTGTCGAAATAGCGCGCTTCCACTCTTAATGCCTCCTTTCTGGTTTAGCGGGTGAAAAATCTTAGTTTAATTATACATACTTTTAAAAAAATACCAAATATTCTCTACTTCAAAACTTCAAGGCCTGGCAAAGTGCCTTTGGTGATATATTCCAACATGGCGCCGCCACCAGTGGAAACAAATGTGAACTTATCAAAAGAATTCTTTTTTTCCAGAATTTCGAGCGTCTCTCCCCCGCCCGTCACTTTGACCGCTTCCTGGTTTTCCACAATTGCTTGATATATTTCTTCGGTACCAGAAGCATATCTTTCTTCTTCAAATTTTCCCATCGGTCCGTTCCAAACAATCGTTTTGGCTTCTTCAATTATTTTTTTAAATCTAGCTATCGTGTCAGATCCAATATCGAGCCTGTCATCGACAAAGTCAACCGGCAAAAGAACTTTTTCGCCAAAATCCTCCTTGGAATCCAAGGCTTCGTTGGCCACTTTACCACCCACCAAAACAAAATCATAGATGTCTTTGAAAAAGTTGATAACTGGCAGCTTAGTTTCAATCTTGGCTCCTCCAATCACGGCCACCGCTGGACGAGCAAAATCTTTTCGAATATGAGAAAGTTCTACTACTTCTTTTTGCAAATTCCTGCCGGCATAACTTTCCAAGAATTTTGTCACTCCGGTCACCGAAGCTTGATTACGATGACAAACTGAGAAAGCATCGTTAACAAAAATATCAAAATTTTCTGAAAGTTTCTTAGCAAATTCTTCACTATTTTCTTCCTCGCCCGAATAGAAACGCACGTTTTCTAGAAGCAAAAGATTATTATCATCGAGTGCTTGGCTGACTTTTTCTCCCAGGCAGTCAGGAACAAAAACAATTTCTCGCCCCAGAATATCAGCCACTTCGTTTTGAATCTGACTCAAAGAAAATTCTTTTTGAAAACCTTCGAGCCTGCCCGCCTCATTATGCGAAACATTATGGGTGGGACGACCAAAGTGAGAAAGCATAGCCACCTTTGCTCCTTGATCCAATAAAAAATCTAGGCTTTCTTTGGCCGCTTCAATCTTGAACTTATCTTTAATTTTTCCCTTTTCCAGAGAAACATTAAAATCCACTCGAAGCAAAACCTTTTTATCTTTTAAATTAATTGAATCTTGTAAGTATTTCATAGGATTTTTATCAATCCCCACCCCCCTGAGTCCCCCTCCCCTTTCCAAGGGGAGGCCTGCCTGCCGGTAGACAGGGATGGGGAGGGGTTAGGTTTTTAAATTTATAGTTAGTAATTAGTAGCTACTTTCCCATGCCCAAAATCCCAATCAAAAGTCCAATGAGTGCTGTCACCATAGTAAAAATCCAGATTCGCATAGTCACCTTGGTTTCCGGCCAACCTTTAGCCTCAAAGTGATGATGAATGGGCGCCGCCAGAAAAACTTTTTTGCCAAAAAACTTCTTGGAAAAAAGTTGAAGCGCTACTGATCCGGATTCAATCACATAAATAAAAACGATTAGAAATAAAACTAAAACTGAATTAGTGAGCATCGCAATCACTCCCAGTGTCGCTCCCATAGAAATAGCCCCTGTGTCTCCCATAAAAAAGCGCGCAGGATAAACATTAAACCACAGAAAAGCTAAAAGAGCGCCGGAAACAGCTGCACAAAGAGAAGCCAAGTCTATTTTATTTTGAAAACCGCAAATTACAGCAAAAGCCGAAAAGGCAATCATTAAAACTCCTCCATTAAGACCGTCTAAACCGTCAGTTTCGTTGGAAGAAATAGCTGAAAAAAGGATGATAAAAATAAATAGCGGAATATACCAAAGACCGATAGAGAAATCCCCTACCGCCGGAACATGAATAATGTCCCAACCTAGTTTAGAAAAAAACCACCAAGCTCCCGCTCCAGCAATTAAAAACAACCACCAAAAACGTATCAGGAACCTCATCCCCCCACCTTTATTATTTCCACAACCCCGAACGCTCATCCAATCATCAAAAAGACCTAGAATTCCAGCCGCCACCAAAGCAAAAAGAGGTAGCCAGGTTTGTTTACGGGAAAAGAAATCAAGGCGAGCTATAAAATCAATATTAAACCAACTGGCAATGATAGGGAAAAGATAGTGCGAAGCCAAGGCTAGAATGGCCACCGAAAACCAAACAATTACTCCTCCCATAGTCGGAGTGCCTAATTTGTCTTTATGTAATTTACTAACAAAAGTCAGCTTCTCTCCATCAACTGATTTGTCTTTAATTTTAATGCCAATTTTATATTTATAAAGAATCCTGGTTAAAAGGGGCGTCAGGGCGAAAGCCAAGGCGAAAGCCAAAAAACCGGTCACCAAAATTTTTAGGATATTAACTACTTCTGGAATCGTTTGTATTTGGGCTAGAGTCATAAATCATGGAACATAGAACATGAAACGTAAAAATATTCTCGTGTCCTATGTGTTATATGTTATGTGTTATATAATTTTTATTTCCATTCGTAATTTTCAAATATCCAACTATTTAAAAATTTCATATCTTCAAAACGATTGGGATCATCCAGAATCACCATAACCACTCTGTGTTTTCCAGTGGGATCGTTGGCGGCAAACATCAAAGATTTTCCCGCCAAAGGAGTAAAGCCAGTTTTTCCTCCGATGCAGTTGGGCAATTGTTCAATCAGAATATCCGTATTCTTAAGCTCATGCATATATTTACCATCAACAGAATAAAAGCGGTCTTCCGATATTCTCATTATCTCCCAAATCAAATCATATTTCAAAGCCTCTCCTGCAATGCGAGCAATATCATAGGCCGAAGAATAGCAAGTTTCTTCTGCTCCATCAGTTTCCAGCCCGGAAGCGGTACAAAAATTAGTGTCTTTTAACCCTAAACTTCTAGCTTTTTCATTCATTTTTTTAACGAATTCTTTTTCGCTGCCAGCCATATGAACAGCTAAAGAAAAAGCGGCATCGTTAGCGCTATTAATTAACATAGCTTTAAGAAGATTATAGGCACTAACTTTTTCTCCCGTATATAACCTATTACTCAAACAATAGCCAGTCCGGGGACAGCCTACTACTGTTCCCGGAATATAAGCTGCTCTCTCTGTAATTGTCACCACTTCTTCTTTTAAATTCTGAATATTTTCCATAGTGAGAATGGCTGTCATGACTTTGGTCAAAGAAGCTATTTGAGTTCTTTTTCGCCCATTGTCATAGTGGAGAAGAGTTCCGCTTTCCACATCAACCGCCACTGAAGATCCAGCCCAAATTTTTATATCATAATAATCACTTTTTCTAACCGGAACAAAACCAGAAGCATAAGTTGTATCCAAAGAAAAGGCATTGCCTTTTTTAATTTCTCCCACAATTCTATTGCTCATATCATCTTCCACTCCCAAAACAGCCTGAGATTGTTTTTCCTTTTTAAAATGAAAAAAGAAAACTGAAGCCCCCACTAAAAATACTATCAGAAATAAAAATTTTACTTTTCTAGGCATCACCGAAAATTTAAAAAAATTATTTAATAATACTGTCTATCCTTTCATCTTTTGATAGGGTTTCAAAATCTGGTTAATCCTCTACTCGGGAAAGCCCCAATTTTTTCAGAAAATCAAAAGATATTTTATAAATAAAACTTCGACTATCGGCCGGGTTGTCAATTCTTTCCACCAAGCCTCTCATAAGGAGCGTTCGCAAAGTAAAACTGCAATTCACTCCCCTAATAGCTTCCATGTCCATGCGAGTCAATGGTCCGCGATAAGCCACAATAGACAAAACCTCAAGCGCTGCTTTGCTCAGATTTTCTTGTATCTCGCTTTTAATTAAATCGTTTAAATATTGGGCGTTATTAGGGTTAGTCCCCATTTGCAACTCGTCCTCTTTTCTTATTATAACCAGCCCTCGCTTTTCTGAATAGTCACCTAAAAGAAGCATGATTGCGTTCTCTATTTCTTCTTTTTTAATCCCGACAATCTTGGCTAAGCGAGAAATTTTTATTGGCTCTCCATTGACAAACAAAATACTCTCAATAATTGATTTTATTTTTTCTATATCCATTTTTTCAATCCCCACTCCCTTAATCCCCCCTTTCCAAAGGGAGGCCTGCCTGCCGGTAGACAGGGGTGGGGAGGGGTTAAAGATTTAAATTATTAATCTTGCACGATTCGAGACCTGAGCTTGATTTCTTGAAACAGCTCTCCTTGCTCCACTTCTACTAATTTTTGCTTAACCATTTCCAGAATGGCCAAAAAGGAAACAATCACTTCAATTTTGTCTTCGGCTCCGGACACTATTTCTGAAAAAGAAGTTTCCACTTTTCGGCGAATCATCTCGCCCAAATCATTTATTTTTTGCTCTAAAGTTACTACTTCTCGAACTAGCTCGTCTTGTAATTTTTCAACTACGGGAATTTCTGACACCACCTGCAAAAAATATTTTTTTAAATCATAGGCATTAATATTCTCCGGAGGATAAAAAGTGGGAACAATATTGGAAAAACCTTCCCGCGTATAACTAATTCTTTTTCTTTCGCTCATTTTCCCCAGTCTTTCGGAAATATCTTTAAACTTCTTGAAAGCTTCCAGCTGTCTAGCTAAGTCCTCTATCTCCTGCTCTTCCTCTTCGTCAAACTTTAAAATCGGCAAAAGCGCTCGGGATTTAATCAAAATCATCTTGGAAGCCACTGTTAAAAAATCGGCTAAGTTTTCCAGCTTAATATTGTCATTATTTCGAACAAATTCCAAATATTGGTCAGCTACTTTCGATAAGCTCAGTTCAGTAATAGGCATTCTTTCTTTTTCTATCAACTCTAAAAGCAGCTCCATCGGCCCTTCAAATTTTTCTAGTTTGACTTGGTACATGTTTCGTTTTCTGATTTATTATCAATTAATTTCCAAATAGGATAAAGAGCTGAAATGGAAACAAGAGCTACTACTATAAAAATTACTCTAATAGCATTTTCGGGATAAAAAATAAAGATTAAAAAAGCTATTCCCGAAGAAAGAATATAAGCCACCGGACGACCGGTACGGAAAAAGTTGATCAAATCCATATCACAACTGGCTATTCTTTTGTAAAAATAAGAATCTCGCATAGATTCCAGCATGGCCGCTCCAATACGAGTACCAAAAAGAATGATTCCCCAAATCCAAATTTCTTTTGAACCAATTAAATATATCGCTACCATAGAAATAGCCAAAATTAACACTGATATTCCCAGCATTTCTTTTTCTCCGGTTTTTTTGTCCGCTAAAATGCCTAAAGGATAAGGTAAAATTAAAAATGGAATAAGCATAAAAGAGAAAACTAATCCCATTTTTTCTAAAGGCATACCTAGATTAATTAAGTAAAGCGGAATATAGACCAGCGCTAGCGCATAAAAAAATTCCAAAACAAAAGAGATATAATAAATTCTTTGCACATTTTTTCTTCTCACCAGCCTTCTAAAAAATTCTTTAACACTCAAATCTTCTCTGAATTTTTCGTTCACTCGGCGAAAACCAATTAGAGCCACTACAAAAAGAAAGGCATTGCAAATAAAAAGGGTGAGGAATATACTGCTATACCCAAATTTCGCTAAAAAATAAGTTGAAAGCATCGGCGCTAAAATAAAACCCAGATGCACTATTGAAATTTGCTTGCCCCTGATTCGGCCTGACATATTATCTATTGAAAAAGATTCCAGAATGACATCCAGTGAAACCCATTGAATTGTGCCAAAAACTATATAAAGCATCAAAGCACCGATTGAAAGATAAGACGGAGGCAACATAAGCAATAAGACTAAAGTGACCATCTTAAAAAGAAGCGAGAAATAAAAAACATTAGCCTTTCCGATAATTCTAGTCAGTTTATGAAGGTTAAGAAGCAAGAACAAAACTACTGCGTAAGAAAAAATGTAAAAAGGTCCGATATTTTCCGTACCTGAAGCTTCCTTAAAATAAATCGACATGACATACAGAAAAAGAGCCTGGAGAAATCCCATGAAAAAAGAAATAAAGCTAAGCAGCTTTATTTTCCTTTTATCTAATTTTTCAGCATGCCGATACATTTATTTTTTGTTTTAAAAATTTGAAAAATCAAGAGAGGGTCGAGAAGTTGGAAATACCCTAGGGAGTGAGTCTTTTAACATCACGAGGATAAAGAATGGCCTCTTTGATATTTTCTAGATCTAATATTTTCTGTACAATTCTTTCCGACCCCAGTCCCCAACCACCATGAGGAGGCATTCCATATTTAAAAATATCTAGGTAGTGTTTAAAGTCATCTGGGTTTAGCCCGTGTTTTTCTATATTTTCTTTTAATTGATCATAATCATGAATTCTTTGTCCGCCACTGGCTATTTCCACTCCTTTAAAAATAAGATCAAAAGTTTCCGTGAAACTTGAATCATCACGACTTGGCATAGAATAAAAAGGTCGGAGACTCTTAGGATAATGGGTGATAAACACAAAATCACTATCTTTTTCTTTCTTTATCCATTCGGAAATTAAACGTTCTCCTTCGCTATCGATATCAACGCCCTCCATTTTCTTCCCATATTCTTTTTCTAGAATTTCCAAAACTTCCGTCAATTTTAGACGAGGAATTTCTTTAACTTCTGAAATTTCAGCCTTATACATTTCGAGCTCCTTGGGACATTTTTCTTTAATCCAATTTAAAACAAACCTCATCGTTTTTTCCAGTTCGTTCATGACATCTCCAAAGTTTTCAATAAATCCCATTTCAGCATCCATTCCTGTATATTCATTAACATGTCTTGAAGTGAAGTGAGGTTCAGCCCGAAAAACTGTGCCCACTTCAAAGACTCTCTCAAAAATTCCTACTCCCGCTTGTTTATAAAATTGCGGACTTTGGGCTAAAAAGGCTTCTCTTTCAAAATATTTTATTTTGAAAAAATTAGCTCCACCTTCAGTAGCACTATCTAAAATTTTAGGTGATTTGATTTCCGTAAATTTTTCTTCGCGCATAAAATTACCATAAGCATTGAGAAGCTCGGAATAAACCTTGAAAATAGATTTTATTTTTTCATTGCGAAGAGTTAGATGGCGATGATTAAAAAGAGTATCTAAATTAAGCTCCAGATTATTTTGACTAATGTCCACTGGCAAATCTCCCTGGGATTTGGCTAGAATTTTTATCCCCTGCACTTCAATTTCTAAATCACCAAAGGTGTTATTTTCATTTTTTGATCCACCCGGTCTTTCTTTGACCAAACCTTCAATTTCAATCACATATTCACTGCGAATTTCCTTGGCTTGCTTATAAGCCTCTTCTTGATCGGGAATAATGACCGTTTGGATGACGCCGCTTCGGTCGCGAAGATCAATAAAAATTATTTTTCCATGATCACGTCTCACATTAACCCAACCCGCTAATTTGACTACTTTCCCGACATGTTCGGTTGTTTCGCTAATCAGAATTCTTTTCATACTTAAAAATCTTACCTTTTATAATTTTAAAAACTACTAATTATTTAATATTTCTTCTACTTTCTTGAAAAGCTCAGTGGGCGTTATTTGAGTTTTGACAAAAAAAGCGCTAATTCCCAATTTCTCTGCTCTCTTTACCGCTTCATCTTTAGAAGAAGCCGAAAGAACGATAATGGGAGTGTTTTTGGTTTTATCTTCCAGCTTAAGCTTTTCAATGATTTCATCTCCATTCATGACCGGCATAGCCATATCAATAATAAACAAGTTAAAATTTCCCTTGAGTGCTTCCTTGAGTCCCCAGGCTCCATTTCGGGCTGACTCAACTGAATAACCCTCTTGTTCGAGTTTGCCTCCAAACATTTCAAAAAATACTTCTTCATCCTCCATAATCAGAATATTTTTTCCATTTTTTTCAGAAGTTGTCATTCCATTTTTTTCTCCAAAACTTTCGTTGATTCTGACTTCGTTTCTTTTTTGTTCCGAAAATTGGTTGATGAGTCTCTTGACTTCAGCTACCAGCTCGCTCGGGCTATAATCGGCTTTAATTACAAAACCATTGGCTCCTAGCTGGATAGCCTTGTCTCGATCTTCTTTTTGACTCAGATTGCTAAAAACAATAATCTTAATTTCTGCGTCATAGCCACCACCTCTTAAATTTTTCAAAACTTCAAATCCATCCATATGAGGCATGATAAGATCAAGCAAAATTACATCAATTTTCTCTTTCTTAGCTAAATCTAAAACTTTTTCACCCGAATCGGCTGCCAAAACATCAAACCCAGAATCAGCGAATTTTTTTTGATAGATTTCCGAAATCATCGGATCATCTTCGACGATAATAATTTTTTTCATAGGTTCTTATAAACTGAACAAATATACGCCTGATTATTATTTTTGACTTACATTTGTCTAGTGCTTTATCCCCTCCAATGCTTATTAAATTTAGCTTAATTCAAATCAAAAATCAAGCTTCTTTTTATTTAAAAAACTGACTGATTTTTTCTAAATTATACTCCAAATATTCCACTTCTCCTGTTTTTCTATTTTTGATTTCCACTTTATTATCTTTCAGATTTTTCTCACTAATTATCAACTGATATGGAATACCAATTAAATCAGCCTCAGCAAATTTTTCTCCAGGATTCAGGTTCCGGTCGTCATATAAAACTTCAACTCCTGCTTTGACTAGATATTCATAGATTTCCCCTGCTTGACTTTTGACTTTTGACTTTTGACTTTTGACTTCAATTAGATGCACTCGAAAAGGCGCTACACTTTCTGGCCAAACAATTCCTCGGTCGTCTGACATAAGTTCAACAATCGTTCCCATCGAACGCGCTGGGCCAATGCCATATGATCCCATATATACATTGTGAGACTCCCCTTTTTCATCTTTATATTGAAGTTCTAACGCTTCAGAATATTTAGTTCCCAAATTAAAAATATTGCCAACTTCGATAGCTTTTTCTTCCTTTAAATCTTCTCGCTTAATTTTCAAATCATTCAAAACTTCATCATTCAAAACTTCTTTATTGATAGCAACTTTTTTTTCTTTGTCCACATAAATGATGTCTTCTCCGGCTTCACAAATAGTTTGAAATTCATGAGAATATTTTGAGAAAGATCCTCCACTAGCAAAAGTTAAATAAGTTTCTTCTCCAATTCCCAATCGATGAAAGATTTTTTTATAAGCCTCTTTGGCTTTTTCATAAAATTCTTCGAATTCTTCTTTGGTTTTAGAAAAGGAATAGAGATCTTTCATAATAAATTCTCGACCCCTGAGAATTCCGCTCTTGGCTCGAAGTTCATTTCTAAACTTGGTTTGAAATTGATAAATATAGACTGGCAAGTCTTTATAAGAATTTACGTGTTTTTTAACTAATTCGGCTAAAGCTTCTTCGTGAGTATTGGCCAGACCTACTTCTTTTCCATTCTTAAGTGTCGATTTGAACCATACATCAACCACATCATCATTCCAGCGACCACTTTTTTTCCAAACCTCAGTGTTTTGTAGGGCAGTCAAAAGAATTTCTTGCCCTCCCAAGGCATTCATTTCTTCTCGAATAATGGTTATAATTTTATTCAAAACTCGAAGTCCCAAGGGCAAAAAAGCATAAGCCCCGGCCGTTTGTTTGTCGACAAAACCAGCTCGAATAAGCAGTTGCGCATTTTTAGAAACTTCGTCTTTTGGCGCTTCTCGTTGAATCTTGGTGAATAATTGGGATTGTTTCATACCTGATAATAAAATTTTAAATTATATATCTATTCTAATATATAAAAGGCTTTCTGAAAAGCCTTTTATGTGTTTTCTTGATTTAAAATAATTTTTATGAAATAGTTAACTTAAACTAAAATATAATTACTTATGAAACCCTTATATATCTTAAAATTAGGTGGAAGTGTAGTAACTTATAAAAATAAGTCTGGTATGGCAGTTAGACGCAACCTAGTTAAAAAAATTGCTAGAGAATTAAAGTCTTTAATTGCAAAACAAAAATTCCAAATCATTTTAATTCATGGCGCCGGATCCACTGGACATAAAATAGCGCATAAATATAATTTGGCTAAGGGAGCCAAAAGGGTTGAAAATGGCTGGAAAGGATCTCTTATTTCTAGGATTGCCAACCAAAAAATGAATGCGATAATTGCTGAAATTTTTATGAAAAACGGACTATCAGTCACTTCTATTCATACTTCGTCCGTTGTAATTCAAAAAGATAAAAAAATAAACCTTTTTAATCTTAACCTCATCGAGGAAGCCTTAAAACAAAACTGCATTCCTTTGCTTTATGGAGAAATGGTTTTTGATGAGACTCTTGGAATGAGTATATGCTCCGGAGATACCATTGCTCCCTATCTGGCTAAAAAGC
>Ga0180007_10006878_pt1 | contig 10960 bp, 11 predicted proteins | sample MM_PC_MetaG_FD_121122 | JGI IMG/M metagenome (GOLD analysis project Ga0180007, IMG submission 121122) | Groundwater microbial communities from the Aspo Hard Rock Laboratory (HRL) deep subsurface site, Sweden - MM_PC_MetaG | ecosystem: Environmental > Aquatic > Deep subsurface > Groundwater...
AACTAAACAAGAATATTTCAAGTCAAAAAAGGCTGAATTAGACTACAAAGCTGGTCTAAAAAATGATGATAAACCAACCGAAAAAGGTTTAGTTGAATACTCAGAAAACAGGTTGCAGTTAGATGTTCAAAATCGCATTAATAAAGCAATAGATGATTTGGGTACTGGCTCAAAAACAAAACCAGAATTAATGAGTCAACTAATCAAAGGTACTCAAAATTTAATTAATGAGTTGGATGATGGAACAGAATTCCATTTATCCTTAAATCCACCAAACTATGCTAATGAGCAAAATGGATTACTGGAAATAGATTATAAAAATCTTCAAGCTATCAAAGCTAAAGAACTAGAAGAAACAAAAAAACAAAAAAAACTAAAGTCTCCTGATAAATAAAATGAAAAATAAACAAAAAATACCAAATGGTTGGGAAGAAATGAGGTTAGATAAAATCTGCAACATTGGTGATGGAAATCATTCCTCTAAATATCCAAGGGCTGATGAAATGATAAATTCAGGAATACCATTCATTCGCGGAGCTGATTTTGTTAACGGACACATTAAAACAGATAACTTGAAATATATTTCAAAAGAAAAACATCAGAATCTTAAGAAGGGAAAAGTCCTTGCCAAAGATATTCTAATGGTTAACAGGGGTGAAATTGGAAAGACTGCACTTGTTCCAGAATTATTAAATAATTCAAATTTAAATGCCCAGCTTGTTTGGTTGAGAAGTAAAGCTAGTATGAATAATAAATTTCTATTTTATATCCTTAGGCTTTCGTCAACAATACGAAGACTTAAGCGATATCAAAGTGGAGGTGCTCTCCAACAAATAACACGGAAGGAAATTGACAAATTTGAAATTACAACCCCTCCACTCCCCGAGCAAAACCGAATCGTGAGTGTACTGGAAACATGGGACTCGTATCTGGAAAAACTTGAGAAGAAAATTGAAACCAAGAAAAAAATCAAAAAGGGCTTAATGCAACAGTTACTAACCGGAAATAAAAGACTCCCAGGATTTAATGAAAAATGGAAAGAAATTAAATTAGGAGAGATAATAAAAAATGTCTCAAGTAGAAATAGAAATCTTGAAATATCACAAGTCCTAAGCGTTACTAACAAAAAAGGATTTACATTACCAGGAGAAAATTTCTCAAGAACTATTGCCAGCAAAGATCTTTCAAATTACAAAATTGTTCGAAGTGGTCAATTTGCATTTAATCCTTCCAGAATTAACGTAGGTTCTTTAGCAAGATTAGATAATTTTAAATTAGGATTGTTAAGTCCAATGTATATTGTATTTGACGTTCATAAAGATTTCTTAATATCGGATTTTTTATTATATTGGATATTCACTGCTCGAGCTCACGCAAGTATACAAAATAACTCAACGGGGTCAGTAAGGCAATCTTTAGATTATAAAGGGCTGGCAGATATTAAAATCAAATTGCCCTCGCTTGAAGAACAACATGCTATTGCCAAGATTATGACAACGGCGGATGAGGAGATTGAAACACTAGAAAAACAAAAAGAAAAATACGAAGATCAAAAAAAATATTTGCTAAACAACTTAATTACTGGCAAAATCAGAGTACCAAAAAATGACTAAATTAGACAAAGTAAACTTCGACGAAACCAAGCAATCACAACTCCCATTTGTAGAGATGCTCATTAACATGGGCTACAGATATATTCCTGCAAAAGAAGTAATGACAGAGCGCCAAGGAGACACAAGCAAGTTCATCCTAAAAAAAACCGCCCAGAAATACCTATCCAAAATCAACCAATACGAACACCAAGGAAAAGAATACAAATTTAGAGACGAAGATATTGCCCAAGCCATAGACGAACTAGAAAATCTACCCTTAGAAGGCTTAATAGACACCTCAAAAAAAGTTTATGGCATGATCATGCCCACTACCGGTGGCAAGACTATAAAAGTATTTCACGATGGCAAAAACGTCTCCAAAAGTTTTCGTTTTGTTGACTTTGCCAACCCCAAAAACAACGACTTTGCCGTCACAGTCGAATTCGAAGCTCAAGGAAAAAATCTCATCAGGGTAGATATCGCAGTCTTCGTCAACGGTATTCCATTTGCTTTAATAGAAAACAAAAAATCATCCGTCGAAGTCCAAGAGGCCTTAATCCAACACAATCGCAACCAACAGCCTACTCACTGCCCCAAGCTATTTGTATACCCCCAACTCTTAATAGGAGCCAACAAAGAAGAGCTAAAATACGGCACCACCGCAACACCAACCAAGTTTTACACCATCTGGAGAGAGCGAGATGAAAACGACGAACAAGAATGGAAAAACCGAAAAACATTTAGCAAAACATTTACCCAACAAGTTCAAGCTACTATCTCAAAACCGATTAATCAAGATATTTACCAAACTCTTTTGTCTGACCTAAACGGATCGACCTACAAACACAATCAAATTCTAGATCGTCTACCCACTCCCCAAGATAAATCTGTCATGGGCATGTTTAAGAAGGAACGACTACTAGATATCTGTAAAAACTTCATTCTTTACGACGCCGGCATTAAAAAAGTCATGAGATACCAACAATATTTTGGTATCAAAAAAATACTTAACCGGGTTAAACAAACCGAAACCACAAACTACGGTCAAAAACGACTCGGTGGTGTTTTTTGGCATACTCAAGGGTCTGGCAAGTCTCTAACCATGGTCATGTTTGTCAAAACTTTAATTGAAAACCCAAACATCACCAACCCCCGAATATTAATCGTTACAGATAGAAAAGACTTAGATAGGCAAATCAAAGGCACGTTTGAAAATGCTGGTTTAAAAAAAGATGTCATTCAAGCCAAGGGCGGAGAACACTTACTAAGGTTAATAAAAAACAAAGACCTAAGAGTTATTACCACACTAATCCATAAATTCCATACTGCTAGTAAAAAAAGAGCCAATTTTGTAGATAAAGACAAAAATATATTTGTGTTAATCGACGAAGCCCATCGAACACAAAGCGGTATCTCTAACATCGAAATGAATCGAATCATCCCCAACGCCTGTTACCTGGCTTTCACCGGCACACCCTTGCTCAGAAAAGAAAAGTCCCAACAAAAATTTGGCAGTTTCATAGATAAATACACCATCGACGACGCCTTAAAAGACAAAATAATATTACCTCTAATTTATGAGGGAAGATATGTAGATCTAGAACAAGATAAAAAAGAAATAGACAGGCAAGTAAGTAGGTTAATAGGGGACTTAACACCAAAACAACAAAAAGAACTACAGTACAAAATCAAACACAAAATTCTAAAGGATAACCCCCAAAGAATTACTGAAATTGCCTATGATATTGAAAAACATTACCTAAAACAATTTCAAAACACAGGCCTTAAGGGACAAATAGTTGCTCCAAGCAAATACTCAGCCATACTGTTTCAAAAATATTTTGAGCAAAATGGAAAAATCCAAACAGCTTTAGTTATCTCCGATGAAAACGGCTTAATTGACGATAAAGACGAACACAAAAAAGAAGTAGAGGACTACCTAAAAAACATCAAGGCAAAATACACCAGCCTGCTATCTTACGAAAAAGAAGTAATAGAGAGCTTTGTCTACAATGACAAGGACGTAGAACTACTAATAGTGGTTAATAAGCTCCTAACCGGCTTTGACGCACCCAGAAACACAGTTCTATATCTCTCCAGAGAAATAACCGATCACAACTTGCTCCAAGCAATCGCTAGGGTCAATCGTTTATTCGACAACAAAACATTGCCAAAAACAGCCGGTTTTGTAATTGACTACTCTGAAAACGCTAACAACATCAAATCAGCCATGGAACTATTTGGCAACTATGACACCGACGATGTAACGGGGACATTAATAGATGTTGACGACAAAATTCAAGAACTACAAACAAATTACTCCAACCTTCACGACGTCTTTAAGACCACAAAAAACGATGACGAAGCCTTCATACAGCTACTTAAGGATGAACCAACCAGAAAAGAGTTCTACGAGGCATTAAACACATTCTTAAAGACATTTAGTGAATGCATGGTTCTACAAGATTTTGTTCATGAGTTTAAGCACCTTGACATATATCAAATGGAACTAAAAAAATTCATGAATCTAAGAAAAACTGCCTCCTTAAGGTACGCAGAGAGAGTTGACTTCAGCCAGTACAAACAAGCCTTAATAAAAATCATGGACAAAAACATCAAAGCCAAAGAGGCTGAACTATTAACCAGACAGATTTCTATTACAGACAAGGATGTTTTTAATGAAGCCATCGAGGAATTTGGATCAGACAAATCAAAGGCAGAGGCCATAGCTGCCCAAACCGAAAGAACAATAAAAGAACAGTTAAAAAACGATCCGGAATACTACAGCCGGTTTTCAAAAAAAATTAGCATACTAATCGAGCAGATGCGTCAGAAAAAAATAGCAGACATAGAGGCACTAAAACAGGCCAAGTTGATTAGTCAGCAAGTACTAGAAAAAAAAGATCAAAAAATTCCTTTGGCTATCAAAAAGCGAGCCGGCTCGGATATCTTTTATCGAAACCTAAAAAAGTATTTTGAACAACATCAATTAAATGAAAAGGAAATAATAGATATAGTTCTAGATATATTCAACATACTAAAAAACGAAAGTATCATTGACTGGCAGATGAACATTGAAAACAAAAGAGTTATGAAAAACACAATTGATGATTATTTATACGATGTGGTAAAAGGAAAGAAAAAAGTAAACCTATCTACCAAAGAAGTAAAGCAAATAATTGAAAAAACTATGGAACTGGCTCAAAACAACATCGAAATATTCTAAAAATGAATAAAAAGTTTATCTACGGGCAATATTGTTACCAATATACCCTTATACCTCAGGAGCGAAAGACCCTAAGTCTCACGGTTCAACCAGACATGAAGATCGTTTTAAAAACTCCTATCAATGCAGATCAAGATAGAATCGATTTATTTTTAAAAAGAAAATGGACATGGTTAAACAAACAACTTGCATTTTTCAAAAAATACCAAAAAACTATTTACAAAAAAGATTATATATCTGGCGAAAGCTTCTTATATTTAGGAAAACAATACAAACTAATTGTCAAAAAAAGAAAGAAAAACAGCCTATCTTTAACCAAAGGAACCTTCCAATTAAATACCATTAAAAAAGCTAGTAACGGAAAATACAACAAGAAAATTCTAGACAGTTGGTATGACAAAAAAATACAAACAAAGTTTAATCAACGCTATCAAATAGTACTAAAAAACTTCAACTACAAATTTACTCCAAAATTGGTTGTTAGAAAAATGAATAAGCGATGGGGAAGTTTCTTGAAAAACAAACAAATTATCCTTAATCCCAAGCTTATACAAGCTTCAACCGATTGTATTGATTATGTAATCACCCACGAACTTTGCCATATGAAATACAACAAGCACAACAAGCAATTCTTCTCTCTTTTAAGTTCCAAATATCCAAGCTGGGAGCAGACAAAAGAAAAACTAGAACTCAAAATAGGTTAATAAACAAAAGGTATAATCAAACCCATATGCCACACTTTTTAAAAACCAACAACAAACTTTCTATCATCAAAGAAGATAAAATTGACAAAGAAAGAGATATTCAAAGCCTAGTCGAAAATAATTTGGGAGAAATCTTTGGTTACGAAATAGTAACTAGTGAGTTCCAAATTGACAACTTAAGAATTGACACACTAGCCTACAATCCAGAGACAAACGCCTTTGTAATAATTGAGTACAAAAGAGATCAAAGTTTCTCTGTTATCGATCAAGGCTATGCATATCTTTCTATACTTCTAAACAACAAGGCAGACTTTATCCTGGAATACTTTACTAAAACTGGCAAGCATCTTGCCAAAAACGATATCGATTGGTCTCAATCAAAAGTAGTATTTTTAGCCAACTCATTTACCCAACATCAACAAACAGCCATCAATTTCAATGACCTGCCAATTGAACTCTGGGAATTTAAACTTTATGCCAATTCAACCATCACCTTTAACCAATTGAAATCAAGTAAAAACGCAGAAAGCATCAACATTATTTCCACAAACACCCAAGCAAAAAATATCGCCAGAGAAATCAAAACCTACACCATAAACGACCTAATTAAAAATGATTGGACAAATTCCATGAGCTTGTATGAAAAACTTAGTGAGCAAATATTACAACTAGACTCAAGAATAGAAGAAAACATAACCAAATCATATGTTGGATACAAAGTAGGCAGAATGGTGTTTTGTTCTATTAATCCATACAAGTCAAAACTCGTCATCCATTTGTGTCGAACACAACCTAAAGACCTGCAAGATCCTGAAAATAAAGTTTCATATATCAAAAACAGCCTGAAGCGTTATAGTCAACACCTTAGTCAAATAACCGTAACATCCGAAGACGAAATTTTTTACACCAACTCAATGATCAAACAAGTTTTTAAAAAAACTTTTTCGGCATAAGCTGATACCTGTGAAAACGAAGCGAGTGCTAATTCCAGAAGATGATTTAAAAACTATATCATCTATATTTGAAGAACTAATAGGCTTGATCGAGAAAACTATTAATACATAAACTGTAGTGAGCTCATGTTAGGTTTAAACTATGAATAGCAAAGGAAACAAATTAACTTACATAATTATTTTTTTCTTGTTTGCCATTAGTCTCTTTGTTATCTACTATGTTGTATCAATCTATCTCCCCCAAAAAAAATTGGCTAAGAATCTAGAAATGGCTCAAATTCAGGCAGAACTACAAAAACAAAGGGACGAAACAGAAGCGCTAAAAAAAGAAAATGCCGAACTTCAAGAAGATTTGAAGAAAAACGATGAACTAGTCACAACGATAAAGAACGAATCAGACAAAAATGCTATTTGCGGGGAAGCAAACGATCTCTTGTTAGAAATAAAACAGGCCTGCAATGTAAAACCATTTCCTGGAGTGGATGAGTGTATTGCAGAGACAGAAAGCAAGCTGGAATATTTAGGTGAAGAAGACTATAAAAAATACCATATGGACACTAAAGTCGAAAACATTAAAGATCTTAGGTCTCGTTACTTGCTTCTCAAAAGCCAGTGTGAAGAATAAAACTAACACTCACACGAAATTAATTATCAAAAATGTAGTAAGCTATTATTAGGTTAACAATTGTTCAAAAACATGATTAGCATTTTACTAGGTGGTTTGTTTGGGGGAGTATTAAGAGGTTTATTGGGTATTTCTAAAACTTTAGTAACTAAAAAGGAAGAGGCCATAAACTACCAATGGTTCTTTTTAAACATTTGTGTAGCCACGGTCATAGGACTGCTAGCCGCTACCATGATGGGTGGGGACTTTAGAATTGCTTTGCTGGCAGGCTACGCTAGCTCTGACTTGCTGGAAGGCTTGTTTAAAATTAAATTTGAGGAGCAGTTTAAGAAGATAACAAAGGGATAAATATAAACTGTCGAGTATACTAAACCTATGACTAATAAAAAAATGCAAATTCCCTTGACAAAACTTAAGGCAGTAATGCTTTATTTAGCCAATAATACAAATCCAAGACACGCAGGCAAGACTAAGTTTATGAAACTTTTTTACTTTCTGGATTTTCTTCATGTAAAAAAATACGCATCTCCCATAACGGGGGATCAGTACTACAACTTAGACAAAGGCCCCATCCCGACCGTGATACTAAATATGGTAAATGAATTATCCTCAGATCCAGAGAGTTCTGAAATAGCAGATTCCATTGCCATAGAAAAACCCACTAATTCCTTGATGCAAAAAATTGTTCCAATTCGAAAATTTACAAATGATGACAAGAAATTATTTTCTAAAAGTGAAATGGACACACTCCAAGAAGTTGTTCGCAGATTCAAAGATACAGATACAAACAGCATTGTAAAAATGTCTCATAAAGAGGCTCCCTGGAAAGATACGAACTATAGAGATCCAATACCGTACTCATTGGCTGGTAGAGATTCAGACTGTCTCTATTCAGAAAAAGATCTTGAAATACTTAATTCATTATAGCAATGCCTACTTCAACAATGGTAAGTTTTGGAGATGTATTCAATTACCAAGGTGATAATTATGTATTCCTAGCCGATTCACCAGAAAAAAAGATCGTTTATGCTGCTAGAATTTTAGATCATCAAGCATCTAAAAAACTACAAAAGTTACATGATCGATATGAATTTAAATCAAACTATGTTCCAGACAGCATGACTTGGGCCTTTGTTGTACTAAAAACAAAAGATTTCCAGGATTGTGTTGCCTGGCTTAATAATCCAGGCCATGACAACTCTCATCTATGTGCAGCCCATTCTAAATTAGACGAAGATGACTTAATAGAATTAAAAAAACAGGTGTTGGAAAGAAATCTCCCACCAGATTTAAAAGAAAAGCTAAAACAAACAACCTAACACCATACTCCACCCTGAACAAATCTTCTGGTGTAAACTATCTTTAATGCCCAACAAGAAAAAGACTACCAAAACCAAGAAAGCCTCTGTTTCCAAGAAAAAAATCGCAGGTGTCATTGCTGGCACCATCATTGCCGGCACTTCTTTTTGGGCCTTAAAATCCGGCAACCATAAAGTTATTCTCCCCACATATCAAGCAGGCAGAGTAATTGATGGGGATACCTTTGACACAAAAAATGGACAAAGAATCCGACTGGCTGGCCTGGACGCCCCCGAAATAGGTTTCTGCGGCGCCGATGAAGCCAAAAAAGAACTGGAGAGACTTATTAAAAACAAACCGCTGTATATCAAGGTCATTTATGTTGACATGGGCCGACGATTAATAAGTTATGTTTACACCCCCAAGGGTTTAATTACTACACAGCTACTCAAGACCGGCTGGGCCAGAGTTGTCATGGGTAACAACGTAGAAAAACAAGCCCTGATTGCCGCCTCTGAATACGCTAAAAAAAACAATCTGGGTATTTACAGCCCCAAATGTCTTTCTAAAACACCTGAAAAACCTGGTTGTACAATCAAAGGAAATGTAAGAAAAGAACGAGATACAAAAATATACTCCATGCCAGGTTGCTCAGCCTACGAACAAATTTTTGTTCAGAAAGACAACGGAGATCAATGGTTCTGCACCGAAGCCGAGGCCAAAAAGGCCGGTTTTAAGCGTGCAGGGAATTGCGCCAATAATGTAAAAATCGAATAAAATAAACCAGTCATTTACATAGCTCCTCAATTGCTTCAATAGCAATTTATGATTTCTTATCTCATCATCCTGAATCTTTATATCTTTTATCTTTTTTCACCATACCTAAAGTATATAATTATTTTAAGATGATCATAAGTGCACAAACAAGCAGGGATAAATGGCTGGAGAAAGTTTACAAAAAAGCCATGGCAGAACTGGATGAATTTTTTGAGCTGAACTGGCAACAGAATCAGCCCAAAGTATTTATCGTTAAAAACAGAAAAGAAATAGATAAAATTTGGAATCAAAAAACTCCAAAATGGCTGGTTGGCTGGGGTGGTAGGCAATCTGGCGTGTATATTCTAGACAGAAAAAATTTCAAGAAAGAAAGTGACAATACATATACCAAGGAAAGATACTCTGCTTTACTTAAACATGAACTGGCCCATTGTTTTACCGACATTTTGACCGATGGGTATCGAAAACCTGTTTGGTTAAATGAAGGCATCTCAATTTATCTTTCTGGCCAGTTAAAACAATATGAACAGCCAAAAAAATATAAACATTTCTTAAAATCCTTTGATAAGCAAAAAGAAGGGGTTTATGCAGAGGCCGGCTGGGTGGTGAAAACGTTAGTAGAAAAACACGGCAAGAAAAAATTATTTGATTTATTAAAACAAATCAAAACCACCAAACCAAACAAAAAAGAATTCAACAAGATATTTAAGGAAATTTACGGAGTCAAAACATCCATTACGCAACCTACCTCACGCCATAGCTTACGTAAAACTGGTAAAATCAGCCCATGACATTTAAATATCAAATCAGAGTTAGATTAGTAATAATTAATGACGATAAGTTACTTTTAGAATACGTCACCGATGAAGATTTTTATTTCTACCCTGGTGGTAGAGTAGAGAACTACGAAACCATAAAATCAGCCGCAGAAAGAGAAATGCAAGAAGAGCTTGGTGTCCAATTTACCTTTAAAAAGATTTTATATATAAGAGAGTTCATCGAGCCAGATCAAGAAGAACACAGCCTTGAAATGTTTGTATTAGGAGAGTTAGATAATTACGATATCTCAAAAAATAAAGACGACCCCGATTACAAAGAAAATCACGAGTTTTCCTGGGTTGATATAAACAAGCTGCCAGATAAACTATATCCGGTAACTCTCACCAAGAAACTAGCTGCCGATTTCCACCAAGATTTTCCCAACCAAGGTGAGTACCTGGGAGCAGCAAAATAAATTCAGAAAATTCCTTAATCTTAAAACCTTGAGAGTGGCGCTTCTAGCAAGCTACGCAGGATCTGACCTTGGAAGGCTTGTTTAAAATTAAGTTTGAGGAGTAGTTTAAGAGTGTAACTAGAGGGAAATGAGCCTTTTTACCTGGTTCTGTGTAATTTTTTTAACCCTTTTTGTTGCTTTCTTAATCTAGACTCTGATCCTTCGACTACTTTTTTCCCTTCGGGAGTTGTATGGGCCATGAACACTTCAAACAATTTTAACCATTGAGTAATAGTTAAATCAGACGGTTTTGTTTTTTTGATTTCCAAATTATTTGCCAACAGATGTCTTTGTTTTGATGTAAAGACATCTTTAAATGCATCTAAAATTGTTGGTTGCCATTGATTATATCCGTAAACAACAAAGTCTCTATACCATTGACGGAACTGCTCTTCTACTAAGGGTTGCTTTCTTTTTCTAAGCTCCGCTAAGACAACATTTACTTTTGGAACAGGAACAAATTCATTTTTATTAATATTTGTTATTACCCTCATCTTAAACCATGGTTGTA
>Ga0180007_10006879_pt1 | contig 10960 bp, 11 predicted proteins | sample MM_PC_MetaG_FD_121122 | JGI IMG/M metagenome (GOLD analysis project Ga0180007, IMG submission 121122) | Groundwater microbial communities from the Aspo Hard Rock Laboratory (HRL) deep subsurface site, Sweden - MM_PC_MetaG | ecosystem: Environmental > Aquatic > Deep subsurface > Groundwater...
TTAATAGATTATTTGTCAAACCACAAATCAGCCAACTGATCTCGAAGAGGTTCAATTAGTTGACTTCTGGGGTCCCAAGCGTAAGGTTAATTGTACCAATTTACTTAAGGTTTTGAGGGATAGAGAGTATATGGATATGTTTTTAGCGAAATTTGAGGCGATAAAGTACCTGATGCAGACACAAGGGCAGGTTTAGTTTAGTGATTACACTGTCCTGTAATTCATTATTCCTAATGTCATTTGGGGTCGCATAGTAAAGGATGTTTGGAATTCCTGGAGGACAACGAGAGAATATATTAGAATACCGGCTTTAGGTCAGCAGGTTTAGATTTACTTCGTTTTATTATTAACTGTTAAAATGCCTCATCTTTGGGATCTAGCGGTAAAATTTCTTTTAGCGCTATTTTCGCTAGACTCTGAACAATACCAAGTGAAGCACGTACTGATTCTATTTGTGGTATATAATCTGGATTTATTATTGGATGACCAGTCCTCAATTTTCCAAGTTCTCCAATGTGTGCAATCGCATCTCTGGTAATATGCCTTAAAAATTTTCCTGGTTTATTTGTTTTTAAATATTTTTGTTTCCATTCGTCTAGGCCATAAATAATCTTTGGATCTAAATGCTTTTCAATCCAATCATCAACTTTTTTTTCTCCGCTAACTAAAGTTATAATTTTATAAAAATTCAAAAAGGCATACATTGCGCTATCGGCATTTGAACCCTCGCGGGAAAGTGCAAGGGCAAGTTTTTGCTCTTCCGTGGTAGTTTTAATTGGAATGAAATAAGGAGGGTTATATATAATACCGCCAAAATGTCTTGATTGAAGCAATAATGGTCTGAATTTTTTTGGAGATCCTATAGTAGCTATTATCTTCATCGGTACACGGAATCTAAAGGAGAGATGACTAAGAAATCGATTTGTTAAAGCTCTCTCTTCTTCATAATTATCCATATCTTTGACAGGAATAATAATAACCGGCGCCAAATATTCGTTTCCATTTATCCAGCGAATTTTTCTATGCTCGAATTCTAAATATGCCTCACATTTCTTTCCGAGGATTAAATAAGTATCAAGGGCAACTTCATATTGACCCGAAAACGGATTAAATGCTTCGTCCCAAGCCTTTTTGTCGAATTCTGACTCGTCGGCAATAGGTTTAGTTTCTGAGGGTAAATTGTGTTTGTCACAATAACTGGCTATAAGATCATCGGCAAGCCAATTTGGGTCACAGTGAACATCAAGTGGACGCCAATCAACATCCCTTGTTCGATATGGATCCTCTCGTGACCAATGCCAAAATAGAAAATTTGTACCACTGTCTCCTTCTGGAAGGATACAAATCATTGAATCTGGATATTGTCGGGAATCTTTTTTGAAGTCTTTAAAGATAAAATAGAGCGCGATAAGCTTTAGTATCGAATAAGTACGTCCATAACTGCTTTTTGCGTCAGTTGAGAGACAATTAAATTTTTCCTCAAGTTCTGTTTTTGCTCCATAAATCTGACTCGTTATTTTACCATTTTGTTTAACATAATATTTTCCGTTTTTTCCTCTAATTATCTCTCCTCCAAAAAAATCAAGATGACATCTTCTATCGTAAGCGGAAAGTATATCAAGATTTTCCATTAAAAATCCTTTTAGTTTTCCCCATTTCTTTTTCCTAGACCAAATTTTTTTTGTTAATATCTTTAAGATTTCTAAAAAATCAAATTCTATTTTTTCATCAATCTTTAAATTTTCAAATACCTCTAATACAAACTTATACCAAGTGGATTCTAGCGAAATACCATAATGAATTCCGTCATTAAAATTCTTTATTTCTGATTTTAAATATTTAACTAATTCACTTTGCTTTCGGACATTTTTTAAAATGATGCGAAAAATTTCCTGAATATTATTTTCAGGTATAATTTTATTACCCTTCACATACCTTACAAAAGGAGATTTTTCCATATTTTTATTTAGTTTTTATGACCTTTGCAATTTTATTGGCAATTTCTTCTACGCTTTCAGTATCTGTGCGTGCGGCGTATTTGTCAGCTAAAAGGAGACTTTTCTCTTCAATATATTTTCGGTCAATTTCGTGCCAAATAGGTAATATAACTTTCTTATCTTTTTCTTTTGCAAAGAGCGCATTCAATTCTTTTATAGTCCACGATTTAGTAAAAAAAATCTTGGATAATACAACAACTCCATAGCTAGAGTTTAATAATCCAGAATCAATTCGTTCTCTTACGCTATCACCAAGAGTTATTTCCAAACTATCAAGCCAGTAAGTAATCTTATGTTTTTCAAGTTCTTCTACTAATTCAATAGCAAATTGTTTGTCTTCATTTGCGTGTGCAATGAAAACGTCGTACTTAATATCTTTTTCCTCTGACAGTTTTTTTTCAGACCCCTCTTTTATTGGTGGATATTTCTCAAGTGGTAATCCCTTAGGATACTTATGCTCTTCAATTAACTCTAGGTTAATAATTTTACTTCCCTTAGAATGTAGATAAGTAAAAGTAGCTTCATCTGGGATTAAGCGGAGTTCATTATATGGGTGTTTAAGTTGTAGATAATAGTCGCTTTGTTGAGTCTTATTATTATATATCTTGTAAATATTTAGATCACCTGATGTGAGATCAATATTTATTTCCCCAGCAGCATAATTATTTATTTCGTCATAAACAAAGTCACCTTCATTATATCCAAGGATGTTACGAGTCGGCGGATTAGCAATTTCGTAACGCTTACCATCAATAATTAAGAATTTATTTTGATGTTCATTTTTAATTTTTTTTGCCCTTCTCCAGGCCAATTGAATTTTTTGTTCCTTTAGTGCAGTTTCAAAATCAACGGGTGTGTTTTCGGTCGTAAATGTGAATTGTTTTCCTAGTGGAAAACCTCCCTCAATATAGTTTTTTATTTTTCCAAATATTAGATGAATAAATATATCCTTCTTATCATTGTCAGTAAACTTACCGAGTCTAGCTGTTCGCATAAAAAAATCACTTACGAAGATAGCGCCAATAATTTCTTCTTCCTCTTGTTCTTCAGGAATAACCTGATATCGAACTCCAACACCGTTAAAATCTTCTTTGAAGTGTGATAAGCCAATTATGTATTTCTTATTATTTCTATCAGAGTAAGTAGTTTTATCGTTCACAGTGGGAGAGTCTTTTTTTTGCTGGACAATATTTTGTATTTCTCCTTTATTTTTCGTCGTCATAATATTATCAGTTTGATTGAGATTACCATCTGATTTATTTATAATTTTTCCCTTGTTGGTTGCGGACATAATATTACCCACTTGCTCTAATTTATTTTTTGCATTATGAGAGATTTCTCCACCTGAGCTTTTTTCCTGAACGCCTTTCATTATTGTTTCATCAGCATTAGTTTCAACTTTAGCATTGGGTGGTGTATTTATTTTAATTTTTCTATTTTTTCTATCTGCGTTCATAATAATTTTACTCATATTATTTAATCCAATCGATTAAGTATGCTATTGTTGCAACTATCACCCCGATAAATAGCAGAATTACAAATATTATTAATGGATAGCCGAAAATTGAATCAATCCAATCCCGCCAATCTTTCCGTTTTTTTATTTCCTTTTCCATAGCTATTTTAAAAACAAAAAGTACCATAATTAGCCAGATTTAACCTTATAAAGTTAATATCTTCCAGCTTGATAAATCATTAGGATTATACTTGTATTTGGAATTATCATTATATCTCCAAGTACCATTAATATAGATAGCAATTCCTCCAAATATTTTTTTACCTTTCTTATTTTGCTTTTTAATATATTTCTGTAATGGTTCAGCTCTGGGTGCGGCTTCATCGGTCTCAGCGGTTCTACCTGATTTAGTATCAAATATACCTATACTCTCATCCTTTAATTGGAAAATAAAATCTGGATAAAACGCCAAATTATCTTCCCTTAAAACAGCAAAGTATTTAACTTCCGTTTCACCATTTTTATACCACCATTTTACCTTTTTTGAACCCTCTAAAAATTCTACAAATATCTTCTCGGGCTCACTAGGCTTAGCAGTATAAAATGGTTTCATTACTGATAATTTACGCTCCTCTTTTTGGTATCTGCTATTATAACTAACCACCACAGGCACTTCCCATTTTGCTGTTTCTATAACCTCTCTCTTTTCATTAACTTTTTTAACAATTTCTTTTTTATACTTCTCTTTAGCCAAATTAATTGTGTCTACAAAAATCTGTGCGTTTTCTTGGCCTAACACTAATTTTTGAACTTGGGGGTCGTACTTAGCTAATTTAAAATCTTTATTAAAAAATTGGTAAAGAGCAGTCTTCATTCTATCGCTTGAGTCAGCAGGAGCATAAGGAGTACAATTTTGTATTATAAACTTATCAAACATTTCTTGTAGCTCTTTCTCGTTAAGGGCTACTTTAATTTTGCCCTTATATTCTATTTCGCCAGACTTATCAATATCTACAATTTTGCCGTCTGATATTATAGGGCTAATTAGTTTTGATGGTTTTAAGATTACTTTAGATTTTAGTTTCTTGGTCTGTGCTATTTGTGTAAACAACTTAGTAAATTCTCCTGATAAACGAGTTCTTTCTCTTTGTCTTTTTAAATACACTGATGGAAGAGATATGTTTTTATATATCTTATTATCCCTTTTTGACTCGTATACAGTTAAATAATCCTTGGCGTAATCTTCAGCGATTTCTATATTAGATAAATTGGTAAAAACATAACCCTGATTGAGCTCTGGGGCTTTTGAATAATACTTAAGTTCTGGCATTCTCATTATTCTACCAATAGTCTGTATGGTAAAAGTAAAGCTCTTTGACTCTCTAAAAATTGCCAAAATTGAAGCTCTGGGACAATCCCAGCCCAATGCAATAGCTTGTTTGAAAATTAAAACCTCTGCCTCATTACCATTTTTTTCAATCCCTTGTAGGGTGTCTGATTTATCTTCTGAGAGCCAAATAGCGAGCTTGCCATTCTTTTCGGTTATGCCATTTTTATCTAATATCTTTATCACATCTTCCTTTTTGCTGATAAGGTTGCTCTTTTTATCTGGTAGCTGAATTAGTAATAATGGATTAACATTACCCTTTTCCTTCTTATACATTTTGGCTAACTCTGCTCTTTTCTTTAAAGCTTGTTCTATCACGATTTCATCTGAGCTTTTAGTTCCTACTTTGATATTTAAAAACTCGGGATTAACTGTAATCTCTGACTTTATCATTTCTTCCGCCTTAACATCTGTTAAACGAACTTTCTCAATTTCAGCTACATTTTCTGTTAAGTGTGGTGTGGCCGAAACTTCTAATACTAATTTAGGACTTATAACTTCAATGAGCTCCTTTGATTTATCAGAATTAGCTGTATGATGGCTTTCATCTATAACCAATACTATCTCACGATCGTCAGCTTTTGTATTTTTTATAATACTGCTTAAATTATTATCCTGTTCATTCTCTCTAACAAAAATGTTAACATCCTTTTTGTTGATACTATGCCAGTTTATAAATAGTATTTCATTTTCAGCTATTTTACGGTCTTCTAAATCCTCAAAATATGAACATTTAATTAGCCTGTCATCTTCATAATACTTTTCTAATTTCTCCTTACTTTGTTCGTGCAACATTCTAACCGAAACCCAAACAAAAGAGAGCTCCTTATGGCCAGATTTATTTTTTACAAGTTCTTTCAATAATTCTGAAACAACCACTGTTTTACCAGAACCAGTGGGAGCTTGAAAAATGACCACCTCATTTTCTGGGGCTCTAAGGGAACTCTCAATCTTTCTATGCAGATTTTCTACTGCATTTTTTTGGTAATCTTTTAACTTTATCATCGGAATACTCTTTTATATACATTTAAAATTACTGCTGGTATAGGCTTGGGCTCAACCCACTCACTAACATCTTCAAACTCTTCTTCCCGTGCACTATCATCAAGAGAGAAAACATAAACGATAAATTTCTTCTTTAATTTATTAACTTCTTTTTTAAAGGACTCTATACCACTATCGTCATAAACAATGCCTAGATATTTATCATCATTATTCTTAAAAATTGAAAAATTCTTACCTTTTTTGACACTATTAAAACAAGACTCTTTGATACAGAGCATCTCTGTTGATTTATCTACAATTTCTTTTTTATTCTTATCTGTGGTACTAGAGTCAACAAAATCAGTTTTATAGTATTTTAAATTAGCATTAAAACCAGTGATGCTAGGGTAATTTTTATGGCCAGTTATAGCCTTTTTAAGCCGTGGATGACATACATCGGTTGAAATTCCATTTTCATTGTTGGTACACAATATAAATTTTCTGTTGCCTTTGTCTTCTTTGTTAATCATCATCAATGCGTGGCCTGTTGTTCCTGAACCAGCAAAATAGTCTAGCACTATGGCGTTCTTCCTTTCATAAATTATTGGTGCTATGCAGTCATAAATATTATAAATAGATTTAGGGAAATCAAAATGAGTCTTTGGCACAAAAGAGTGTACCAATTTAGTACCATTTTCATTTGAGTCATACCTACTTCCTGACCAAACCGTTCTAACTGTACCAAAGTTTTTACCTATCTCAACTTCATATCCACCTTTACTCTTCTTTGCTCTTAAAAGATGTTTAACCAAATTAACACTCTGCACGGCATATCTCCACTTCCTTTCAATTCCTTTACTATCAATTGGCCAAATATAGTAATCGCCATTCTTTTTCTCGGTCTGCTTCTTAGGATGCTTATTGGTATCTAAAATTTTACCAAAACCAACTACCTTACCATTTCTGACAATAATTGGATAAAAACAATTACGAGCATCAGAACGCAAAGACTCCCCGCCATTATCTCTCAGATTTCTCCAAGTTATGTCTTTTTCCTCTATTTTTCTTTCACCAATAACTCTTTTTCCTTTCGGTAAAACGAAAAAAGCAAATTCATTAGTATAAGAAAAATTCTTACCTTGTATCCCCCTCGGATTATGAACAATAGTTATAAGATGAATTCCACGATTAAAAAATATCTCTTCTAATAAAGCCCCTAGGTGTGAGACCTCATTTTCATCAATTGCACAAATTAACACGCCATCGGCTTTCAGTAACTTTTTCGCCAACACCAATCTTTTTTCCATCATACTCAACCACTTACTATGTCTCCATTGGTCGTTAATATCCACAAAATTATTATTATACTTCCAATCCTTAGCTCCTGTGTTATAAGGTGGGTCAATATAAATCACATCAATCTTTTTTTCGTGAGTATAATTTAAAACAGAGAGAGAATGATAATTATCTCCCTCAATTAAAACATTAACTGGACTCTTTGTATCAGATTTTATTTCTCTAGATTTTTCTTCTTTGAGAACTGGTAATTTTTCCTTGCACATTTCAACAACCTCTTCTGGTTTACTCTCCCAGACAAGGCCGTATTTCTTCCTAGATTTAAGTTGTTTAATTTCTTTCTCAAGCCTCTCAATTTCTTTGAGAGGATTTTTAATTTGTTTTTTACTCATAGTGTGGTTGGGGTTTTGTGCCATACCTCACAGATAAACTATGAGGGTTAGGCAATTAAATTATAAATTATTTATTTTATTTTTCTTGCTGATTTAAAAATCGCAAAATGTCTTCTTTCTTATATCGTCTATCTTTTCTCTCCCCAAATCGAATAGCCACCAATATTCCCTTTCTGTCCCATTGACGGAGGGTATTGGGGTGGCACTTTAAAATACCACAAGCTTCTTTAAGAGTAAGGAGTTCTGGCATTTCTTGTTTAATATTTTGCATTTTTTAGAATTGATTTATTGCTTAACATTTGATAACATTAGTATACAAGAATTAAATGAATATATCAATGAAAATGAGTATTGAGAATGAAAAAATTAAATTACAAATTATTTATCATTCTATTCTTCAGAAGATAAAACCTCCCAATAAATTACCTCAAGTAATAGAGATAAAAGAGACTGAATTTCCAGGGAGTTTAAATTTAGATAAAGAAATATTACTAGGGTCTATTCAAAAGTTGAATGATTTTGGAGTTATTAAATTTTTGGGAATAAGTAAAGAGGATCCTGTGATATTTGATGGAGAGTACGTAGGAGATACTCCATTTTTTAAGATTAAAGTTTTAAAATGGGTAAGTTTATCAAGCATATTACAAAATGAAACAGACATAACTAATAAGTTTGGGTCCACACATCATAAATTAGAATTAGAAAATAAACCCCTATTAGAGTTATCTACGGATGCACAATGGAGGGATATGGAGATAAAGTTCTTGAATCAATATGATATTGATATATATTTTAAGGGTAAATTTTTAAAAAAATCAAATCACGAGGAAATGGGATTTTTTAGAAAAGGTACAAAGGATAAAAAACCTGACAAACAGTGGAAGTTGTTAGAATTGTTATCTGTTATCTACAGTAATAAAAAGCACGCAAAAGCTACAATAGAAATAATTTCTCAATCACTTCGGGTGTCAAAAGATGCGTGTATGAAAATAAAAGAAAAATTAAATAAGAAATTACAAGAAGTTTTTGGAATATATGATACCCCCTTTTTTGATTATGGGGAAAAGGATGAATATCAGGCAAAGTTTAAATTAAAACCTGAGTCAGAATTAAGAGGAAATGGAGAGGTGTTTATCGCAAGGACAAGATATGATGATAAAATAGGATATAAAATTTTGGATGAGTAATATTTTAGGTATTAAAATTAGATAATAATAAATTAGGATAGTATAATTTTCTCCCCCGCTGAACTTTCAGTGGGTGTTTTTTTGTTTTTATTGAAATATTGTGTCTAATATTGGCCATAATTTACTCAAAGAATACGTTTTCCTGAACTTTCAGCATTATAAGTAGAATAGATAAAAATGATTATGAAAAAAGATATTTTTAAGTTTGTTAGTAAAAAATCAGTAGAAAGAGATCCTTTGGTTTTGGTAATTACCGAGCAGACGATTCAAGATTTTACGGAAGCGAATTATGGTCGAAAGTTAAGCGATGCAGAGCTCCAGGAAGCAAGTAACGAGTCATTCAATGCTTTTAATTTTTGTTGGAAAATGGATGATTTTATTGATGTAGCCGTGCGTTATGTCCTTTTTGGTGAAGAGTAATTTTTATAAAATATAACTTTTTTAATGAAAGAAGGGCAGAAAAATCAGAATGAGGAGCTACTCAAGCAAGGCGCGGACTTGTTGGCTGATATTTTTATTGAACAGATTCTATATAAGTATTCAAATAAAGATGAAAAAAATAAGCAAGAAACAATTCAAAACGAGTAATTTTTACCTTTCTGCTTTTCTAATATGTAAGGGATTAAAAATAGTTGATGTAGATCGTCAAAATCCAAGGCGTGCTCTTTTTGTTTTTGAAGATTCACTAAAACGTGAAGAATTGGTGAGGGAATTCGAATTTGGTAAAACAGCATTAGTAGATGTTCGCATTTACGCCTCAACATTAAAGGAGCTTAAAAATAAGCTATATAGCTAATAACTATAAAAAATAAATATGAAGATAAATAATTTTGTTATTTTTCCTAGAATAATTAAATCGGATTATTTAGAGGGTAAAATTACAAGGGATGAATACTTTGTCTATTCTTGGTTAAGATTGTCAGCAAACCCCTATGGTATTTGTACTATTGGCCTCAGTGATTTAAAGAATGATTTATTTAGGGGAAGGGGATCAGTAAATTATGTTAATAAAATACTACTGTCCATAAAAAGGAAGAGGTATATCTATTACGGCAACCGTAAGGGGCGCAGAGGTACATTTGAGGTGAATATTGGAGATTTTTTGCTAGCAAGTGGGAAAATAAGTAATCTTGATCGTCTTTTCAAGCAAGAGAAAGTCAGAAGTTCGGATACTACTACTCCCATAACAAAATCAGAAGTCATACCAGAGGTTAAGTCTGCTAGTCAGAGGTTAGATGAACAAAAAAAGCAGTTAAATAAAGGTGATTACGCCACTGATGATGATAAGCAAGTCAGAGGTGATAATAATGATAATGATAATAAAAATTATATTGATAGTATCGATAGGTCGAATTTTAATAATTCTTCTAACGGAAATAATAATGAAAACTATACTATACCTCTAGACAGTTTTTGTCCTGACAGCAAGGAAGAGGAAAGGTGCCGGTTTGTTGCGAGAGAACTGGGTGAAACTGATATGAGATTTATACTTAGTTGTCTAAAAAAATATGGAATAAATATTATTGAGCGGGCTTACGGAAGAGTAAAGGAGACTCCTGATGTTGATAATCAAAGAAAATATTTTAATAAAGTTGTTAAAAATTTAGGAGAAGAGAAAAATAAATAAATTTATGGAAATCAAACAAGTAAAAATAAATGATCTAAAGTTTGCGGATTATAATCCACGAACATTAGATGATAAGGAGGCAAAGGATTTAAAAGAGTCCCTTAAGCGATTTAATTTTGTTGAGCCAATTATTGTTAATTCGGCATCTGGAAGGGAGAATATAATCATCGGAGGCCACCAAAGAGTTAAAGTTGCAAAAGAAATGGGCATAGAAGAAGTACCGGTGCATTATGTAAAAATTTCTGATTTAGAAAAAGAGAGGGAGTTAAATTTGAGATTGAATAAAAACTTGGGTCATTGGCAGGATGATCTGCTCGCCAAGTTTGATGAAAATTTACTAAAAGATGTGGGATTCGATAGTGAGGAGTTGGATGAAATTTTTAATTTAGATTTGGGACCGGCGGAAACATTTGATTTACAAAAAGAGTTGCAAAAACTAAAGATTGAAAAGATTGAAACAAAGAAGGGGGATTTATTTCAGTTAGGTGAACATCGACTTCTTTGTGGTGATGCAACTCAAGAAAAAGATATAAAAAGATTGATGGGTAATGAAAAAGTCGATTTTTGTTTTGTCGATCCACCCTACCAGCTTCAATATTTAAAGACGAAGTATAAAGGCAAGTCGCCAGCTAAA
>Ga0180007_10006880_pt1 | contig 10959 bp, 17 predicted proteins | sample MM_PC_MetaG_FD_121122 | JGI IMG/M metagenome (GOLD analysis project Ga0180007, IMG submission 121122) | Groundwater microbial communities from the Aspo Hard Rock Laboratory (HRL) deep subsurface site, Sweden - MM_PC_MetaG | ecosystem: Environmental > Aquatic > Deep subsurface > Groundwater...
TCCAAGATAGCCTTAACTTCTGTCAAGGCAATATCCCCACTTAGCTTTACTTCCCCTTTTTCGTCAATCCCTATCGTGAAGATTCTCATGCGAAAGCCACCGTGTGTTCAACACCATCTCCACTTTGAAAATAAAGGAGATTATCGCTCTTAGTATAAAGTGCGCCAAAACTAGCAGTTGCCCCTGGCGTATTAGCTTCGTCTAATTGTAAGTAACTCGCCCATAACTTGTTGAAATACAGTGTACTACTTCCAAGGTTTGCACTTCCACCCGCATCTGCTAAAATGTCGTTTGACAGTTCAATAACATTACAGTAGATATAACTCCATTTCAAATCACTTGTGCCAAGTGTATATGTTCCTGATGTAGTGGGAATAATCCCTGCTGTTCTTGTGTAAGTCCACGAATCTACCCTCAAATAACCAGATGTATCAATATAAAGCGCTGCTGAATTAGCCGCATTAGCATCCTGTAGGATTAACTTTCCACCGACTATCGTTAAGCCTGTGCTACTTAGGATAGCCCTTTCGCCAGAACTTGCAGACTGCACCGTTATCCCTGTCGCTGTAATAACTCCGCCCGCAGTCCACGCAAATGCCGTACTTGTCCCGAACCATCCTGACCCGTCATTCAATATCTGTGCTCTCTGCGTAGGAGTAGCGTCATAAGCCTTTAATCCTGTAGAGTCTATCACTACCTTAGCGTTGGCATTAACGGTCTGTATCGTAACCCCTGTCACTGTAACTACCCCACCTGTAGTCCATGCGAAGGCAGTCGAACTACCGAACCACCCTGAGCCGTCGTTGCTTATATTTACCCTCTGCGTAGTAGCATCGTACGTCTTTAGTCCTGTGGATGTTAAAGCGCATCTCGCCCCTGAGCTTGCTGATTCCACTACGAAACCTTGGCCTGTCATGTTCTGGTTCTCGGTAAGATATATAAGCCCAGAGCTAATCTGTGTATTTCTAACTTTCCCATAGGTAGACCCCTCTTGTATTTCATCCATCGTAGCAGGTGCTTCACTCCAAAAATATCTGGTGTTCTTAGGATTGCCCCACATCACGATAATGAATATGTCATCGGTATCCCCTAGCGCAACGAAAGATATGTTACCACTCGTATCAGAATACTGAGTTTCTACAAGGCTTTGGTCTGATACCTTGAAAGCTCTCGCCCAGGCGTTTATCACGATTCTGCCATTGTCGTCTACGAAATTTCCTATAGTAAATGCTCTCATATCACCTCGGTATCTCTACTCCTTGTACTGCTAGTCTCATAACATAATCCAAACGGGTGTTGATGTCGTCCTCCCACAAATCTACAACGATATATCCCTTGGCTCTAAGTACTTCCTCTCCCATAATATCTCTCCCACTGGCTTCTAACCCCTGGTGCCAATACACCCCCATTACCCTTATTATAATTCGAGACATGGTTAAGCGGAAGTCCACTACCATGCCACCTAGTTCCATAGTCCCACCTGCTATCGGGTCTTGCACCGTAAACGGAATACCATGCTTATCCAGCCAGTTAGCGACGGCCTGCTCTGGCTTATTCAAGAACTCATACTTGGATGGCGATAATAACTCTATCTCCATCATCCCTTGAAGATTTCCTCTACTACTACCCTTAATAATCCTTTCTCATCACCGTGTCTAGGCATATCCCAATGTATCTGCTTCGGCAACTGTGTTAGTTTAACATTATAGCTGGTGCCCTTGACGTTATCGCCCGAAGGGTAAAATGCTACCAGTGTGTTCTTCTCCTGTATAGTTACAAGAGCATCTATTAACGTCTTAGCGTCATGCTGCGAGGCTATTACGTTAAACTCCCACCCACGTAAAGGAACAGGATTAGTAAAGTAGCTGAACATCAGCGACTCTAGCTCTGGGACTGATGTATCCGAATTGGTTACAGGCTTTACTTTGAACTGTATAGTGCGAAATTCCAATCCAGCACCGCTAGCGAATGATAGCATAGTTGGCAAAGGTGATGTTGCGAAAGACCCCAACTCGGTAAACGAACCTGTATTGTCTATATCGTAGTAAACTGTGAGATATCGGTTAGCATTACAATTCTTGGTGACTGCCTTGACGGTTAGTGCCGTCTTAGTGATAGCAGCTAACGGCCTGCATATGGGGTAAATCAACCCTACAGGAGCCTGTATATACTCATAAGTAGATATGTCCGTTACGTTGCTTCCCAGGTCTGGGAACATACAGTATTTTATGCCTGTTCCTTCACCCCACCATAGCCGTCCATTCGTATAAGTAGAAGAAGGGGAATGATGTATGCACGTTATAGCATTATTGGCAGCAGACGTACTATACACCTGATGATTACCGCCTAGCGTCCCATGCCTCTTGAAGATGCTACTCTTGTCTGTGCTACCACCATTTACACAAAATATCATCCAGTCAGATAGTCCTATCATATCAGCTACGTAACCTCGGTATCCTGCAGGTAAACCATCGTCCTGATCTGGACCTATGTCCTGAGCCATGCCTGGGGAAATCTTCTTAATCCCTGGTCCCGTAGCCCCAAAGACATAAGAATTCCAATACATTCCAGCAGCACCAGCATTAGTGTGCGGAGGGAAGTTTATCTCCTGTCTATATATCATCTGGTGCCAGAAGTCCACCGCCCATAATCCCTTAGTAGATACTAGATACGGCACAGGGTCATCGGTAGTTAATAGCTTCCCTGAAAATAAACTCTTAGGAGTCCCGTAATCAGCAGCTACATTGAACGAAGCCCACGTCCCATCTAAATTATCCCTTGGCGAATAATACACGGTTTGCCCGTAGAACCCCAATAACCTATTATCAAATTCCGCCAGGTATCCTTTGCATCCTGTTAAAGTATTCCAAGTAGTCCCATCAATACTATATGTAGCAGCCGTAGCCGAACTAACCACCAAATAGCTGTCTGTGCTATCGGTAAATACTACTGCATCTATCGGGCTGGCAAAGTTGGCTTTCTTGCTATCCCATGCCGAAGTTCCTGTATTCCACTTAGCTATGAGGTTATGTCCTATTCCGTAGGTACTACCCTCAAAATCTATAATCTTGACAGGTGCTACCCCGAACGTTCCCGCCGTGTTAATCTTCGGACCAGGAACTACACATCTTTCTATAGATGTTTCTACCCCTTCGCTCCAATAGAACCGTCCCGTCTCAGTCCCAGTCTCGCTCTCTAATCCAGCACCACCACGCATGTCGTGATATTCCCTTAAACTAGCCTGAGAGAAGTCTGAGTATTCCCTTGACCCTGCGCTTATCTGCACCGTCCAAGGCGTGATGTTCTTCTCGGTAATTTCACCCTCTATGTCAAACGGTGTCCCATCTAGGTATATTTGCCGTTTCATTCTATAACCGCCTTAGAATTAACCTTCGGGTAGCTCTTGGGTATCTTCATAGCCTTGGCTTCTGCTACCTTGAAAGTAGTCCCCAGGTTGTTGCTATCTATCTTCGAGAAAGGTAATAGGGTGATAGCCTTCCAGCATAACCATTCAGGCTCTAAGTATATGACGCTTGTATCCGAGGTTACTCTAGCCTGTGAACCTTGCCCTTCTATCCTTACTCTAAGCCCATCTGTTACGGTTACGTATTCTTTCTGAAACTGTATTTCTGGAGTATAAGCATTGATAATCTCATAGTCACGAGGGTCTAGTTCATTACTATAAGGGAATGTGCCATCTCCTGCTAACTTATTCTCTACCGCCGTTATAGTAGAACACGTCTCGCTGCTTGTCGTCCCTGTAGCAGTCTCCGCCTCCTCGAAAGTTCCATCAACTTCCCTCACTAAAATATAAGTAGCCCCAGAGGGGCCGTAACTTAATATGCCTGTAGCTCCACTCGTCCCGCCTGTTATCGTCTCCCCTAGTGTAAATGCACCGCTAACCGTTCCTGTTAGTTTCTTTCCGCTCACTGCCCGCTCTAGTGTAACACGATGCACATATAACATATTCGTAGGAAGATTATACTCATAAGTATAAAGTGTATTGCTATCGTTACTCGTAGTCTCCGCCATAACTACCGTAGTATCATCCTTAATATCTAATAGGCACTTCTTAGCAGCATCAGAGTCTATGGCCAGGTTTATGGCGTTAAGTAATTCCTGCGATGTAAATATCTTATGTAATTCTAACTTGGAGGCTGTGGTAAAAGCAGATAGAGTTCTATCCACCGTGAGCGTATGGTCTGCGATAGTCCAATCGGAAGCTACCGCCGATTCCCCTATATTTATACCGGCATAGGTATAGACTTCATACTCTAAGTTGTTAAAATAGTCGTTAGCTTTGTTGCGGAATTGTGGGGGGTCTGTAGTTGCGAGAACGGCCGTAGTAGTAGTGCCTGACGAAACTGTCGCCAAAATTATGTCATCTAATATCCTTGATATGCTCTGACGTATAGAGCTAGTTACGTTCGAGTATAAAGCCATATTCCCTCCTAGTGTGATTGTATATCTCTTGTCGTAGCATCGTTTATAGTCCTTCCCGTAAAGGTATTTACTACCCTGCCTGAAAAATCCTTAATCGTTCTGAGCAAGCTACCTACCGCAGAGGCCGTACTTGTTTTAGTAGCTGTAACTACCACTCCTATCACTACCGAGGCACTTCTTGTAAAGGCTACCGCTCTAGTCGCTGTAGCTACTACGCCGATAATAACGGAGGCACTTCTAGGGTAATTAACTACCCTGGTAGCCGTAGCCACTATTCCCACTATAACGGAAGCAGCCCTCGTAGCTGCTAATACCCTTGTAGCTGTAGCTACTACACCTACTATCACCGAGGCAGAACGTGTAAAGGTTACTGCCCTAGTAGCAGAGGCTACCACGCCGATATACACGATAGCACTCTCGCTGAACTCGGTGATGCCTGCTGCTGTGTAGTCTACTACTATGTAGCATTGGGAAATACGCATACCACCCGTACCAGTATTAGCACTCTTGCCTCCAATCTGAAGGGCATTTAGTCCTGCTACCGTCCATGCTGCGCTGGTAGCAGGGTCAGTATTATATACCTCTGAATGTTCTATATATGCTGCTGTAAAGGTTTCCTCAGCTTTCCAATACTCTGTTCCTCCACTCTTTATTCCATGAAAACCATCATAGTAGCTTATGCCATAACGCTTAATCTGCCAATAAGCTGTCACGCTATTGATAGTATCGGCAGGGTCAATCGCTGTAGTCGCTAAGTTATAAAGGTCTACTTCATTAGCAACATTAGTCCAGTTCCTGGTAGTATCATCATCACTTACTGCCTCATCTACATTTTCCCATGCTGATTCACCAGTCCCAGGAACTAAATCCCACGTATTCGTATCACCGTTAGCATTGGGTCTTAGTGTCTCGGTTGCCATCTACTTCCACATCTCCTCTAGCTTAGCCCAATCCTCAGGCTTGGCTCTACGCTCAAAGTCTTTCCTATCTTTGAAGCCAAGCTGTTTCATGTTCAATTCCTCTGAGGCATCAAAGAAGGTTGCTAGTATCTCATCTTTCCTTGAGATAAAGTCTGGTTTGATAGATATGAACCCATCTACCTCAGCATCTAACACTAGCTTCTCCAATAATGGCGTATGCTGTGCAGGTATGTCCTTATTCCAACTGCCTAGATATAACTGAGCATGGGAAGCCCTGTAAGCATCTACCACCTTTCTACCTTTAAGAATTTGTGCCTCAGCTATGACTGGCATACTTCACCTGGTTGATATTGTCGTTCATGTAATTCCTTTAGCTTTTGGTGCAGAATAGCCTCTGCCTTTATAACAGCAATTGGCTTTGGCTTGCATTTAACATACTTCTCTTTACGATAACTCTGAAACGCAATACCGATTTGTGCCTCTCCCTGTTTCATCTTTAGGTAAGGTAGAATTAACTTTAAGAATTCCCCCGCTTTCCACGTTGCCAACCTCCATTCATACCTCTTCTTATGTTTTAATGATGGCGGTTGAAACTCATAATAAGAACCACCAAAGTTTGCATGTAGCCATGATGGGATTAGCGAATTGCACATGGTAACATTAACTCGGAGTTCATAGCGTGGGTAATCCCCAAGTTTTCTATTTACCCTCAAAATGCCTATATAGCCTTCTCCGTCTATAATTCCCGCAGCATAGGATAATTCTTTGGCGTCTAGCATACCTCAACTTCCCAGTTTGAATTGCATTTTTCCTTCGAATGTAAGCGTGTCGCCAGTCTCGCCCTCAAGCGCAGCGTTAAAGCATACCTCGTAAAACACTACATCATCATCGTTGTTTAATATAGCTACCCCTGATACGGATTGCGTGCCTGACCACGTAAACACATGGTCTAGTTCTACCGTATCATTCGCTACCGTAGTCTGCGAACTTACTACCGTGTCAGCATCTACTAACGTAAACCCGTTAGCTGCTAGTTTAGTAGCACCCCCTGGGTTAGCAAACGTAGATGCCTCTGCCGCCGTGCAAGCACCTGTTAGTCCTACGATACTTTGAACTTCTGTCGCAAGTTCTCCTGCTACTAGCTTCCCTAGCTCCCCGTAGCCTAAAAGTGTCGGTTTGGATGTCTGAGCACACATATTCAAAACCTCCTATATTTGTTTGAAGAGAACTTGCATTATTGAAATTGCAAGTCCCTAGGATGGTATAAACTACCTCCTTGACTTGAGCTTCATAATCTCCCATATATTTCCCCTAATGGTTTTAGGACTATCTTCTCCTGTCCTATACTTATCAGGTATAATGTCCTTTCTATGTGCCTCGGCGTATATCACCCTCTCTTGATGATATAAAAGTAGCATCGTATATAACAAGCTCTTATATATATACCTTGCTAAACACCTGGGCTTTATGCAGTTGATAGGCGCAGGCTCACGTACGGAAGCCTGCCTAACTATGAGTGTTCCATTCCCGTCTCGATGGTCTGCACCCCACGTTATTACTAATCCACCTACTACTTCAGCATTAACCATCTATACCTTCTTCTTCCAGCCCTTCGGCCTTCCTGGTGGTTTCCTAACTTTTACGGGTGGAGCAGGCTCAGGTTCGGGATTATCCGCAACCTTCCCTGACACCCTATTTATAATTTCACGCTGAAACGCCCTATCTTCCCTCTTCTCTGTATCTATTCTCTCTTGCTCTAATGTCTGCCATTCTTGCTTGTGCCTCTTCTGCATGTGCCTCGTAACCTGAAACTGAGAACTCAGGTTATCCTTGGGGCAAACAGGCAACCCTAGAGTATCGTAATATACCCTTAGCGAGCTATCCCGATGTAACATGCACCTGAATGTGCCTCCCCTCGGTTTGATAGCTGGCGGTGTCGTAGTAAATACATACGTCCCGTCTACCCTCTTTTTGTTAAGATGCGGGGCTAACATATTACGATTGCATAAACTTCTATCCCCCGTCTTCGTATCGTAAATGTAAACCCAACCTGCACTCGATAGTTCCGTAAGCGTCATTGTAGCTGGAACATCATCGCTTCCTTTATGCTCGAACCCCCCTAGTTCTACCCCCCCTGGTTCGGCAGCCACCTCTGCATTCTTTATCTTCTCTTCCATTTGTAAATCTACTGTCATAGTGTCCTCCTTAAGGTTTACCTTAGTTCCCGTTGCTATATATTCTGTCTAGCCCAACTAGCTCTCGCTTGTCGAACCATTGGCGAACTCGTAATTGCTCGACTATTCCCCTTAACTCGTTTACCGTATGCTCTATGTATATCCGTTTACTATCTTCATCTATAAAGCCTCCTAATACCCTAACCTGGTCAGTCTTGAAACTCTTGGCTGGCCCCATATCCTCTTGATGCTTCGCCAGCTTATCGCCCCTTACTACCATATAAACTCGGTATCGCCTTCTCTCTCCTGTAGGAGATAGCAGGTCGAGTTCTGAAAGGTTAAAGCACGGTTCATCAGGCAAGACATACGATGTTCCTATTTCTATCATGCCGTTACATCCGTTGTGGCAAACTCAAGCCATTCTATTTGTGCAAAGCCGTTCATCGCTACTACGCCACCCCAGTAAATTAGTAATGAGGAGGGTCCAACTAAGAAAGGTGGTGATACGGGCTCATATAACAAATCAAGTTTGTGATACAAAGCATTGCCAGCAGTACCCTGCACATCACCAAGTAATTGCGCCCTCGCTAGTTCCAAATCTTCTGTAGGTTCGACTGTGATGTTGACCGTAAAAGCACTCGTAGCTGTACACGCACTTGTCTTCGCATGTCCATTCCACATATTAAAGGCAGTTTCAACAGTGCCAGTTCCAGAAGCTACAGCAACATCCTTGTCGTACGCAATGATAATCTCCTCGATATCGCTATCGGCAGCGATTAACGGAGGTTCACATTGAACGTGTATTCTTAGCGGTATAACCGTAGTCAACGATGGTATCGCCAGCGCAAACTCAGGCTGGTCAAGGTCAATAATAGTACCTGCACCACCACCAAGAATACCTGTAGTTAAGGTGCCGATAGTTACATGAAATCCCTTGCCATCACGTATAGCTTCTAATCTCCAATCGTAAAAGCGCATTATTTTCTCCTTTGGCTAGTTCCTCTAGCTCTTTTAGTTCGGGCGGGTATAAAGCCCCCGCCCAAGGCTTAAGCTTAGTAGCTAAATTCCCCAAGTGCGTAGCATGAACCAGTAGTAGCACCAGCGATGATAAAGATAAACTCCCTCGCCTTTGTAGTAGCTATTGTCATTGTGCCTACCATAGTCCATGTAGTTCCTGTGGTCAGTGTTACTGTCTGGTTGCCAGGATTCTTGTAGACGAACCTAAATGAAGTTCCAGCTACATACCCAGGTAAAAGAGCAACCACGCTTGCTACCGTTGGTAATGTCGCAGCTATAGCTCCCGTCGAGGAAGTATCTGATATGAATCCCCCAAGTAACTGAGCTGCTGTTATAGTGTAACTTGTCGCTGATGTAAGAGTAGTTAAGGTCATCTTTGGAGTAGCCAATGTTCCACCGACTACCGGGAAGGTAGATGCTACCGTAAGTCCTGCACTATGCACATCTTGAGCGGTGAAGGTAGCTACCCCTGTCTGTGTAAGTGTTGAACTATTAGTAACTGCTCCCGTATTCGTGGCAGCCAAGTTATTTGTTACAGTAGTTGTGGTTAAGTCAAGTGCATCAGTCCCATCTACCATAATGGCTAACTTGGTATTAGCCTTGTCATAATTGAAGCCCCGTTTCATTGCCGTTGTGTTTCTTCCCATGTGTTCCTCCTAAAATGCTGCAAAGGCAGCACTTGAATTTTAGTTTAGGGGATGATAGGCTCACCCCCTAAAGCCATTTGTTACTATGCGTTCCAGTCTCGGTTTGCTTCGACTAACAGGTAGTCAATGTCCCCGATAACCAACTCGGTGGTATTAGCACCAAACGCCACTACCGCAGCCATATCGGATGTGGTTGAGGCTGCACCCGAAACGGATGTCTTCAGAACACCATCAACGTACCAACGAGCATTGCCGTTGTTGTCAATTTCCAACCGAAGAATCTGCCACTCACCCGCCGTAGGACCAACATCAAGGTCATGGCTAGCCGCTGTGGTCGAAGCAGTTGCAGAGCCGCCCTTATACACAGCGTGCCATTCAGTTGCGCTGGCTGTAAGTTCATCACTTAGATAGAACCCGCAAAGGTCAGCAACGCAAGTGAAAGCCGTAGCCGAAGCGTTGATAATGATGTCCTCAAGTTGTTCATCTATTGATAGGATACTGGTGAACCCGACAAAAATCTCCTTAGTGTCAAGGTCAGGAATCTGAAGCCTCGTCTCTAGCACCAGTGTTCCCATCAGGGCAACATCGAACATGAGTTGAGTGCCGATGAAAGTTGTATCCGCATCAGTGTTACCACCGGTCATCGTGACCGAACCGCTCAAAGGTGCTGTGGTACTTGGAACAACACCTGTGTCGTTGTCCTCAATACCTTCACCGCCAGCGTAGAAGTCACCGAGAGGAAGTGAGTCAGTCGTCTCGGTTACTAGGTTTGCTACACCTGTGAAGTCGTTAAACAAGCGGATTTTCCCTATTCCGCTTTGTGCATTTATAGCCATTTAATTTTTCTCCTTTAGGAGCTTTAGCTCCCTTTCTAATTTCCTGATTCGCTCCCTGTAGGGAGCTATCACCTGCCCTATATGGTCAGGATTTCTAGGGACAGCAGCAAGATTCTCTAAACGATTGTCCCCACTGTTCCCGTTTAGATTATGAACTACATATCCTTTCGGGATAACTCCATGAGACTCTTGCCATATCTCACGCCTTATGTTCATCTAGTTTAGCCTCCAAATGCTTGATGCGTTCTTCGTAAGGCTTAAAGACAAGTTTTGGGCTGTGTCGTTTTCTCGGCATTGCAAACAAGTTTTCAAGACGGTTATCATCTCTAACACCATTAAGGTGATGGATAACCCAACCTTGTGGGATAATCCCATTGGCTTCTTCCCAAACAACAATGTGTTCAAGTTGGTTAGGAGATTTCTTCCCTGGCCTTTTAGCCTTGATGGTAATATACCCATCTGTAGTTTGCGTTCTCCCGCCTTTCCAATTAGGATTATTTGCCCCTTTGTTAGATTCAACCCGTGATTTATTATCACAGAGATGACACCTTATTGAACGCCTGTAAATTGGCTTTCCGCAATCAATACATTGTTTAGTCTTACGTTTCTCAAAAGACCAGCTTCTTTCTTTAATCTTGCCCTCTTTACACTTAAGACACCACTTTGCATCTTTCCGTTTCGCCTCAAACCTTGCCTTACATTCCTGACACTTAACAATAGCCATAATATACCTCCTATGAATATATTATAGCATATCGGTTGCACCGCATCAAGTATCTTAGCTACTACCACTTCATATCACGAAGTTGGTTGTGTTGCATCTGAGTAAATTTCGTACCCCCAATAATCAGCTCGTTCACCATAGGCATACTCATCATAGTGATAGATTTTAGTTGCTCCACCACCTAGACTTTCGTCCCGA
>Ga0180007_10006881_pt1 | contig 10958 bp, 11 predicted proteins | sample MM_PC_MetaG_FD_121122 | JGI IMG/M metagenome (GOLD analysis project Ga0180007, IMG submission 121122) | Groundwater microbial communities from the Aspo Hard Rock Laboratory (HRL) deep subsurface site, Sweden - MM_PC_MetaG | ecosystem: Environmental > Aquatic > Deep subsurface > Groundwater...
AAATTCTTGGGTTAAATAATAATCTAGGAAATCCATAAAAATTAATTGTTTCCAAATCTATGAATTTAGTATATCTCAAAAAAATGATATATTTGATGATACTATGCAAACAATCCAGTAATGTATACAGACAGCGACGGAATGCTAGCCTTACCATTCATACCTGCTGCTATTATTGGAGTAGCAGTCTTGCTTGTTGCATACGTTCTTTATTCAATTGACCCAACTGTATTTCCATCTCCGGATAATATTATCAACGATCTAAGAGATGCATATAATTCAATTCAAAGCACAATCAGCAGCTTAAAAAAAGAAATTATTGGTGGACTAATAATTGTAGCAGTTTCAGCTTTCTCGAAAAAAAATACAACAGGTGCTTATGTTATAAGTTTTGAATCTGGCAAGATGTATGTTGGGAAAGGTGGTATGGCAAGAATGTTTATTTCAGCAGCAGCTCAATCTTTCGCACATGGAACTTTGCCTAATGGATTCATGTTTATACCTAAACAAACTAATGATGAAGCATTCATGCAGGAATATATGTTGATGGTTGATTTTGGATACAAAACTGGTGGATGTGATGAACTTTATAATCTGATTTGGTCACCGGGGAGATCTATTTATTTTGCAAAATATGGACACTATTATTCAACCGATACAGGTGCTTAAGGAGGGAAATTAATGTATTATTTTCAGGACAAATATAGCGGTTTTGAATTTGGTTCAATCTTTCATTATCGTGGAGCGTTACTTAAATATGAAGCTATAGTGATTACTGAATCAAATGTGAGTAAGTATATTGAATTTATTAATGCTCATGAAATTGATAAGATAATCATAGATGTAAAAGCAAGTGGCTTACTGGATTTATCCTTTTTAAAGGAAACTCCACATGTTAAATATCTTAAAATTCTTGGTGATATTGATTATTCAGCTCTTTATGAATTAAAAGAGATTAGATCACTTGAAATCGATGGTTTAAATGAAATCGATGTAAGCAAAATTGAAGGGTTGCAAGCTTTAATATCAAATTATCCAAGTAGGCTGAAAAACCTAAATCTCGCAAAGACTCTGAAATCATTATGGCTATATGGGTATGGAGACACAAAATATTACCACGATTTTTCATCAATTAAAGAACTTAAGCAGTTAGATACACTCTATTTAAGAAATATTAAATGTACTTCACTTGATGGTATTGAGAGTTTAAATAATCTTAAGGTTCTATTACTCATCAATAATTTAGAGTTGAGCAATATAGAAGCTATTTCAAGGTTAAATTTCTCATTAAAACATTTGGAGATAGAAAACTGTAGAAGGATTAATAATATTGAGAGCTTAAGTGCTCTTGAACAATTGATCTATTTAAGACTTCAAAAATTTCTAAATGTTCCTAGTCTTTCATTTTTAAAGTCACTTGGAAATTTGAGAACATTTTTACTGTTTGAATCAAATGTCATAGATGGAAACATGACACCAATTATTGAACTTGAAACTCAGGGAGTTTTACCAATTAGAAAGCATTTCTTTTATTATAAGAATAGGGAAGCGATTAAATTCACTGATGATTATAAAAATTTTGGAAAACGAACGAGAGGAGACATGGAGATTGAATTATGGAGAAGAACAGACATGTAGAAATTAGAGAAAAATTGAATATGCTAAAACATCAGTGCAAGCCCACTGATGTTTGGGAAGATTTACTTGAGACTGATGTGTTATATCAAGATGTATATACCGATGAAGGGATTCAACTGATTTCAACTTCACTTGATGCGTTTATTGATAATATTCTGAAATTAGATTCATATAGCGATTCAAATGAAGTCAACGGAATGCTAAAAACACTTATTCTAGAATTGAATGGAATCAATAATGAGTCAGATCTTATTGGTGTTGAAGAAAGAGAACAGCTATACAATTTTATATGTGAAGTATTAGAAACAATAAAGTTTGAATATGATGATGCTACAATTGATAAATATCGAATGTGGTAAAAACTGCAGTGAGATGTGTATGAACAAAGGAAAAACTTAAACATAATCGTCATATGATAAGTTAATGATTTATTGTCGTTTTTGCATTGCATTTTGTATAACATGCTAACATAGATTGAACACAGACTTGATATGTAAAATATGTAAAAATCAATATGGTTTTTTAGCATGATTAGCTCCATTTTAACCCAACATTACTAATTTGTTGTGGTTACTTATGGATACATTACACCTGTAATGAATATTGATCCACATGGTAAATCATTCTTGGCAATACTTGGAACAGTTGCAATTGGTGCTTTTATTGGAGGTTTTGCTGGTGCAGTATCTGCTGCAATTAACGGTGATGATATATTTGCAGGATTCTGCAGTGGAGCAGTTGCGGGTGCTATTATTAGTGTCGGTATTGCTATGGCAGTAGTTTTAGGTCCTGTTGCAGGAGGAGCATTAGCTACAGGTGCGGGTTTTGTGGGAGGCTATTTAGGAGATGTTGTGTCTCAGGGGATGACAAAAGGTTGGGACAAAATAAATGGAAATCATGCACTTGTTGTAGGTGCTGTTGCTGCACTTGTGACTCTAGGAAGTTTTGGTATAATGAGTTATATAGTTCGTTCAACACCAAGTTTGTTTAAAGGTGTGACAGATACAACCTTAAATTTACTTAGTAGATTGAATACCTCACTTTCACTAAACACAACAACAGCCTTTTTAGCAGTCACATATGGAGCAGTAGGATCATTTGTTAACTCACTATCCAACTTATTATTTGATGACAATAATGAAATTGTCATTGATTTATATGCTGGATGTGATTAGGAAGGATTGTTATGAATAAAACGAAAACAAAGTATCTCGTATCACCATTCATATTATTTGGAATATTATTTATTGTTATTATAAGCTATTTTGCATTTGTACTGACATTCATTATTTTACCGACACCATCTGAAGAAAATCGTTCTCAACTTACTACTATATTATTAGTTATCATACTTGGTGGGTTTCCAACATTCACATTAGCATTCAGCCTAAACAAATGTTTTTCAATGATTTCTTTTGATGAAGAAGGTGTTCATAAGTCGTTATTTAACCGGTTCTTTAAGCAAGATTTTTTATGGAAAGATATAAAAGAGGTAAGACTCTTTAATAGAGTTGACCAGTGGTTATTTATAAGCAAACTATCCACTGAAGGAATGTCTTATTATCAACTAATCAAAAACAGAGATATTATACAAATGAGTTTCAACCCAAATATACTAAAAGCAATCAGAAAATATTCAAGTTTGAAGATAGAAAATCTAAAAGAAAATCAAATTAATGAAGTATAATTCATTATTAAAGTTCAGTGAAAATGTGCTAAAATAACCTCAAGTTTATTTAAGGGATTATCACTACTAATGCTCTAAGAATATTCTCAGATAAGGAGAAATAATCTAATAGCTTCTAAGTATGCGTATTGTGCCAACAACCCAGTGATGTATGTTGATCCAAGTGGAACTACTCCGCAGATTGTTATTTTTCTTTTGAAATTAGCAGCGGGTTCTGCCGTTGCAGATGGTCCTCTTCCAATTGGTGATACAATAGCTATATTATTGCTAATAACAGCTGGATTAATAATGATAGCAGATATAACAGAGACAAATTATTCAAAAGTTAACAAAAATAATTATTATGTTTACACACTGAGTGATGGTGAAGGTGTATTTTATGTTGGTATTACAAAAAACCTTGAGAGAAGAAAAGCTCAACATGAAGCAACTTTTGGGCCAGGGTTCGATATGCTAAGTACAGGCCCAATGAATTTGGCACAAGCACGCGTAATGGAAACTAGTTTGATTGTTTCCTATGGAACTAGAGAGATATATCAAATGGGTGAAACGCTCTTTGGAGGTTCTAAAATTATGGGAAATCAAATATTAAGTATATCCAATAGACGATATCCTACTTCACTTCTAATTCACAAATTAGAGAGTGATGCACTTTTATGGATGGAGAGATTAGGTCCGAGACGATGAAAAAAGAATACTATTTTGAAGATTTACTCATACAAGAAATTTATATGGATTACAAACAAAATATTATTGATAAAATGACCAATGAGAAGGCAACAGAGAAAACCCTTGAGGACTACAGTGAGATCTTTGATGAAAATACACCACAATCAAGATTAGCTATGATTGCATTAGCCTATTATCAGTGGAGTATAGGTAGATTACTTCCTATCATCAAAGAGAAAGCTCGATTCACATATCGAGATTTTATGGATTACATTGATGAATATTATGAGATGGATATCACAGGGAACTATGTTAATACTTTATATAAACCTGACATCACTCATCAAAAGGTAATTGATCAAGTGGAAACAATTATGCAGCTTCTTGACACTGAAATGCCCAAAATTAAGCGTTTAATCTCGTATAGAGAATATGAAATTAAAGGTTTAGAAATAAATGGCATATATGCCTATAAAATTCCATGCGAAGCAGTTGAAGAACAAACAGCAGATGCTTGTTATATGTATTTTTACTTTTTAAAAGATGTTCTTCCTCCCAGTAGGGATAAGTATATCTATATCTATAATATTTATTCTGTAGGAAGAGTTCTCACATTAGATGAAGTTCAGAATGTTGGATTTATTCCGAGTTGTTTTCATTATAGACAGAATCTTCATCAGAAGAAGCAAGTATTTGAAGAGCGAACGTCAAATGTGTTTCTAGAATTTGTCCATCCTAAACATTATAAATGGCAATTTGTTTGGAATATGAACACTTTCCAAGCAAAAAAAGGGAACCAAAAATCCATTTATTTAGGTCAAGCTCAAAAGATATTACTACCTGTATATGAAGCTGATAGAATGAAAGAACCACGAAACTCATTCAGTCCTGCTCTTTTTGAAACCTTAGAGTTAAGCATTACAACAAGAGCAAAAGGCTATAAAAACTGTGACATTCCACACTTCATTAATGGAAAGATTTTATTTGATCCTGAAGTAGAAGTATATGAAGAAATCATAGTTGAAGAGATCCCTATTATATAAAGAACGAATAAAGTTATTGTCTATTATTTCAGAGAGCACATCGTTTATTGGAAATTTTCACAGACTAATAACTCATTGAGTTTAGTTAGCTACATTTCGTAAAAAAATATGTTGCATATTGTTCTAATACTCCATTAATAGATATTGATCCAAACAGCAAGAATGGCTAACTTTGATTACTATTTTAATTTATCTATATCGTATACAATCTGGAAAAAAACTAATCATTATCTTTATCAATGAGATAAGTGCAAAATTTTTATTTTATAAATGAATACAAAAAAGATGATTGTGAAATATCTGCACAATCATCTTTTATATATAACTTAAAAACAATTTATTTAATGATTAGACTATGGCCTGTCATTTCTTTTGGTTGCTTAACATCAAGTAAATCTAATAATGTTGGTGCAACATCACATAATGAACCAGTACCAACTTTAATATCTTTTTTAGTTATTAAAACTGGAACAAGATTGGTTGTATGAGCCGTATGTGGTTCTCCATCTTCGCTTCTCATCTTCTCTGCATTACCATGATCTGCGATCACGATAGCAACACCACCAATAGAAAGGATTGCTTCAACGACCTCATGAGTACATTGATCAACTGTTTCTACAGCTTTAATTGCTGCTGGAATTGATCCTGTGTGACCAACCATATCAGGATTAGCAAAGTTTAAAATCATCGTATCAAATTTACCTGATAAGACTGCTTCTACAGCTCTATCTTTAACTTCAAATGCACTCATTTCAGGTTGTAAATCATAGGTAGCAACTTTAGGAGATTCTACAAGAATTCTTGTAGCACCTTCTAATTTTCTTTCTTGTCCACCATCAAAGAAGAAGGTGACATGGGCGTATTTTTCAGTTTCAGCAATTCTAAGTTGCTTAAGACCAGCATCAGCTATGACTTCACCATAAAGATTATTTAAGACTTGAAGTTCATAAGCAAGAGGTCCTTTAACAGTCTTGTTGTAATGCATCATAGAAACAAAGAATATATCTGTTGGTACATTTTTAGGATCAAAACTTGCCTTACCTTCAGTATGGTAAATATTTGCTTCACTTGGGTTAGAAAAGGCTGTAGCAATTCTTATCGCTCTATCTGGTCTAAAATTAGCGAATATAATTGAATCGTGATCACCAATTAAACCTTTTTCATCTACAACAAATGGTACGATGAATTCATCAGTGATGCCAGCATCATAAGATACCTGTGTGCCAACAAGTGCATCATCAAATTTCTTTCCAGTACCTAAAATCATATTATCAATTGCTAATTGAATGCGATCCCAGTTGTTATCACGATCCATCGCATAATATCTGCCAGATACTGTAGCAACTTTCATTCCATGATCAATTAAAGTCTTTAAATAACCTAGTCCTGAGACTTGCGGTGTATCTCTACCATCCATGAAGGCATGAAGATAAGGTGTTATCCCTTGCGATACTGCTAAATCATGAAGTGCCATGATATGTGTTGGATATGCATGAACACCACCATCACTGACGAGTCCAAAGATATGAAGCTTGCTATTGTTTTTTTTAGCATGATCAATGGCGTCAAGAAATGCTTGATTTTTAAAGAATGAACCGTCTTTAATTGCGACATTGATTCTAGTTAGTGATTGATAAACAACACGTCCGGTACCTAAGTTTAAGTGACCAACTTCACTATTACCCATTTGTCCATCTGGTAACCCTACATATTCACCACTAGCTTCTAATACATTATTTGGATAATCTTTAAATAATTGATCTAAAAATGGTTTTTTAGCAAGTGATACTGCGTTGCTATCACTTGATGGAGCAAGTCCATAGCCATCCATAATAATTAATGCTGCAAATTTTTTATTCATTTTATATACTCCTTCGAAAGCTTTATCAACTCTATTATACTTGAAAATCCTACGGAAGCGAAATTCAACGCAAAAAAAACGTTTTCAAGTGTCACTATTGGAATATTATAAAAATTATGATAAAATATGTGTGTAATACTTCGGGGCAGGGTGAAATTCCCTACCGGCGGTCATAGTCCGCGAGCCTTAGGGCAGACCTTGTGCAACTCAAGGACCGACAGTAAAGTCTGGATGGAAGAAGTAATGTCAGTTTGACATGCCTTTTTGTCGCCGAAGTAATTTGGCGATTTTTTGTTACTTAGGAGGTAAATCATGTCAAATTACTTACGATTAAAAAAAATGTTATATGTTGTTTCATTAGCTGCAGTTTCTATTGTCTTAGGATTAGTAGAAATTACTTGGCCGATTCCTGGTGCTAGTTTTCTAAAACTCGATTTTAGTGAAGTTGCTATATTGGTTGCTTTGCTTGTCTTAGGAAATAAAGAAACAATGATTGTTGTTTTGATACGAAGTTTCTCTAGAAGATTATTTCTAGGATTTTCGTTGGATGGTATTGTTGGTGAGATGGTTGCTATGGTTGCTTCGTTTTCGATCATCATAGCTTATAATCTTTCAAGAAGATTTTTAAAGATCAAAGATAAACCACTTATTTATGAAGTGAGTGTGAATGGTAATAAGATTAAGAGAAACGAATTTATCGTTACAACTTTAACGATTACATTATTTTTAACTGTGATCTTATTTGCTTTCAATTTCTTTATTGCAACGCCAATTTATTACACATTGCCAAATCCTTATGTGCCGGTACTATCAATCAGTGGTAGATTGCATTATACGGTTTTTACTTTTATTCCGGATTCACCATTTACTTATGCACAATATTTTTGGGCATTACTCGTTTTATATTTACCTTTTAATATTGTAAAAGGCGCGTTAGTGAGCATTGTCTTCTTGTTGCTAAAGCCTAGAATGAAATATTTAGAGCTCTAATATGTTATAATAGATTTGAGGGATAATTATGAAATTGTCTGAAATGTTTAAGGAACCTATCAATAGGAAAGACTTACTGCCTGTCATCAAACAGGCCGTTTTCATGTCTATTATTGGTGGTTTGCTTATTGGAACCATTCATTTATTGGTTGTTCAAATATTTCATATATCATTAATCTGGATGTTTCTTTTCATTTTAGGTATAACAATGGCTAGAAGAATCAGAGATGCATATACAAATTATCATATTGCTTATGCGATTATTGCTATAGTTTCTCTTTTTGTAACTTACTATCTTACTCAATGTGTGTATGCATATGGACTAGTCTTTATGACCAATGGATTAGTTGGAGAGTATATCAATTTCATTTTTAACCCACTGCTACATTTTAATTTTATAAACATTTTAAGTTCAAGTTTTTTAACGGTTGGAAATTTAATCGATGTCTTCTTTTTCATCGTAATCAACATTTATGTCGTAAGATACCTAAAGTAAACGTTTTTATTGATGATTTTCTTTATTAACACAAAGATTTTGTGTATAATATATAGTAGTAGAATAACAAGGCAAAAACTAAATAAAGGAGTGAATAAAATGCCATTTATTAGCGATATTTACGCACGCGAGGTATTAGATTCAAGAGGTAATCCAACTGTCGAAGTTGAAGTTTACACTGAATCTGGAGCTTTTGGACGCGCGATTGTTCCATCAGGAGCATCAACTGGTGAACACGAAGCAGTAGAACTTAGAGACGGTGATAAAAAACGTTATCTAGGCAAGGGAGTTTTAACAGCAGTTCATAATGTGAACGAAATTATAGCTCCAGAATTGGTTGGGTTTGACGTAACCAATCAAGTTGGAATAGACAGATTAATGATTGATCTTGACGGTACAAAGAACAAGTCAAAATTGGGTGCAAACGCAATTTTAGGTGTATCAATGGCTGTTGCAAGAGCAGCATCAGATTTCTTAGGTGTTGAATTATACCAATATCTTGGAGGATTCAATGCTAAACAATTACCAGTTCCTATGATGAATATCATCAATGGTGGATCTCACGCAGATAACAATGTAGATTTCCAAGAATTTATGATTTTACCAGTAGGTGCTAAAACGTTTAAAGAAGCATTACGCATGGGTGTTGAAGTCTTCCATAATCTTAAGAGCGTTCTTAAGGCTAAAGGCTATAACACGAGCGTAGGCGATGAAGGTGGATTTGCTCCAAATCTTGGGTCAAATGAAGAAGCTCTTCAAGTCATTCTAGAAGCGATTAAAAAAGCTGGTTATGTAGCTGGAAAAGATGTTTTCTTAGGTATGGATGTTGCATCATCTGAATTCTATAACAAAGAAACTAAGAAGTATGTCCTTGCTGGAGAAGGCGGAAAAGAATTCACAAGTGAAGAACTTTCTGATTTCTATGCAACCCTTGTTGAAAAATATCCAATCATCTCAATTGAAGATGGTTTAGATGAAAACGACTGGGAAGGTTGGGTTTACTTAAGTAAGAAACTTGGTAGTAAGATTCAATTAGTTGGTGACGATCTATTTGTTACAAACACTGAAAAGCTATCTAAGGGTATTGAAATGGGTATTGCAAACTCAATTTTAATCAAGGTTAATCAAATCGGTACATTAACAGAAACATTTGATGCAATCGAAATGGCTAAACGTGCTGGATACACTGCTGTTGTTTCACACAGAAGTGGTGAAACAGAAGATACAACAATTGCTGAAATCGTTGTTGCAACGAATGCTGGTCAAATTAAGACAGGTAGTGCTTCAAGAACAGACCGTATTGCTAAGTATAATCAATTACTTAGAATTGAAGATCAACTTGCTGAAACAGCACAATACTTAGGATTAAAGTCATTCTACAATTTAAAGAAGTAATACAAATGCAAAAATAGAAATCAAATTGCTTGATTTCTATTTTTTTGTTAATATGAATAAAAAAAAGTCTAATATAAATTTATTGGACTTTTCGTCTTAAAAAAAGATAAGAACAACTGTACTGATGATGATTATAAAGATTATGCAAAGTATCGTATATTGAATCAAGTAATGCTTAATTTGCTGATGATAATCTCTAAGAACATACTTGAAGGTAATCAAACTAGCTAAAGATGCAATAATGCTTCCCATTGCACCAATATTAACCCCTTGGAGTAAAGGTTGCCATAAATAAACTGGTGTAAATGTCGATAAAAGAACAGCAGTTGGGACGTTACTAATCAATTGGCTGACGAATAAGCCAGAAAAGAATATTGAATATCTTGTATTTAATAATTGAGAAACAAAAATTTGTACATTTTGTATTTGTGATAGATTGCCTGTAAAAATAAAAAATGCAAGAAAAGTAAGTAATAAGTGAAAATCAACACGTCTTAATAAATGTCTGCCGTAAATCATCACTAAAATCAAAGTGATGATCAACGTATAGAGTTCTGGAACAATTCTAAGTATGTTGAGTAATGCATTAATTAATATAAGCAGATAGAGAAATAACCTACGCAGATCAACTACAGGAGTAGTGATATTGAGTTCACAAGTAGATGAAGGTATCCTAATCAATAAAGTGGTTACTATTAACAATAAACCCATCAGAGTGATTGGGAAAGTAACGGATAAAAAAGATGAGAATGGAATATTAAAGTAAGCATATAGATAAATGTTTTGAGGATCTCCCATTGGGGTTAATGCACTACCCATATTGGCAGCAATGGTCTGTAAGATTAAAATAGTTATTGCGTGTTTTTCTTGATGTGTATGCTTCGTAATAAAAATTGTAAATGGAATCAAAGTCAATAATACGGCATCATTGGTCAGCAGCATCGCTAAAAAGAATGTTACAAGAACAATCACCAAACCAACCCATTTGATGTTTTTTAGATGCATCACCAATTTTGTTGCTACATAATCAAAAAAATGCGTTTCATAGATACCGGAAACAGCAATCATTATAGTAAACATAATGATTAAGACTTTCCAATTGACATAGTCCAAATATGCTAACGATGGTGTGGTGATGAACATGGAAAAAACAGCAAAAATCATTGCAACTAAAAAGAC
>Ga0180007_10006882_pt1 | contig 10956 bp, 9 predicted proteins | sample MM_PC_MetaG_FD_121122 | JGI IMG/M metagenome (GOLD analysis project Ga0180007, IMG submission 121122) | Groundwater microbial communities from the Aspo Hard Rock Laboratory (HRL) deep subsurface site, Sweden - MM_PC_MetaG | ecosystem: Environmental > Aquatic > Deep subsurface > Groundwater...
AAGGATATTTACGCAAATATGAATAATGATGAAGGATGGCACCATTTTCAAATTAAGTCCTCTACGGATAAACCTCGGGATTTACAGATCGAGGTAGATGGAAATATACACTATATGACCGCTGGCGAAAATATAGAGTTCACTGAATATGTAAGTAAGGATACGGAAATACACATTAGCCTTCTTGGTAAACCGGCTGGAGGTCACGGAATTTACATCACGGGATTTGTTAAGGGCGTAAAATCACCTTAACTCCTTTCACGAAGCGAGGCGAAAGTGGTTTCAAAACCGCTTTCCCTCGCTTCAATCTTTCTTTCCAGCCCATAAAGAAATTTGCGGGCTGAAAAGAGGGGCTCTTTGAAAGAAATTACAAATATAAAAAATCTTTAACTTATAACTTAAAAAGGAGGTGAAAAATGTCTAAGCTAAGGTTGACTGATAGGTTAAAGAGTTTAATAGAAGCTAACACACCGCCTGCAGTTATAATTTCTCGCAGGGAAATGTTAGCTCAGGCAAGAAAAATGAAAGCGGAAGTTGGAGGGTATAATTCTGGAACGACAGATTACATCACAATATTCATGTTAGGCAAAGGGGATTTCCAGATAGAAAAGAGGGATGAATATACTTTTTCGTTCCTTCCTTCTTCCATGAAGAAAAAGAACAAGAAAAAGGAAATAGTTTTTAAACCAAAGCCTGATTGTGCGTGGGCATGGAGCGGACCACATGGCTGTAGTGATCAGTGGAAGAATGAATTTCTTGCCGCTCTAGGAATAGAGTCTAAGGTTTTGATTCTTGACTGATTACACTTCCTATTTAGTTTAGAGAAGGAGAATCATTACTTGTAATTATTCGGCTCTCCTTCTTTCTTTCCAGCCCATAAAGAAATTTGCGGGCTGAAAAGAGTGGCTCTTTGAGAAAAACAAAATAACATAATTATCAATCCCTTTAATGGAGGATTAAATGAAAACATTTTTTACTGTTGTGGGAGTAATCTGTATCCTGGCATCAATAATATCTCTTGCAATGTATGAATTTTTCATGGCAATATTATTTGCCGTGTATGCAGTTTATCTTATGCTTGTCACGGTAATTCTTTACCTTGGCGAGATCTTAAGAAAGATGTGTAAATAATTCACTTAGAGGAGAGGACGGTAAACCAACCTCTCCTCTAAAAATCTTTCCAGCTCATAATTTTTTGTGGTATGAAAAGAGGGAGTCACTTGACAACTTAATAAAAATATTATATCATTATTTTGCTTATCCTTAGGATAAGCCCCAAAAAGCTGTCGATCATGATATTGCCGGAGATCGGGCTGTAGGAATAGAAAATCTCTCTCCTCAAAGTTCTGTATTAATTTACAGAACTTCCTATTCCTTAGTTCGCATAATCCTCCGTCTCTGGTCGGCAGCTTTTTGTTATTTTCGGAAAACCCTTTTTAAAAAGTGTTTTCCGACACCTTTCGCAAAAATATAAGGTGTTCGCGAATTTTGGGAACCCGTCCGGAGGACACCCAAAATTCACTCACAGATTACTTTTCAATGAAGGAAAACCTAGGTTTTCCTTCAAACTTTCTTTCCTTCTTCTCGATATTCAATGTTTTGCGACGCCTATTTTGATTTCAATTGACATTTGATTTTTTAACGAAAAATTGTTAAAATATAAAGGAAATTATGTGGAAAAAGATTTGGCATAAATTAGCCACCACTGTTGCTGGTGGCGCAATTATTATCGCTTCAGCCTCTATTTTTAGTCGCTTGCTAGGATTAATAAGAGATAGATTTTTAGCTTCAAAGTTTGGTGCCGGTGATGTTCTTGATACCTATTACGCCGCTTTTAAAATACCTGATTTTGTTTTTAATGTGTTGGTTTTAGGTGCTTTGTCTTCAGCCTTTATCCCTGTTTTTGTAAAATATCTGCAAAAAAGCAAAGAAGATGAATCTAAAAAAGCAGAAGCCTGGCACTTGGCTAATTCAATGTTGAATATTTTACTAATAGGCCTTATTCTTGTCGGAAGCCTATTTTTTATTTTTGCCCATCAACTTGTTCCTCTGATTTCTCCTGGTTTTAGTCCAGAAAAGCAAATCATTACTATCAAGCTGACGAGGATCATGCTAATAGCCATTATTTTCTTTGGTGCTTCGAATATTGCTAGCGGAATTTTAAACTCCTTTAAACGTTACTTAAGTTTTGCGTTTGCACCGGTGATGTATAATGTAGGAATTATTTTTGGTATTATAGCTTTGACTTCTCGTTATGGCGTTTATGGCTTGGCGTATGGTGTTGTCCTCGGCGCTCTAATGCATTTACTAATCCAGATACCTGGTATTATTAAAGTTGGCTATCGTTATAAATATATTTTTGATTTTAAACACGAAGGTGTGCGTAAAATAGCTAAGCTGATGGTTCCTAGAGCTTTCGGTTTGGCTGTTAATCAAGTTGACCAAATGGTCAGCTTAATTATTGGTTCGACATTAGCCGCTGGTTCAGTGGCTATTTTTAATTTATCAAATAATCTGCAAAGTTTTCCGATTAATGTTTTTGGCGTTTCTTTGGCTATCGCGGCTTTTCCTGTTTTTTCCGAAGCCTTTGCACAAAAAGATATGACAAAATTTGTTGTTCAATTTTCCACCTCATTTCGTCGTGTATTATTTTTAATTATTCCTACCTCAGTTTTAATATTATTGCTAAGAGCACAGATTGTCAGGGTGATTCTTGGTACTGGCGCTTTTAATTGGGAGGATACTTATTTAACTGCACAAACACTAGCTTTTTTTTCCTTGTCTTTATTTGCGCAAGCTTTAATCCCGATGTTAGCGCGTTGTTTTTACGCTTTTCAGGATACCAAAACGCCGGTGAAAATTGGTTTGTTGGCTGTGATTATTAATATCGCTGGCGCATTAACGTTGACCAAAGTTATGCCCGATCCAGTAACTGGTTTAGCCTTGGCATTTTCTATTTCTAGTATTGTTAACATGCTACTTCTTTTAATTTTGTTCAGGAAAAAATTAGGTTATTTTGATGACAAAAAAATTATCAAATCCTTTTTTAAGATTATCTTAGCTTCCGTGATGATGGGCGCGGCTGTTTGGCTGGCTAAATATATTATTGCCCAGGGCGTGAACATGCAGACCTTTATTGGTATTTTTATCCAAGGTGTTTTAGCCGGCATTATTGGAATTTTAACTTATTTAATTATAGCCGTAATTTTCAGGATGGATGAAATTAAGATTATTACTGAATGGATTTTTAAGACGAAAAAGCAATTGACCAACAATAACAATAAAAGTTCTAAGCTCTAGGTTCATAGCTCTCGGCCGTGAACGATGAGCCATGAACTCTGAACTACATATTATATATTCTTAAACTATGAACAACATTCGCAACTTCTGTATCATTGCTCACATCGACCACGGAAAGTCAACACTAGCTGACAGATTTTTGGAATTGACAGGTACAATTCCGAAAAGAGAAATGCGAGAACAAGTTTTGGATCAGATGGATTTGGAAAGGGAGCGTGGTATTACAATTAAGCTAGCCCCCGTCCAAATGCAATATAAAGGCTATGAGCTTAACTTGATTGACACGCCAGGCCATGTTGATTTCAGCTACGAGGTTTCGCGCTCCCTAGCTTGTGTTGAAGGCGCAATTTTACTAGTAGACGCTACGCAAGGCATCCAGGCGCAAACAATCGCTAATCTTTACTTAGCTTTAGAACAAAACTTAGTGATTATTCCTGTAGTTAATAAGATTGATTTACCTAATGCCAATATCGAACAGGTGAGCCAAGATTTAATTAAACTTATTGGCATAAAAAAAGAAGAAATTCTGTTTGTATCTGCCAAAACAAGCCAAGGCGTACCAGAACTTTTAGACCTAATAATTAAAGAAATTCCTTCACCGAAAATTTCTGATGAACCGTTGCGGGCTTTAATTTTTGATTCAAAGTTTGATGATTTTAAAGGAGTAATTTCTTATATAAGAATTTTTTCAGGTACAGTTAAACCAGGAGATCAAATACTTATGATGGCCATACAGAAAAAATCAGAGGTTTTGGAAGTTGGTATCTTTAACCCCCGGCTAGAAAAAAAAGAGCAGTTAAATGCCGGTGAGATTGGTTATATAGCGACCGGCCTAAAGAATGTAGAAGAATCGCGGGTCGGTGATACAATCACCAGTTTCAAATCGCCAACTTTAAAACAATTACCCGGCTACAAGTTATTTAAACCAATGGTGTTTGCCGGTATTTATTGCCAGGAAGGCAATGAATTTCCTCAGCTAAGGGAAGCCATGGCAAAATTAAAATTAAATGACGCGGCCTTAACGTTTGAACCAGAACATTCGACAGCTTTAGGTTTTGGCTTCCGCTGTGGTTTTTTAGGTCTTTTACACCTGGAGATTTGTCAGGAAAGGCTAAAAAGAGAATATGGACTCAATTTGTCTATCACGGTTCCTTCAGTCGCTTATAAAGTAACTTTGAATGAAGCTGGTTTTAGAGCTTTAGTGCGCAGAGAAAAAAATAAATCAGGAAAGATCAAAAACGATTTAATAATCACCAGTCCGTTAGATTTGCCGGATAGAAGCCAGATCGAAAAAATACAAGAGCCGTGGATGAAAATTGACGTTGTTTCTCCAGCTATATATCTAGGTCAACTTATGAGTCTTGTCGAAGAAAAAAGAGGTGAGTATAAGAATACAGAATATTTAGATGAGCAAAGAGTTATCTTAAATTTTGAGCTGCCTTTATCCTCGATTTTAGTTGATTTTTATGATAAAATAAAAAGCGCTACCTCTGGCTACGCTTCTTTGAATTATGAGTTTTTGGATTACAGGAAATGCGCTGTAGAAAGGCTGGATATTCTAGTATCTGGAGAGTCAGAAGATTCTTTGTCAAGTATAGTCTACGAAGATTCGGCTTATCAAGTGGCCAGAAAAATTGTCGAGAGTCTGAAAGATATTTTACCAAGACAGCTTTTTGAACTCAAGATTCAAGCTGCCATCGGCTCAAAAATAATTGCTGCCAGCCGGATTCCGCCGTTAAGGAAAGACGTCACTGCCAAACTCTATGGTGGGGATGTGACGCGCAAAAAAAAGCTTCTGGAAAAACAAAAAAAGGGGAAAAAGAGAATGAAAGTTTTTGGCAAAGTCGATATCCCACCAGAAGCATTTTTGGCGGTATTAAAACGTTAAATTAGCGGAAAGCCGGCAATACAGTGAAGAATACCATTGATAAAACACCCAAAATCGCGATAACCAGCCAGATAATATTAATTAGTTTTCGACGTTTCATATTTATTATGTTTAACCACCACGAATTCGTTTGCCTGTCGCCTGTCGCTTATCGCTTGTCGTAACTAATGATTAACGACGTGCGACAAGCGATGCGCGACGTGCCAAAGATTAGTGGAGGTGTAGCCTTGTAGCTATGTTTGAAGATAAAATTATTAAAAATTTAAAAGAAGAGGAGGAAATTATTGACATTGTCAGAAATTATCCTTTAGTTTTTGCTGTGCCGATTACAATTTCAGTTATTTTTATTATAGCACCTTTTTTCTTATTATTTAAGCTTTTTGGTTATGGCTGGTGGGGCGTACTGCTATTTTTTATATTATTAGTCTTTGGCATCATTTACGGCTCGAGGCAATTTATTATGTATTCATTTAATTTATTTGTCATTACTAATCAAAGAATCATCGATATAGATCAAAGAGGTTTTTTTGACCGCACTGTTTCGGAAACAACCTATGATAAGATACAGGATGTAAGTTTTCGAATTAAAGGAATTATGCAGACTATGTTTCATTATGGCAGTGTGATTATTCAAACAGCTAGTACGAATGCAAATATTGAATTAAATCATATTAAAAATCCAGAAAGGATCCAGCAATTAATAGTAAGAATCACCCAAGACTTAGTTGAACGGCAAAGGAAAAAGGAAAGTGATAAATTGTCAGCTGCTGAACTGCTTGAGATGGTTAAAAAGATCAAAGAAGGTTTATCAGAAGAAGAAATCAATAAACTTTCTGCAGATAGAAAAGAAGGGGGTAATAATGAAGAAATTACTGATATATGATTATTTTTAACAGAATCTTACCATATATAAGTGCTTTACTAACTTTTATCTTTTATGAGCTATTGTTGGCCAAGCCAGTTTCAATTTATTTTGTTACTGTATTTTTATTTTTGAATATATCTTTATCAGTCTACAGTCTGACTGATAGAAAATTTCTTAGCAAAATTTTCGGGCATTTTTTATTATCTCCGCTTTTATTTATTGCCTCTACAACTGTTTTACTTTTATTTTTAGAAAATGATTTAATAAAGCAATTATTTATTATTGGTAGTTCAATTATTTATTTGTTAATTCTTTTGAATGTATATTCCTTTTTGCATCAACCAGAAAAGTATCAACCATACACATTAGAAAATCTTTTAAGTTACGTAAATTTAATTTCAGTTTTTTTATTTTATGCGAGTTTTTATTGTTTCGGACTTTTTCTTAATACGCCAACGTGGCTTCTGACTATCCTTACCTTAATTATAACTTTCCTAATTACTTATCAGACTCTATGGGTGAGTAAAATAAATTTTAGTAGATCTCGTTTTTTTGTTGTTTTAATCAGTTTAATAATAAGTGAGATGTACTTGTCTATAGATTTTTTGCCGACAAGCTATTTTGTTAACGCAGTGATTTTAACAACTTTTTATTATTTTCTGATTAATGTAAGCCGAGAATACCTGCTAAATTTATTAAATAAAAAAACAGTGATAAAATATTCAATTGTCTCAATAATTGTGTTAATATTAACATTAGCTACTGCCCCCTGGATTTAATTAACTTTGAGATACCACCACGAATCTATAGTCACCAATCAACACCAATCTCCTACTATTTTGTGCTCGTTGCCTGCTCGCCCGCCATTCGTTTCGCGAAGGCGAAGCGGGCGGGTTGCTTATCGCTCGTCGCATCCAATAATTTTCGACATGCGACATGCGATAAGCGACGTGCCAAAAGATTAGTGGTAGAATAACATTAGGAAAATATGAAAGTAAAACCAATACCAACTTCACCGAAAAGTCGATATAATAAAGAAGATACAATTTCAGATCTTTATAATAATGACATGAAAAAAATCGAGAGAGCAAAAAAAAATTCTCCTGGATTTTTTAGTGTTATTATTATATCGATTATTTTTGGTTCTATGGCTGGAATTTTAAGTATAATCTTATTTTTTATGTACAGTTCAGACGTCCCACTGCTAAAAGATATTAGCCTGACAAATTCGTCGCCTTTTGCTTCAATAATTATTAAACAGCAAAAAAATAACGGGGCGTTAAATAACAGTGAAATCATAGTCCAGGCAACTAACAAAATAATACCAGCCATGGTTGATATATTTATAAAAAAACCAGTTAATGACGATAATCTTAATGATGTTTATCTAACTAGTGATAGAAAGGGCATTGGTTTATTTTTAACTGACAGCGGTTTAATTATTACTACTAATGATGTAGTAAATAATTTAGACCAGGAATATATAGCCATAACTAGTGATAGGCAGTTATTACAGATTATTTCATTAATTGAAGATCCTCTTACCCCTGTAGTATTTTTAAAAACAGAAATAAAAAATCAACCAGTCATTGATATAGAGGATCTTGAAAATTTAAGTCAAGGCGAAGAAGTGATTGTAATACATAGTAATATAAATACACATGGACATGATATTGTCTTAACCAACCTAAAAAATATAAATTACAAAAATGTTAGCAGTATAGCAGATTTATTGCAGTCTTCCGAAGGGTTTAGTCAGAGTTTATTATTAGATAATAATTTTAATAATGATGTTTTAGCCTCGCCTGTAATTAGTCAGGAAAGCCAGGTCATTGGATTAATGATGAAAGATGAAAATTTAAATGTAGTTTTCCCTTTGGCACACATAAAATCAATCATTAGTGGTGTTTTAAAATCTGATAAAATTGAAAGGCCTTATTTGGGTGTAAAATACATTGATTTGGCCTACGCTATAAATATACCTGATAAATTAAGTCAAAATAGAAGCAAGGGCGCATTAATATATAATCCAGAACCGAAAAAATCAGGTATTGAACAGAAAAGTCCAGCACAAAAAGCTGGCTTGAATGATCTGGATATAATTTTAAAAATTAATAACAATATAATTGATCAAAAAAAGAATTTGACTGATTACATTCAAGAGTACAAAATCGGTGATATTGTAGCGATAACATTCCTACGAGCTGGAATAGAAAAAGAGTTAAAGGTTGAATTAGAAAAAACACCTACTAAATAGAATTAATTTATGATAAATTTCAAGCGTGTATTTATTCTTTTTATTATTTGGGTATTATTATATCCATATTCTGTTCATAGTATCACTAATAATACAACACCAGACCAAAAATATATTGATGGTGAGATTTTAATAAAAATTAAAGGTGAATCAAAAATTAATTTACTAAACTATAGATTAGGGATTAATATAGATAAGGTGATTGAAAGGCTAAAATCAGACAGTCAAATACAGTATGTAGAACCAAATTACATCTATCGGAGCGCTTTTGTACCTGATGATACATATTTTACAAATCAATGGGGTTTAGCAAATATAAAAGCGCCTGAAGCCTGGGATATAGAGACTGGTGAACCTAATATTGTTATGGCTGTTTTGGATTCAGGGGTGGATTTAGATCACCCCGATTTAGTTAATAATATTTGGATTAATCAAGATGAAATTGCAGGCAACGGCATAGATGACGATAATAATGGTTATATTGACGATTATAATGGCTGGGATTTTATTGATAATAATTACGATTCTAGCCCTCAATTCAGCGATAGCTGGACATTAGCAGCCATTCATCACGGCACAGCCATTGCCGGCGTGGCTTTAGCTACTGGTAACAATGCGCAGGGTATTGCCGGTGTTTCTTGGTCAGGCAAGATTATGTCTGTGCGTGTTTTAGACAGTCAGGGAGTAGGCGACACATTATCAGTCGCCCAAGGTATTGATTACGCAGTGGCTAATGGTGCAAATATAATCAATTTGAGTTTTGTTGGGGATAGCAATAGCCAGTCTTTGACAGATGCGATAAATAGAGCAAATAACGCAGGCGCTATTGTTGTCGCGGCGGCTGGTAATGAAAATGTCAATCTGAATGAAAATCCCCGTTACCCTGTTTGTAACGAAAATGTAATAGGAGTGGCCGCCAGTGATCAGAGTGATATTAAAGCTTCTTTTTCTAATTTTGGTTCAAACTGCATTGATGTCACTGCGCCAGGTATTGATATTTATACCACAGTCGTTTATGAACCGGCACAGAATTTAAATCAGTATTATAGTGGTGGGTGGTACGGAACATCGATGGCCTCTCCTTATGTTGCCGGTGTCTTTTTAATATTAAAATCTTATTATCCAAATTTATCCAGTCAGGAAATTATCCAGACTCTTTTACAGAAAGCTGATAATATAGACGAAATAAATGCAAGCTACATAAATCATTTAGGCGCTGGTCTTATAAATGTATACCAGTGTTTATCTACCAATCCGATTGAGATTCTAATTCCTAAGAATGTATTAGTTGGTCCTGCGCAGAATATGAAGCCAGAGGTGAAAATATTAGACAAAGATGGCAATGAATTAACTAAATTTTATGCTTACGCTGAAAGTTTTAAAGGCGGCGTAAAAATTGCGAGTGGAGACATAGACGGAGATTCAGAAGATGAAATAATCACTGGCACAGGCACAGGAGGCGGGCCTCAAGTGAGAGTATTTGAAAAAGACGGTACTGTTATTAGTAGTTTCTTCGCTTATGGCACTAATTTCAGAGGCGGTGTCAATGTGGCTGCTGGCGACCTAGATGGTGACGGCATTGCCGAAATAATCACTGGCACAGGCACAGGAGGGGGGCCTCAAGTGAGAATCTTTGACAAGAAAGGCCAAGCCAGGTTTACGCCAGGCTTCTTCGCTTATGGCACTAATTTCAGAGGCGGTGTCAATGTGGCTGCTGGTGACCTAGATGGTGACGGCATTGCCGAAATAATCACTGGCACAGGCACAGGAGGGGGGCCTCAAGTGAGAATCTTTGACAAGAATGGCCAAGCCAGGTTTACGCCAGGCTTCTTCGCTTATGATAAAAATTTCAAAGGTGGTGTAAATGTTTCTACTGGCGATGTAGATGCTGATAAAAAAGATGAGATAATCACCGGCACAGTAACAGGCACTCCGCATGTAAGGATTTTAGATTACAATGGAAACAAAAAATATCAATTTTTTGCCTATGAAACAGGTTTTCGCGGTGGTGTTTTTGTTAACACAATTCAGGGGGAGCAAGAATGAGAAATGAAAATTTAAAAATAAAAATAAGTCCAACTCTTTGGGAATTTATTAAATACTGTATTGTCGGCGGCACTGGTACAATTATTGATGTAGGCATATATACTGTTTTAACTAGAATATTTCATTTTTATTACATTCTGGCTACCGGCATTAGTGTTTTTATCGCTATTTTTAATAATTTTTTACTTAATAAACACTGGACTTTTAAAAAAGGTAAAAGTGGGCGGACGACAAAAGAATATTTAAAGTTTTTTATTGTGAGCGTGATTAATTATTTCCTGCATATAGGTATTATGTATTCAATAGTTGAATTTACAAAACTGGAAAGTATAGTGGGAAATTATGAAGATTTCATCGCTAAATTTATTGCCATTATAATAATTACAATCAGTAATTATATAGGCAATAAATACTGGACGTTTAAAGATTAATACAGCCCTTGTCAAAGATGGATATTTTTATTATAATAAAATTTGATATATGTACCTTTCAGTAGTTATCCCGGCTTATAATGAAGAAAAAAGAATAAGTTTCACACTTGCTAGATATTTAGAATATTTTGGTAAAGAAGATATTGAAATCATTGTTGTTCTAAATGGT
>Ga0180007_10006883_pt1 | contig 10955 bp, 10 predicted proteins | sample MM_PC_MetaG_FD_121122 | JGI IMG/M metagenome (GOLD analysis project Ga0180007, IMG submission 121122) | Groundwater microbial communities from the Aspo Hard Rock Laboratory (HRL) deep subsurface site, Sweden - MM_PC_MetaG | ecosystem: Environmental > Aquatic > Deep subsurface > Groundwater...
TCTCACTGCTTGGATTATAATTTCTATGCAACCACTCAGATATAGGCTCCCAGATAGACATTTTAAGCAGCGCCATATCATGATGCCATTCTACACTACGATCAGTGAAATCTATTAGCATATCTTGTCTCTGCTGTTGTAAGTCACTCTCTATTTTGGGACGTATTTCTTTCTGAAAAAAAATCAAAAACTCAAAAGTATTCAAAGACATTTGTTCTAAACGAGAATCCATCCTTTCCAGATCAAAAACATCCTTATCCGCAGTAACTGTAAAACCGAGAAGAATCTGTTTTAACACTTCTCTTTTTTTCAAAGTACGCATCCTAAGGTAATCCTCAAGAAAGATCAAAAAACCATCTTGAAATTCCTTACTTTTTACAATTTCCTGCCTAAAAGCTGCCGGATTATCTTTAATATATTGTGCAATCTCGTTAATTTTCTCCTGTTGAAGATGCATTACAACTGCATATAAAGAGTATGCCGAAGCAAAGGCATAACCCCACCAAGCATTAGTTGTTATAAGGGTTATTGCGGCTGGCCCAAGAGAACCTAGGCCTTGAAGTACGGCCTTAACCGAAACTCCGTTTTTATCTTTAGGCATACAGGCTGATTATACCTATTTAAGGAATAGAAATAAAATTGAATCTTTCATAATAATCTGGAAACAGATGGTTTTGAATGAATTATTTTACCCGCCACATCCCTTTTAAAAAAATTCTACTTTTTCTTAATTTTGCCTATTCTTGAGAGCAGTTTCGTAACACTCCCAATCATCCTTTGTCATTCCATAAGTGTTACCATCCGAAGATTTTTTAACTATGATTTCATTTTGGTATACGCTTATACCTTTATTATTGCACCAGTCATGGTACTTTATTATATTCCCAGTTCTTGAAGGTATTTGATTAGCCGAACTACCAGTGTACGCCCTCCTTTGAGTTCCAAAATGTTGAACCACAACTAAACTGCCTCTATTGAATAAATAACTATCTGTTGTAGGATAAATTACTCCTACTCCGGTTTCTTCGTATACGCTCTTTAAAATATTCGCTTTATGGGTAGGACTATACATCCAGCTATTAAAAACACTATTTGTATTATAAAAATTTTTCGCTAAATTTTCTCCTGCTTCGGTATAGAGATAACCTACTTTTTTAAAAAACACCCAAGTCTCAACACCAGCAGGAGAGTTATGAGACCAATAGGCTCTTTCAAACATATCATTAGCCTTCAACTCTGCCGACTTATCAAGTAAGCCATTCTCTTTTAATGGGTTCAACCCATTTCTAATTCTCTCTGCATTAACTAAAGAGATAATCTCTTGTCTAATTTCTTCTGGGGAGGGTGTGGGGATTGGAGTGGGAAGAGATGAGAGAGTAGAAATTGGAGTGGGAAGAGGCAGTAGATTCGAGACAGAATTATTACTCCATTGACCTCGCAAAAAGACTAATGCAACCATAGCTGATATGATCAACCAAATAATTTTTGATCTACTTACTCGGTTTCTTTTCTTAATTAAATCTAAAACTATTGAGATAACCATTAATAAAAACGCAAGAATTCCAATTAAAACATCAGTAAGGATTAGGATTGCTAAAGGGGTAGACATTTTGTCTACAGTACCAAATAAGGCTATTCCGGAGAAGAATAATCCTATTGTTACTAACCAAGTTATAAAAAAAGCTTTTTTAGGAATATTTCGTGGAGATTTTTTCATTCAATTCCATTATGGCCTTAAACTTTTAACTTTTGCTGCTCCGCTCTTGGAATGTGTTCTTTCACTTCAAGCAATTCGTAGGATTCATTTACAAAAGTATCTACCGAGGGTTCGAAAATTTGATTTATTTTTAATTTTGCTACTAATATATCCCCCTTAGCAAACTTTTCTCCAGATTCAATCAGATTATAAAAATCTTCATCTTGTATTACAGCCGAGATTTTATTCCCTTTGTAATAAAATTCCCATTTATAATTAGATTCGAAGACTAGTTTAAATATAAAAAGCTGCGCATCTTCATCTACTTCTTCTCTTGTTTTCCCAAAAAGTATATTTCTTCTTGAAGCCATTCCTGTAAAATCATCTCTTTTAGCATCAAAAAGTACGCCTCCATTAGGATCCAATAACGATAATTCCTCAATACTAGGTTCATTTTGAAGTGCTTCGAAACCTTTGCTTAGAGCATCGTTTGCAATTTGATTACGGCTATATATGTTGTAAGTAGGTTGATATACGGTTATATTCCCACTATTTGTTCCTATTTGTACTTTTCCATTTTTTAATTGTGTTACTTCAGTTGGCTCGCTTTCTTTAAAAATCTTTTTCAAATGTAATAACTGAGCGAGAATTTCAATTATTAGTTTGGCATTTTCAAGAGTATCTTTAGGAGAAATTGAGGCTAGCAATGGAAGCAAAGGCGCAATTGTATCAATTACATACTTTATATCGAAGCTCCCTTTGGAAAGGGCAACAATTTTTATATCAATCTTGTTTGTTGGAGCAAGCTCTTTGTTAATTTCTTGGAGAACGGCAGAAGTACTCATCAACGAAGAAATTAAAGTATTAACATCTACCTGATTTAATTGTCCATCAAATTTTATCGTAAATCCACTTTGCAATTTTTGGGGCATTACTCTCATATTACAACACCCTTTCTAAATTTTCTATGATATGAATGTTTAAGTAGTAAGGGCTTTGAATGGATTATTCTACCCATCTCATCTCTTTGGGAAATTATTCTGCTTTTTCTTAGTTTTGGCAGTCTGAATTTAAGCACAAATGGGATAAAAATAGCCTCAGATTGTTTGATTGTGTCCCGACTATCCCACATTTTAAAGACATATTTGTTTACTCATAGCGCAGGGCATCTATTGGCTGCAAATCAGCTGCTTTCCTTGCCGGGTATATACCAAATACAAACCCAACTAATGTAGATATGCCAACTGCCAAAAGTATCCAAGGGACGCTTACAATAAAAGGAATTTTTGCAATAACGGCAATTAAAAATGTACCCCCTACTCCTAATAAAATACCGATTATTCCGCCAATCGTAGTCATCACTGCCGATTCAATTAAAAACTGGCTCAAGATGTCTTTCCGTTTTGCTCCAATCGCCTTCAACAAACCAATCTCTTTTGTTCTCTCAGTAACCGACACAAGCATAATATTCATAACACCTATGCCTCCGACCAGAAGCGATATTGCAGAAATACCGGCTATAAAAACAGTAAGCAGAGTAGTGATTTTTCCGAATGTTTGAAGGGCAGCTTCAAAGCTGGACAGGGCAAAATCAGATTCTTCATCATCAGCTATATTTCGATGGTCTCTTAAAACCAACTCAACTTCATTCATGGTTTCATTAAGAAGATCGGTATTGTAAACGCTGATATCAATCTCGGCAATTTCATCAACACCGGTTATCTCATTTTGAAATACTTCAAGCGGAATGTTTATTGCCGTGTTAAAAAAGCTGCCAAATAAAGTCCCGCCGCTTTTTGAAACTCCAATTACCGTAAACCGGACATCATCAATCTTTACAGATTCTCCAACAGGATCCGTATTTTCACCAAACAACTCTTCCACCACGTCTGAACCGAGAACCACCATCCGACTGTTTTTATCTTCTTCCGTTAAAAATTCTCCATAAATAAGATTGGGCTTAAGTAATACTTGAGCCTCCGGTGTCAATCCGTATACGCTAACCCTGACAGATTCATCATTAGCAGAAACAAGTTTGTTGGTATAAGAAAATGGGGCAATATTTTCAATGTTTGGGATATTGGCATCTTCAATTGCTTCAATGTCGGAAATTGTTATTGGCTCTCCTCCGCCAGTCATGGCGCTGACAAAATTACTTCCGGGATTAATCGAGAAAAAATTAGTGCCGAATGATGTTAACTCATTTGAAATAAAGGCAACAGCCCCCTGCCCAACAGATGAAATAAGAATTACGGCAGTAATACCGATGATTATACCCAGCATAGTCAAAGACGATCTGAGAGCATTAATTCTTAATGCTTGTATTGCCGATTGTAAAATTTCCTTCAGTTCCATAATTAATTTTTATTGTTTTTGGTATCTGACACGATTTTGCCGTCTACGATTTTTATTTTTCTTTTTGCAAAGTTTGCAATATCCTCCTCATGAGTGATAATTACGATAGTTCTGCCTTTATTATTAAGGCCGGTTAATATGTTCATAATTTCATGAGCAGTCTTGGTATCCAGATTCCCTGTTGGTTCATCGGCAAGTATAATTGAGGGGTCCATTATCAGGGCTCTTGCTATTGCAACTCTTTGTATTTGGCCTCCTGATATGTGATTAGATAGATTTTCCGCCTTATCGGCAATATTGACAATCGATAGTGCATCCATGACGCGTTTTTTGCGCTCATTTGCCGGAATTCCCCCATAAAGCATTGGGCGCTCAACGTTTTTAAATACGGTTACCCTGGGGAGTAAATTAAAAAACTGAAATACAAAACCAATTTCCTTATTTCTAATTTCTGCCAGCTGGTCTTCGCTGTAACTGGCAATATCTTTACCCTTGAAAAATTGTTTGCCTTGGGTGGGAGTATCCAGTGCTCCCATTATGTGCATAAGAGTTGATTTGCCGCTTCCTGAAGGTCCCATAATTGCTACAAATTCTCCTTCGTCAACACTTGCATCTACCCCATTCAGCGCCTGATAGAAATCATCTATTCCGATCGGGTATTTTTTTACAACCCCCTGCAGGTTAATAAGAGGTGTATCTGTTTTTACCATACTAGAATCCAAACGGGCTTTTTCTTTCTACTTTCTCGTTAGCAAGAGATACTATAATCTGCTGCCCCTCTCCCAGTCCTTCTGTAATTTGAGTAAACTCTTCCCCTCTTATACCAATCTTTACGGGTATAAACTCAAGCTCGCCATTGCTGCCTAACTTTCTGACGGCGCGGCCTTTTTGATAAGGCTTTATTGCTGTGTTTGGTACGGACAATACCCCTTCCAACTTATTAGTTATAATATCCACGTCTGCAGTCATACCCGGCTTAAGTTTGTCATCAGGACTGCCTACTTCAATATAAACATTAAACTTGACAATACTTTCGGTAACAGTTCCGTTCTCATCAAATCTTTTAACAACACCTTGATAAACCTTGTCACTTACTGCATCTGCCTCAATATCAACTGCCTGATTAATCTTAATCTTATTAATGTCGCCTTCACCAACAGAAACCATTACTTCTGTTGCCCCCGGACCGTCAATCATCAGTACAGGCGATGATGGGGTAAGAAGGCTATTCACAGTTATACTGCTTCCGCTTGCAACAGACAAATTAGATACAATACCTACAACAGGCGCTGTAACTTTAGCATTTTGGGTTGCCTGATACGCAACTTGGGCAGAAGTTAACGCTGCCTCGGCTGCTTTAACAGCATCATATGCGTTGTCAGCTGCAACTTCGGCTGTTGTACGCGTTTGCCTCTGCGTAAAACTTTCATCTTTACTATGGTCTTTAACATCATCCAGGATTTTAGTCCGTATTGCAACTTTATCTCTTAAAGTATTTTCCGCCTGTTGCAATGTTGCCTCCGCTGTTTTGTAAGCTGCAAACGCACTTGCCTTCTCTTCTCTAGTTGCCGTGCTTTTAACCGTAAATAATATTTGGCCCTCTTTAGTTTCTTCATTATTTGAGACTAAAATTTTCTCAATCACCCCATTGGTTGGAGAATAAATATTTACGCTGTCATTTGTAACGACCGTTCCTGATTCGGAAACTATTTCAGTTACTGTGCGCTTTTGAACCGTATCGAAAATATACCCGTCCCCTTTCTTGGAAAAAATTTCTCTGCCTAAAAAGAACCCGGCAACCAGAATTACCAAAATAATGACAATCCGTTTTTTCCACGAAGTTCTAAAAAACCAGCCAGCTGTTTTTCCGAATATGCCTATTGATGTTTTTAAAAAATTCATCTGTTTAGTGCAACTACTTCATAAAGTATATGTCGAAATATACTTCAAGATCAATAACGCAAATATCTACCCTCTGCTTATTTTTGGGGGGATTTTTTGACCAGGCCCTCAAAGGCACGGAGAATCTCAAGAGGGGTAACAAATACAATTGTATTATTCTTGTCAGCAGAAAGTTCACCTAAAGTTTGAAGTGTCCTGACATGCAAACCCCCTGCAGTCTTGGCAAGTTTTCCTGCAGCCAGAGCTATATTTTCCGCTGCGGCTTTTTCTCCTTCTGCCCGGATAATGATTGCCCTTCTCTCCCTCTCGGCTTCTGCCTGCCTTGCTATAACCCGTTTCATCTCATCCGGCAGAATAATATCTTTTAGTTCAACAGATTCCACCTTTATTCCCCAAGGGTCTGTAGCTTTATCTATAATCTTTTGGATATTATCTGCCACCTCGTTTCTTTTGGATAGAAGGTCATCAAGGGCGGTTTCTCCCACCACATTCCGCATGGTGGTTTGCGCCAGCTGGGATACGGCATAGTAGAAATCCTCCACTTCAATTATTGCCTTGTTTGCCAAACTGACACGGTAATAAATAACGGCATTAACCTTTGCGGAAACATTATCCCGGGTTATGGCTTCCTGATCAGGTACATCAACCGCCTTTACCCTCATATCTATCCTTACCCAGGATTCTATAACAGGCCAGACAAGCCTCCAGCCGGGCTCCATCAGCCCCGCATATTTACCAAATCTGAATTTGACCCCGCGCTCATATTGATTAACCTGTTTTATGGAATACAAAAAAATCAGAACCAGAGGGATAAGAAGTAATATTTGCATTCCCTGCATTATATATCATAATTGCAAACATGCAACTTTTCCCATTTTTTCCTCCTGTTGAATAGAATGGGTAAAATTTAGTAAGATAAGCATATGGGCTGGAAAATAAAGATACTGATTTTGTTTATATTGATTTTTGCAGCTTTAACCGCCGCAGCCTATTTCTGGTATCAAAAAACGAATAAATTATTAATAGAGGCGCAACAAAACATAGAGGATGCCCGGAAGTATAAATTAATCAAAAAAGCTCAAGATGCGGAAAAAACCCGTTGTCAGGAATTTATCAATCAGAAAGAAGGAGACTTCGAAAGTTTCGAATACTGCAAAAGATTCATTGACTGGTCAAATCAAAACAACTAGGGGAGAAATTTCACTTCTTAAGACCATTAATCAGTTTTGCCGGTCAAGAGGGCATCAATAATATCGTGTGGCAAAGCCGCGGCATTAAGCAAAGCTTTTCTGACCGAGCTTGCAGCCTCGGAACCAATTTCGTCTGCAGCTTTAAGACTACCGACAACCGCATCTTTAGCAAGTTCTCCTGAATCCGTTCCAATATCGCGCGCTGCTTGAATTGATCCTTCTACAGCGGAAACTGCCGCCTCCCCCACATCACCGCCAACATCATTAACGCTTGCTACTGCACCACGGGCAGCTTCTGTGGCTACTTTACCAATATCTCCTCCAACCTCTTTAACTCCTTTAATAGAGCCTGCCACAAGACCCGTCACAGTCGCTGTTGCAGAAACCCCCGATTTCGAAGCTACCCTGACGCCTTCGGAAACTATTTTACCTGCTGTATCCGCTGAAGTTGTTGCTATATCTCCACCCGCTTGAAGGGTTTTAATGATAGTATTTTTTGCCACATCACGGGTTGTAGCCACCACATCGCCTGATCCGGAAATTACGGAAGAAAGAGCATCTTTCAAATCATCGGTAAGATTTGACATTAAAAATACCGTACCATACTTGTAAAATTTTTGTCAACTGTCAACTATTGCCTATTCCTCATTAAAATAATCATAGACTGCTTTTGAAACCAGAGCTATTCTTTCCTGCGCGCCCGCAGGAGAATCGCTTTCAGACATAATGATAATAATGTAATCTCCTTTATCGGTAAAGACTATTCCCGCGTCATGCTTTAAAAAATCAATCTCTCCGGTTTTATGGGCAACAGATATCTCATCCGGCAAATATTTTGGCAAACCATTGTTAAGCTGCTGATTTCTTAATAAACTGATCATTTCATCCGTATACTCTTTGTCGGCAAGCTTTCCTTTGTATAATTTCTCATAAAACAGGGCGATATCGGAAGCGGTAGATTTGGGAGGAGTGCTATCCGTTCCAATTGAAGATTCGGAAAACTTGTTGTCTTTAAGGAAATCCGCCACAGTTGATAATTTAATTTTTTCACTCAAAAGCATGGCGGCATAATTGTGGGAAATGGTAATCATCTGGTTTAGGGCAGCATGGACCGTAAAAGTAATTGTTCCCTCTGTTTGTTCCGCAAACTCCGGATCAATGCTGAATTTTTGATTTAGGACAGCAACATCCTCGCTTAAAACCTGATCTTTTGCCAGCTGCCCGTTTCGGATCTGTTTATAAACTACTGCCATAACCCAAAGCTTGTAAAGACTTGCCGTTCCAAAAACTTCATGCTCGTTGGAATAATATGTTTCACCTGTTTTTAAATTCTTAATTGCAATCCCGTAAGTTCCTTTTGCTTCTTCCATAGTTTTTTCTACTGTATTTTTTAAGGAAGTTCCTGTCTTTAAGATATTGGGAGTAGGATTAATCAATGGCAACGGGACAACCGGTTTAATTAATTTGGCAAAAATCGCATAAGCAACTATTAATCCGATGAGAATTAACAACAAAAACCTGACTCGATTTTTCCGCTTTCTTCTTAAAGGCTTTAACCCGGGATTCAAATAAGGTATATTTTCCATTGATCATTCGGCTTTTAATCTGTCTGTCACATCAATGAATTTATAAAAGTTGTGATTATCCTCAAAAATAATATTTCTGTCAGGCAGCAGGGGTAAATCGGTACCAAAATAACTGTTAAAAATTGCCCTGAAAGAATTCACCGGAGTAATAGATGGATATAAAGGATTGTTTTTTAAGTCCGGCAAAAAATAAGCATTAAGGATTGGGAATTTCTCGTTAAGCGAAGCGTCGCCGGCGTCTTTCCAATTAACATTGCTGGAGATTTTATTCACAATCGGCGAAGGGCCTTCATCTGCTTGGATAATAATAATCGGTTTAGTCTTGGAATTGGCAAGAATTTTCTCAATAACTTCTTCTATTTTTTGATTGGTACACTGGAGTTGATTTAAGTAGTTTTCTACTCCTGTTCTTGATTTTACGGTTTTTTCTGTTAACGGTTCGCAATCCTTGTCCAGAACATAAGGGTCATGCGGAAGCAAAATATGGGCAAACACAAATTTCGGGCCATCCATTTCAAGAATTTGATCAAATACACTAAATTCATAAAGGACCCTGCTCCTGTGGTCATTGTTCTTTGGATTTTGAGATACTGCGGTGGTATCGGGATATAATTTTTTGAGTATCGGCGAAGCTAGAGTAGTATGTAAAAAACCACTGGTAAACTCATTTGTAAAAGGATATCTTCCGCCGTTCATTACAAAATTGTAGTCGGCATAAGGGTTTGACCTTGTTGGGTCCCAACCCGAACCAACATGGATATATGAATAGCCTTTGCTTTTTAAAAATTGGATGATTTTGTTATTTTGTACCAAAGGGGTAACTATGGATTGATCGGAAGTAGCTCCCCCGTTTGTCTTTTGGGTTAGAAAATCCAGATATTCCATATTCAGAGTTGAACCCAAAGATAAAAAGGTTTTGGGGTAATTGGATGTGGAATCCAAAGCAATATAAAAACCATTATTTTTAAGGAAATTGGCGAAGGTGCTATTGTCAAAACCGTAGTCTTTCAAAGTCTTATCTCCCGCATATCTGTCAGGGACAAAATAGTAGATATCGGGAGTTTGGATTAGTCCGGAACTCTGGAGTTGATTTGTTTCATTTCCCAAGCCGGGCAGAAATATTCTTCCCAGTTTTATCTCAGAAGATGCAATGTTGTATAGTGCAATTATCACAAGAATCATAGAGAAAACGGTTAATGCTTTATTGATATTTTTAAGATAGTGTTTGTAGCGTAAACTTAAGAAAATAATAATAACCAAAATTAATATGATGGCTGCAAAAAGAATTTTATCGGAACTGATAAAAACATTTCTTGCAGGCTCTCTCAATCTGCTATATGAGAAAAATACCAAAATTATAAATGAACTTATTACTGCTGAAATTTCCGGTTTTCTGATAATTAGCAAACTTATTAAAAAGACCGTTCCTGCAAAAATAAGCGATATTACAAGCGGTATTATTAGTACATTTTCTTTAAAATGACTGATGTTGTAAGCATATAAAAATAGCGCCGGATAAATAGCAAAAAGAAACGGGTGTATAAACCTTAGTTTATTCATTTTTTTGTTTTTCCATTAAATATAATATTCTTTGGCTTTTATCAATAGGACAGATTCTTTTGATCTTAAAAAATTCTTTAAATATTTTTTCAAAATCCTCCTGGGTGTAGTTTGGGAAAATATCCTCCCTGTTCGCAAGCAGCTTTTTTACTTGCGGATCTTCTTTGGGAACAAATTCTATTATTAAATATTTGCCAAGTCCGGAAAAAAGAGAAGCAATGTATGAGAGCGGTATATTTTGAGCAATTGCCAGATGATGGATCAAAGCTAAAGCTAAAATAACATCAGCAGGCCCTCTTTGAAAAAGCGATGATCTTTCCTGATTGGCCCAGCCAAGGGCGGGATTGGGGTTTGTTAAATCGCAAAACAAGGGCAGGATATTTTTCTCCTGATTGCTTGCCGTTTCCAGGTAATTTTTTTCCAAAGCTCCCAAATCCGCATCAAAGGAAATCGCCAAAGCTTTAGTTTCGGCAGCAATTCTTGAGAAAAAACCGGTATTTGCTCCCATATCCCAGACAGTTTTTGGTTTAATAGATTTAAGAAATTCTCCGGTAAGCTCTGCTTTCTGTTTTAAAGCTTCATTATTATAGTTATTGTTTTCCTCATAATAATCAGCCCACTGGGTCTTTTTCGGATTCCATTTCAAACCCTTTATTGCCCCTTCCA
>Ga0180007_10006884_pt1 | contig 10952 bp, 15 predicted proteins | sample MM_PC_MetaG_FD_121122 | JGI IMG/M metagenome (GOLD analysis project Ga0180007, IMG submission 121122) | Groundwater microbial communities from the Aspo Hard Rock Laboratory (HRL) deep subsurface site, Sweden - MM_PC_MetaG | ecosystem: Environmental > Aquatic > Deep subsurface > Groundwater...
ACCAGAAATCAATAATATAAAAATGTTTAGAATTCTTATCTTAACTCTAAATAGTATCAAATCTTTTTTTAAGTCTCAAAATTTCTTCTAATGAAAACTTGACGAATTTTTTACTATTTAAAATTTCTGAACACAACCCTCTATACAAATCGCTTGCTGTTACATCTGCCATTTGTAAAAGAAGAGGGTATCTCCTTTTTTTCTTGTTCCCCCAATAATGGGATATGTTGATTTTTTTGAACATGTCTAATTCATTTTCTAATATTTTTATCCACTTATTTTTAGGAGGTCCATCAAAGAGGATATTTAACTCTGAAAACTTTACACGGTTATTATTAAGAAAATCTTTTATTAAAATTATTGAACTAAGATATAAGTGGTATTTTGATTTTTCAAGTTCGGATATATTTGAAAAAGTAGTGAATCTATAATCTCTTCCTTTTTTATCTAAAAAATTTCTTGTTCCGAGGTAATCCCTTCTTCCAAATCTTTCATAGGAAATATCTTCAGGAAAAATTGAAATTACTGAAACAAGAATATCATTTCCATGATTATTATGGTTTGACTCATCAAAAGAAGCATATAAACTATTTTTCCTCATCTCTTTTTTACTTGCCATATATCTTTCTGGAAAGCTTCTTTAATAAAATTATTATAATAGAACAATCATTTCCCCGTTGGAATCTTAACACCTAATTCCTCAAGTCTCTTAATATGTGCCTGCATAATCATCTCAACATTTTGTATCATTTTGAAAAGTTCGTTTCTCTCAGCAACAAGAGTGTTCAAGGCTCCCTGATGAAAACCAATCTCCATCTCCGTCGACATTTTCGGCTCTTCTTTCTGGCTCAAAGCTTTCTCTAAAGTTTCTTTATCTATTTTTACCATGTTTGTTTTAAAAAGAGACTATTTAAAAAAGTTTACTTTCCAGACTTCTCCCGCATCAATTCCTTATATACAGTGTAACCTGCTACAGCACCTTCACCACATGCAGTCACAATTTGTTTCAAAGGATTATCTGTGACATCTCCTGTAGCAAAAACACCGTCGACATTTGTCCCTTGATTTTTATCTACAATTATATAATTATTTTTCATCTTCACCCCAAGCTTTTCAGCAATCGCACAACCCGGAACACTTCCAATTTCAACAAACAAACCATCAAGTTCAACTTCCTTACCATCTTTCAATTTAACTTTCTTGCCCTCTGTATTTACATCTTCTTCTACAGAGGGTACACCCTTGGGTGCCAATTTAATTCCTTCGAGCTTTTCCTTTCCAATAAGTTCCTCAATTTCAGAATTAAATATCAGCTCTATCTTTTTATTCTTCTTAACTTCCTCTGTCCATGTTGGTTCTGCATTAATGAATTTATCTCTCCTATAGATTATATAGACTTTTTTTGCAAACTTTGAAAGCAAAAGTGCTGAAGTCAGTGCAGCGTCTCCTCCCCCCACAACCCCTACAATTTTATCCTTGTAAAAACCAGCGTCGCAAGTCGCACAATAATGCAAACCTTTTCCTGTAAGTTCTTTCTCTCTTTCAACACCCAACGACCTTCTTTTAGAACCCGTAGCAATAATTATTTTTTTAGCAAAATATTTATTCTTCCCTGTCACTATTTGAAATTCTGTACCTTTTTCAATGTCTAAAACTTCTTCGTGTTTTATTTCAACTTCTAACTTTTTCACTTGTTCAACCATTTTTTTAACTAATTCAAAACCTGTTATTTTATCATAAGTAGGGAAATTACAAACCTCGTGAGCTTCCCCCATTAGTCCTCCAGGGATTTTTCCAATAACTAAAACATTCAATTTGTATCTCGCAGCATAAACTGCAGCAGTCAATCCAGCAGGTCCAGCCCCGATGATAATTAGGTCGTAGGAGTTCATATTATGAATTATTCAAGAAGGTTTATAACTATTATGTTTTTTATCAATTCATGAGCAAGATAATCAAAACCTCAATGAAATATATAAGTTTCCCGTCGATAAAATATATCTCTCCTAAAATAGGAAACTCTCCAAAAGGTTTTGATTGTTCAGGATTTATCCAATGGGTTCTTCTGAAGGCAGGAATTAAAATCCATAATGTTCCAAATACTAATCGTTGCATAAGACACTCTGAAGAGTTTTTCGATTATTTTGGATTTTCAGTTCATGAAAAAATGGTTAGGCCAGGAGACTTAGTTTTCTTTTCTAAGAAAGGCATCCGTCCAACCCATGTCGGGTTATATCTTGGTGAGGGAAAAATGATTCACGCCGGAAACAGTACAAAAATGGTCGAGGTAATTAGAATTAAAGATTATATAAAGAAACGTCCTCTAAGATATCCAAAAAACGAAACCAGAAGACAAAATTATACTAAAAACCCAATCGGGTACAAAAGAATTGCAGTTCCTAAAAAAGATAGATTTCAAAAATTACCAATTAAATAACAACAAATTTATTAACTCTTTTTCTTTTGTCTAATCATGAAACAAGTGGTGGTTAACTTGCTCCAAAAAGCATTGAAAGAATTAGACGTTAATTTGACTAAAGAGGAAATTGAAAAAATTGTTGAAACCCCTCCGTCTTCTGAAATGGGAGATTATGCTTTTCCATGTTTTTTTCTCTCATCAAGATTCAAGTCAGAACCAAAACAAATTGCATTGGAGTTGAGAGCAAAGATTAGGAATTTTCCTTTGACTGATTTTGACGATGTCCAGACTTCAGGAGCCTATGTGAATTTTATTCTTGATAGAAAAAACATGGCAAGGAAGATTGTTTGGGAAGCAATAACTCAGAAAAAGAATTTCGGAAAAACTAATATTGGTAAAGGAAAAAGAGTTATCGTGGAGTTCTCGTCGCCAAATATCGCAAAACCATTTGGAATAGGACATTTAAGATCCACAATAATTGGAAATTCTCTTGCAAATATTTGTGAGTTCCAAGGGTTTAAAGTAACTAAAATAAATTATTTAGGAGATTGGGGAACTCAATTCGGGAAGCTTCTTTTAGGTTATGAAAAATTTGGTAGTGAAAAAAAATTAGAAAAGGAATCAGTAAAACACTTATTAGAAATCTATGTGAAAGCAAATAAAAAAATGTATGAAAAAAAATCACAAGAATGGTTTAAGAGACTTGAAGAAGGAGATAGAAAGGCTTTGATGTTATGGAAAGTGTTTAGAGAGTTAAGTATGAATGAGTTAAAAAAGATGTATGAAATTCTTAAGATAAATTTTGATGTCTACGACGGTGAATCCAAATATAATAAAGAAATGAAAATGGTTGTGGAGGAATTGAAAGAGAAAAATCTTCTCAAAAAAAGCAAAGGGGCATTAATCGTAAATTTAAAAGAATATGGGCTCGGAGTTTCTTTAATTGAAAAAAGTGATGGAGCAACCCTTTATGCAACAAGAGATTTGGCAGCTGCAATTAAGAGACAGAAAAAATACCAATTTGATAAAATGATTTATGAAGTTGGTCAGGAGCAAAAATTACATTTTAAGCAGGTGTTTAAAATATTGGAACTAATGGGATATAAATGGGCAAAGGATTGCGTGCATGTAGACCACGGGCTTTATTTTGACAAAGATGTAAAAAGATTCGCAACAAGAAAAGGTAAGTCAATTTTTATGAAAGATATCCTCGATAAAACTATTTTTTTAGCAAAAAAAGAGATTCAGAAAAGAGTACCAAAAATTTCTAAAAAAGAATTGGATGATAGGGCGATGAAAGTTTCAATTGCCGCAATTTTTTATGGGGATTTAAAAAATAGCAGAACAAACAATATGATTTTTGACATTAAAAAATTTGTTTCATTTGAGGGAGACACAGGACCATATATTCTTTATAGTTATGCAAGGGCAAGTTCAATTTTAAGAAAAGCAGGCATCCAGAAGAAGTTTAATATTGAAGAACTTGATCCAAAAGAGTTTGAATTAGTCAAGAAACTTTCCCAGTTTCCTGATACTGTTTTAAGGGCTCACAACACTCTTAACCCGTCGCTGATAGCAAATTATTCTTTCCAGATTGCAAAATTATTCAATGAATTTTATCATGCCTGCCCTGTAATTGGTTCAGAAAACGAATCATTCAGGCTTGCACTTGTGGAAGCATTCCGTCGGGTATTAAGAAATTCTCTAAATTTATTAGGAATCGAGACTCTTGAAGAGATGTAAACAGCCATACAAAAATATTTAAACATAATTTTCTTTGTTTAATCAATTAAATTAAAAGAGGATTAAATGGCACAGACAAAAAAAATGAATGTTTCCTTTTTTGTAGGATTGCAAAAAGACCTTACTGCTACAGGCGAATTAATTCGTGCACGACAGGATGAAAAGCAAGCACTTATGGATGAGTTTGATAAGGAATGCAAAAGGTTTTTCTTTGGTAAAATTTCTGAAAAAGCCCTTGCGTCTTCGGTAAAAAAGACAAATATAGAACTTAAGAGATTGGATAAGTCAATAAGAGATACAATTTCAAGAGCAAGAAGTATCTCAAATAGGGAAATGACTTTAGTTTCTGCACAAGCTCCAATAAGTTATAGGGCAACTCTTTCAGGGATAATTGGTGGAAAAGAGAAGAAAGTAGCGAAGAGAAAGGTTGTGAGAAGAGTTAAGAAAAGAGTTGTAAAAAAACCGGCAAAGAAAAAGGTGATTAAGAGAAAAGTTACAAGAAAGAAAAAGAAGTAATTAATTTATTTTTATTAATTTTATATTTTAAGGAAAGATATTTAAAGAAAGTCCTATTAGATTAGAAATAATTAAATTAAAAGGAGGGTTAAAGATGGCTCAAAATTCGATACTGAGTTTCCTTGCTTGGTTCACTGGAGTTGTTGTTTCATTGGCTGTGGCTTTTGGAATGGTTGAAGGTGTTCTGAGACTTCCAACTTGGTTGGGTGGAAATTCTACAGTAGGAATCTGGCTTGTTCAGGCAGTCGGGTGGATTGTAATTGTTACAACACTTGTCGGCGCTGTGATGGCAATTCTGAATAAATAAACTCTTTTTATTTTTATTTTTTTTATCTTTTTGAATGATTTTCGTTAGGAAGTTAATTTGTACTTAAAAGATCCTTCTAATAATTTTGATATAGGAAATGTGGCTTTGCAGATATCAAATCCTTTAAAACCTTCTCCACTACAAATACCATCCTCTATTTTGATATAGCCTTTCTCACAACTAATTTCTTGGATATTGCTTCTATAATTCCTATTAATTTTTCCTAATTTTTCAAATTCAAAAATCTTTTGTAGTCCATCTCCTTTGAAAAACCATTCATTAGAATCTACTGGTAAGACTTTTTCTCCAAACGGCAGAGGATATTTAATGATATATGTTCCATCTTTTAATGAAATTCTTGGGGCACCAATTTCCTCGTCGAGAAACTCTAATATATCTGAGCCGAGGTTGAAGCAGATTATCCCCTTTTTCCAACAATTAGGAGTGTTATGGAACCCTATAAACATATCACTTGAGCCATCAAATTCAATATCCTCTCGGTCACCAAATGGAAACCCAAACCCTCTTTGATATGAAATATAATAGGGGTAATCCAATCCCTTCTCTTTTAGAGTATTTTTTTAATTTTTCTAAAAGGAAATTTTCTAAAACCCTTCCTTCTCGTTTATTAAATGATTGCTTAATTTTTTCATTCGGCCAATAATAAAACAAATTACCTTCGGAGGTAATATAAGGCCAACCAAATTCAAATACCTTGCCAACTTTCTTAGACATACTTGTAATATTTCATACCAATTTTTAAGAATTCCTATACTACAAAACAATAATTAAAAAATAATTAACTTATCCCCAGACTCTTCTCATTGGACGCCATGCGAAAATTATCATCGCTGCCAGATACCAACCCCAATGAACTTTCATTACAAGGTTGAGAAACGCAGGCCAAACTGTTATCAAAAACAGCATAAACGCAGCCACAGACAATTTTGTCAACTGGACATCATGAACATCCATTCGCTTAACTTTCTTGTCAAGTTTCTTAAATTTACTCATTTCAATCACCTCCTTTCACTTTTATTATTGAATATAATAATAGTCACTTATTTTTAAACTTACTTATTTACCGACGAGCCAGCCAATAAATCCTCCAACTAATAAATAAAACAGAGGGGTTATTAATAATAATGAAAAACATTTTGTTTCCTTACAATTTTCTATTAACCAAGTAATTGGGTTTAACTCGCTAATGTAAGGCACAGGCAAGAAAGTTAGTATTAAGATTATTAGTCCTAAGAGAAATCCTATGAGGATTCCTTTTCGAAGACTATCTAAGTCTTTCCAGGTCACCCTCTTCTTACGGGATAATCTATTAATCCAAGATTTCATTTTAATTATCTCTTGCTTCTAAAATAGGTAGATTAGCTTCGGTAGGAACATAAATAACTTCTGTGTTTCCGTCGTTAAGACCCTCTATAAATTTGTATCTAATATATTCTGCAGTAATACTCCCTGCAATAATTTTATTAGCTTCTGCAATCCCTTCTGCCCTCAAAACCTCTGCCTCTGCTTTAAGCTTGGCACTAGCCTTCAAAGCCTCCGCCTCTTCAATCGCGATCTTTCTATTCCATTCAGCTTCTTTTAGTTGAGCCTTTCCATTTAACTCCCGGGAATAAACTTTATACTTTGGAAAACCCCACAAAATAAATGCTATAACTAAAATCGTAACAATAACTATCACCCAGAGTTTTTTATTCCCTTCTGCCATTTTAAAAATCACTTAACTGCTTTCATTTCTTTCCAAGCTAGTTCGAAAAGCTGTTCAAGAGCCTGAGCAAAGAATTCTGTATTTATCCAAATCCCAATATCATAATTAGGATGGAATTTCTCGTCGTCAAGAAGCATGAACATTAATTGGTTAGAATCAATAACTACAAACCTCGCTTTCATCTTATCCACATTTCTAACTTCCGCAACTTTCTTTAATGCTTTTGCAACTTTCAAATTGTTGTTATCAATTGGGGCTGCAATCCTGACTTTAACCCCCCTCTTTTTGCAACTTTCTAAACTTGGCATTAATGCTTCAAGTTTCCGATTCAACCCTTCTGCTGTAGTAATAATTGTAATTGTTTTTTCAGCATCTCTTATCATCATATCTAAATGGTTATATAGATTCTGTCTTCCTCTCAAACTTCCAGATAAATCCGATGGTTCAACAAACTTAATGCCTTTAGTAAATATCGAATTAAGTTCCGTAAGAACTTCATCACCTTTCAAAGTCTCAAGTCTCTGTGATTTTTCTTTAGCATGTTGCATCAAATTTTTCTTAACTCTTTCAACAACTTCATTTGGTTTCAAGGCAACAAACTTAATTGGCTTCCCAAGTTTCATTATAATGAATCCTTTCTTCTCAAGACTCTCCAAAATATCATAAGTTCTTGATCTTGGAACATCAGAAATATTGCTCAACTCTCCAGCAGTTGAAGTTCCCCGAGAAAGTAATGCAGTCCAAACCTTTACTTCGTACAGATTCAAATCGAAAATTTTTCTTAGTCTGCTTAAAAATTCATCTTTAATAATCATTTTGTTATTATTCCTTTGGTTTTTTTCTTTTTAAAGATTGTTATTCTAAAAGAGCAAATTTAATAGATTACTAACTGGTAGTTATAATCCCAATCTCCCCTTTTTTATCTTTTATTTTAAACCCAACATTCTTTTTAAATCTTTCCTTCTTAGTTGTAACAATTTCAATTTTTTCTGAATTAGTTCTCTCACCAATAAATTCTTTATATTTTTCCAACATTTTTTTCAATTCATCGTCGACAAAGAGTGAAAGTTCAATTTTATCCTTTTTTTCTAACCCTAATTTTTTCCTGAATGCTTGAACCTGCCTCGACATTTCCCGAGCATAACCTTCTTCTTCAAGTTCAGGAGTTAAGTTTGCGTCGAGCTCAACAGAAAGTTCCTTCCCTTTTTTGAGAACAACTTCCTTGACATTTAATTGAGATTTGATAATTTCTAGAAAATCTTTATTTAATTTTTCATTAGAAGTAATGTTCATTTTTGCCAACGGCCATCTTAAACCAATTTTGGATTTATCTCTTTCAGCCAACCCTAACTCAATAATCTTTAGTACATTTTCCATTTCTTTTTCTAAACCAACTTCAATCTTTTTTTTATCAGTTTTAGGCCACGACGATAAATGAACAGAGTTCTCATTAAATTGACTATGTATATGTTCCGAAATGTATGGTGCAAAAGGTGCAAGAAGTAATGAAATTTTCTCTAAAACTTCGCCCAATATTTCTTTTGTATCGTCCCTGTCTCGAGTCATTTTAATATAACTCCTGGATAAATCTTTAACAACGAAATTCATTATTTCCAAAAAAGGTTTGTCCAAGGAATAATTTTCAAGACTTTTTGTAACATTTTCAATTAATGAATTTAATCTACTTAAAATCCATCTATCTTCTATATTTCTCTTTGATTTTTTGGATTCTAATTGGGAGTAATATCTATTTGAATTATAAAGAATTGTTAAGAAGGGCATCACAGCTTCCTTTACCATATTAAACGAGAATCTTTTAAAATTTCCTGCGTCAGTTGTACAGAATTGTAAACGGATAGCGTCAACCCCTGCCTGATCGATTATTTCTCTTGGTTGAATTATATTTCCTTTGCTCTTGCTCATTTTTTCACCTTTCTCGTCGACAACATGCCCTGCACAAATTACATTCTTGTAAGCAGGTTTACCAAACAAAATAACTCCTAATACATGAAGCGTATAAAACCACCCTCGTGTCTGGTCAATTGCTTCTGAGATAAAATCATAAGGAAATCTTTTTTCAAACTCTTTCTTATTTTCAAATGGATAATGGAACTGTGCAAAACTCGCAGCACCAGAATCATACCAACAATCAATCACGTCGGGGATTCTTACCATCTCTCCACCACATTTACATTTTAATTTCACGTCGTCAATCCATGGTTTATGTAGGTCAATACTTTGACTTGTATTGGTTTTTGTACGACTGATATGTAAGTTAATCTCTCCAAAAATTTTCTTAGAGGAATTTTCTTTTAATTCTTTTACACTGCCGATAATTTTTTCTTCTCCACACTCACATCTCCAAATTGGAAGCGGAGTACCCCAGAACTTAAACCTCGACAACGACCAATCTTTTGCACCCTCCAGCCACTTCCCAAATCTACCTTCTTTGATATGTTGAGGTTCCCAATTAATCGTCTCGTTCATCTTTACTAACTTGTCTCTTATTGAACTTACTTTGATGAACCAAGAATTTATCCCATAATACAGCAACGGAGAATCGCACCTCCAGCAAAAAGGATAAGAATGAGTAATTTTTTGTTTCTTAAATAATAATCCTTTTTCTTTCAAATCTTTTATTATTCCTATCTCCGCATTTTTAACAAAAATTCCCTTGAATTTTGGAACAATCTCTAAAAACTTTCCATCCTCACCAACAGTATGAACTTGAGGTAACCCAATTTTCTTACCCACTTCATAATCATCTTCCCCATACATTACAGCTGTATGAACCACTCCTGTACCCTCGTCGGTTGTCACAAAATCTGCCAAAATAACTCTGTGAGATTTTTCGTTTTGAAGTTCTTTAATATCATATAACTGCTCATATTCTACTCCATCTAATTTCTTACCTTTAAATTTTTCAACAACTTTATATTTACCTTCAATTAAATCAAGTTTATCTTTTCCTAAAATTAACTTTTCTCCGTCGGATAGTTCAACTTTAACATAATCAATATTCTCGCCAACTGCCAACGCAACATTTCCTGGCAATGTCCAAGGAGTTGTTGTCCAAGCAAGGATAAACTCATTCTCTTTTCCTTTAATCTTAAATTTAATAGTAACAGAATCTTCTTTTACATCCTTATATCCGAGGGCAACTTCGTGGCTTGATAGGGGTGTCCCACATCTTGTGCAGAAAGGAACTACCTTATACCCTTCATATAAAAGTTTCTTATCGTACAATTCTTTCAAACTCCACCAAACACTTTCAATATAATTATTGTCCAACGTCACATAAGGTTTTTTCAAATCAACCCAGTAATCCAATTCCTCTGTCGACGCATCCCAATCTTTAATATTCGAGAAAACACTCTCACGGCATTCTTTGATGAACTTCCCTGTCCCATAATTAATTACTTCTTTCTTGTCTTTCAACTTCAACTTTTTTTCAATCTGAACCTCTACAGGCAACCCGTGGCAATCCCACCCACCTTTTCTTGGAACAGAGAAGCCCTGCATAAATTTGAACTTGCAAATAATGTCTTTGTAAGTCCTAGTCTCTAAATGATGAAGTCCTGGGGGAGCATTCGCTGTCGGCGGTCCCTCAAGAAAAGAAAACAAAGGTTTTTTAAGATTATCTTGAACTGCATTTTCTATTTCTTTCTTATGTTCCTTCCAAACCTTTCTCGCTTCATTCTCAACTTCCTTAAAATCATACATGTTCAACCCAAGGTTTTCTGTTTTTTAAATTTGTTCTTTATCATATAAATCTTTAAAAATTAATAATTATGTATTAAATAATGAATATTAATGAAAAGATAGAGAGTCTATCAGAGGGAGAAAAGAGGGAATTCAGTAAATACCTAATGGAGCTCCTTCATGATAGGCATTTGTGTAATAGAAAGGGAATAAATTATTTAAGACCCGATGTCATGAAAGCAAAAGAAGTTATTTTTAATGAAATGTATCCTCAAAGTTAGCTAATTCAACCCTTCCAAAACCTCTTTTTCCATAAAGTGAAGTTTCGACGGGATAATAATGCAATAAGGTTTTTTCACTCCGCTATGGTCTGCGAATTCCTCGACAGATTTATACATAATCTTGCTCCTCCGAGTTCCAAGTGTCTGACAAACAATTAATCTTTTTAATTTAACCTCGTGTTTTTCAGCAGAAGTTTTTAATTGTTCCAACGCGTCCTGGAATTCCAAGCCAATATCCGCGAGAATTAAACTGTGCGC
>Ga0180007_10006887_pt1 | contig 10947 bp, 14 predicted proteins | sample MM_PC_MetaG_FD_121122 | JGI IMG/M metagenome (GOLD analysis project Ga0180007, IMG submission 121122) | Groundwater microbial communities from the Aspo Hard Rock Laboratory (HRL) deep subsurface site, Sweden - MM_PC_MetaG | ecosystem: Environmental > Aquatic > Deep subsurface > Groundwater...
ACTGTCATTAAAGGACTTGGCGCTCCTGTCCATATCATTGAACGCCTTTTTGCCTTTTTGGCCGGTGCTGCTGGACTCTTTGCCGACGTTCTGGAGAACCCGGACCCCGCCCTGGTCGTCAATTTTTAAAGCAATCTTAATGGTGGAGGAGTTAGACATTCTTTAACCCTCCCAAGGTCAAGCCATTCTTCATAGGTGAGCATTTCTGGATCAAGGGGGAAACCCGCAGCGGCAAGTTTTTTAAAGGCCAGCAGCTTTTTGGTGTAGGGATGAATCTCACATTCCTCAATTTTCGGACAATTTTCACAGGCCCATTCAAGGTCAGGTTCATCATATTCTTCCTTACATTTTGCCAGGTCTTTTTCACTACAGATATTCCCCTTTGATATTGCATCCAGATCATGCTCAAGTATTAGTTTGGGTCTTTGGCATCCTCTTCGTCATCACCTGCAAGCTCAATACTTTCGTCGGTATCCGCCGTCATCTCAAAGGCGTGAATGGCCAGGCGCTCCACCAAGTCCGCCGCATGGGTGCAAAATAATTCTTTCCAGTCCGGGTTATAGTTCGGGGATTTTGGATCCGAGGCAACAACCACTGCCTGTCCGTCTTTCATTATGCCAAAATCCCCGTCCCTGAAACCTTTCAGGATATCCCGGCCATGTGTCTGGCGGCACTGGCCGGTGCAGTTGACAATCTTATTCCGGATCCGCTTGGTCATGCCATTTGTATATCCGGCCACCTCTTTGACCGTCGGTGTCCGGTAATACAAATGGATACTGGAATCAGATATATTGTCATGCAGCTTCAGGGTGTTGGGTTCATTGGAAACAAGTCTCATGGATATTCTCCTAAAAATTTCTAATGGGTTAATTTGCGTAAAACTGGGCCAGGTTCTTGATCTTGACGATCACAGACCCATAGATGTCATCTTCCAGGACGGTCATATCTCCTTTTTCTGCCAGGCGCTTTCCATTAGCAGAGACCGGAGCCTTCAGGACACCAAGCTTCGGGAATATGATTTCAACCGTGTATTTGTGGCCTCCACCTTCATCATACACGCGTCCCTCGGCCAGGATAGAAGCCCCAAAGGTCTCGTTGGTGGTCATGTAGTTCCGGACAATGTAATCCCGAAATTCCCGGTCCAGGGCAAGGGTCTGCTCTCTGCCGTCCCGGAAGTATTGGGATGCATAGGCATCGCCGCCCCCGGGGACAAACTCCACCTTGCCGTTGTTGCTCAATCGATGCTCAATGGAATTGATCTCGGCACCCATGTCACGACCACCCTGGAAAGCGGTACCGTTATATTTACCGCCCAGGGTAAACTTGAGTTCAGACACCCGCAGCGGGGTCTCGGATACTCTTCCCGGGAAGGTCATCCAGGCCACCTCAGCCGGGGCATACAGCACCTTGTATGTCACGCTGCCCGATGTGGCACCCGGGGCCGTGATGGTAATCTCGGCAGGGACAGCATCGGATACCGCAGAAAATTCCACCTCCTCCCACACACCGGCAGAGGTCTCCACCCGGATCTGGTGGATGGCATCCAGACGCTCCTGGGCCGTGGTACCGGCTACACCATTCACGGCCAGGGTTAGCGCAGTAACATCGTCCAATGCTGTTATGGATTCTTCTGTGATGGATTTGTCATATTTGCCAGTGGCCACAATCTCTCCAGTAACTTTACAAAAATCATCCCGGGCAAAGGTAGCAGTGACACCATTGACGAACATGGAATAAAACCGTTCTTTGGCAATGATTTTACCCATGCGCTGGGCACCGGTAAAAGACGGCAGAGACCGTGAGGTTTCAAGATCACCGTCAATGGGGGTAATGGTTTTCAAAAATCCTGTGCCGGCAACGGTGGACAAAATAGTTCCCAGGCCATAGGCATAAAGCAGGGCAAAGTGCTGGGCCTGGGCCTTGGGAAAATTCAAGGTAAGATTGGCCGTTTGTCCCAGGTCATAGATGGTATCTGCCTCTTCTTTGCCGGTCAGTTCGTCCTTGTTGGATTCTCTCCGGGTGTCCAGGGAGATGATATCCCCCACCGACGCCAGCAGGGAAAGATCCAGGGTCTGGGCCGTATTGATGGCCGGTTCCATTGCATAGGCAGACACGGCAATAATATTATGATTTGCTCTAACCGATCGTCCCATTATTTACTCTCCTTTCCCTTTTTAGGGGTGGGTTTAGGGTCAGGGGTGATGGCCGGTTCTGCTCTCGGGGTCGGTACAGCGACCTTTTCAAACCGATGTCCCTCTCCTGGAGGGATGGCCTCATATTCCATTCCCCGCTGGAATGTCTTACCGGCATCCGGGCCGTCAACAACCGTGAAGGTGTCCTGGCCGTTCTTTAATCTGAACATTTATGCCTCCTCTCTTTCGTATTCATAAAAAATCGTCTTTCTTAAGATTAACCCGTTCTTTTGGTACAGGAGTTGGATGGGGGTTTCTTTCCCGGGGGAGGCTGATTTGACATATTCCCCCAGGTAATTTCCTTTCAGCTTTTCATGGATTCCCGCCGTCAAATCAAAAACAGATAGAATGGCCTGGTCGTTTTGTATCAGTTTTTCATACACGTAGATTTCAACCGGCAGGGTCATGTCTGTCACTTCCCCCATTAAACTCGATCGGTCCACACTGCCGTCCTTGATCCCGATGCAGGGGAACTTGGATTTCTCGGGTATAATGTCCTTATCCGGAGACAAAAAAACGTCCTTGTCCCTGGGGCCGGTAAGTTGTCTTAGGCTTGTCTGGATAGCTAACAGTAGACCTTTCATTATGGTTTCCTCCCCAGAACCACATAATCTGCAATGGTGTCCTGGAACTCCTGGATATCTTGATCACTGAACCCTAAAAATTCACGTTTGGGGATCTTCACTTTCAGGCCCGGGCCAGCCATACCGCCCCGGTTGTGGATGGCTGAATAAATCCGATCGGAATAAGTACCGGCACTGTCCTTGTTTGCCTCCGGATGCACCAGGCGAAGATAGCCATCCTGCTGCAAAATCTTACTTCTTTTGTTCAGCTTTGCTTTCCGTGCAACGGTCGCAGCAGCAAGCTTGGTCCAGCCGGATCCGTCCGGTGCCTTTTCGTTTTCGAATCGATCATCGGTTTGTTTGACCATGTATTCGGAGAAGGGTTTCATGACAGGGGTCATATCCTGGATATTGCCGATGGATCTGGCAACCATGGCCTGCATATCCTTGTCATTCCATTCATAGAGAACCCCGTCACCGGCCATGATTAAAAGCCCCCCATGGTATCTCTGGTAAATATCCGGGGGTCGGATGTGAGCTTCACAGAACCATTACTGGATGTGATGGGGGCTGACGCCGCCCCGGGTATGTGCACCTTTCCCGAGGATACCTTTTCCAAAAATTTCACGGCATCTTCGTATTTTTTCCGGATCCCTTCGGGAGCACCGCCCCGGCGTGAACTGATTTTATAGATGGCAATATCCACGGCCAGGCTGTTGATAATATCCGGTACCGGAGATAATGGGATGCCATATTTAGACGCGATATGGGCATCAATCAGGGCATCGGCCCCGGCAATGGCCTTGTCCGTGGCTTCGGTGTTCACGGATCCGGTATCGGCATCATCCGTGTATCCGATGACCTCATCTTCATCCATGCTGTCCAGGATATCTTCAAGGGTGCAATAAGGCATCAGGCTTTATTCTCCTCCTGGATGCTCATCCAGGCCTGGTTCCGCATTTCACCCGTGACATTGAAATTCAAAATATCCGACATGGCGTCGACCAGGGGTGCACCTGATCCGGTCGTGTGACCGTCTTCAATGGCTTTTTTCGCGGCCTCAATCAGTTCCTCAAGACTTGGAGCTCCATCGGGATCCGGTTTGCCTTTTCCCGGATTTGGCTTTCCATCACCACCCAGATCCATACCGGCAACAATCAAAATGTCCGGATCATCATTCATGATCTTGATCTGGTCTTCGGTAAAACGATCGTCCGGGAACATTCTGCCTTCACGGGTATGGGCTACCCCGCACCGTCTGAAACCGTCTTTGGTTGATTTTACAAAAATGGGCATCTGTTTATCCTTGATTTGCCCGGGGACAAAGGCCCCCGGGGCAGTGGTTAAAATATTCGTGTGACCTTGAAGGTTAATTCCTATCCAAGTCCGGTGGATCCGAATGCCGTCTGCCAGAAACCATACCCGGCAGCAGCTTCTGCCTCGGCCCCAAACTTGTATTCACCCCTCATGAAAACATCATCCGCTTCAGGGTTGACCTGGCTTACAAAATGAGCTTTTTTGGTTTCCTGATAGATGAAGGGTTTGACAGGCCGTGTGGTGTCCAGGAGGAACCAGGCCGTGTCTGAAGACAGCCGACCGTCACAGACCACCTCTGCCATGCCCTTGTATGGGTTGGGCGTGTCATCGGCCAGCTTTTCATTGGTCATAAGCCCAATGGCCGTGGTCTCAAGAGCAGGGGGAACCAGCAGGATATTGGGCCTGATATTCAAACTCCGGCCTTCATCATCTTTGAATTTGCGCATGGCCACCCGGGCCGCACCAAAGGAGGCATCCGCCAGGGCTTTGGTTGCATTGGACAACGGTGCCGTGCCTTTGTTGCTCACCGAGATCTCTTCACCTTCCTTGCCCACCGGGTGATCCGGGTCGCAAAAATTCTGGCCGTCAAAGCATTTATTGACAAAGGATCCGTTCACCACTTCATAAATAAGTTCGTCCGGGAATTCTTTGGCACTTTGACCGGCATTTTGGGCCTGGGGCGCATAGATCCCCAGCTTATCCCGCTCGATATCTTTTCTCTTCACCGCAATGGTGGCTTCAAAATCCTCAGCCGGGATGGTGTATTTAAACGCTTTGAGCGCTTTGACCACCTTTTCCCCGATCCACCGTTGCATCTTGGGGAAATTGGAAAGCCAGGCATAATCATTTTCACCGGTGGGTGCGGATATCAGCATGGCAATTTTCTCCCAGGTGGAGGGTGCCTCATCAAAGGCTTTGTGGAAGATGGTTTTCAACATAACGAAAACCGATGCGATTGTTGCTTTGTTCAGAAGCATTACATTTCTCCTATTTTAAAAATTTACTCAGAACCCTATCCAACAGGGGTTATATCTCGACCCAGACACCGCCGGATTCAACACCCAGGCAAAGGCCCGCCACAATGCTGTTGGTGCCGCCGGTACTCGCCACCGTGCCTGCATCCTTCACATACACATTGGCGAGCACATGGGCCTGGGCAACGGCATTGGTGCCGTCATTGGCCAAGAGGAATACTTTTTTGCGCATAACCTCAACGGTCTTGTCCCCGTTGGCACCGGCAGAATTATCAATTGCCTCCTGGGCAACCCCGACCACTTTAAGCCCGGCTGCATCGGATGCGGGCACCCCGTATCCGGCAGCATTGGCTGCCACAACTTTCCCGGCTTCAATGTTGGTGCTGGCCGCAACTTTAATCCCGATCAGGATCCCGTCTTTTCTTGCTGTGTTTCGATCACCCATGATTCACCTCCAGGCCGTATTTTTTGACATCCTCGGTTGCCACACCCATCATGGAAGCTACCTGAAGGTCAGATTCGGTCAGCTCACCGGCCTTGGCCTTTTCGGTTTTCCCGGGCAGCTTATCCACCGGCACCACCACCGGGGCCTTGGCAACGTATACCTTGAATCCTTCAAGATCCTTTTTGGCATAATCTTGTGCCCAGTCTTTCTGGTCCGGGGTCACCTTACCGGCAGACATGGCAGCAACCACAACATCGGTGGCGTCCCGATCGGTTATCGTCTGCTTAAGGGCATTGAATTCTTCCAGGGACACACCGGTTTTGGTGGTCTGTTTCAGGGCATGGATGGACGCCACCACCACGGACTCCCCGTCTGTTTCTTTCAGATCCAGAGCCGCCATAACCGTTTTGGGCATGACTTCCTTGATCTGGTCCGGGAACTTCACCCCGATCCCGGCCAGAGCCGCCACGATCATTTCATCCGTGGCATCGGCTGCAAGCCCCAGGGCGGCAATCAATTTTACACGATCCATTGTTTCCTCCTCAAATTGTCCCAGCCCGGCCTCAAGTGCTGCCAGGATGGGGGTTAGATTATTGGTTCTGGGTCTATTGGTTAGGGCAACGCTGTCCAAATAACAGACCCGTTTATCTGTTTTTCTGGCTGCAAACACAGGGGAAAAGTACCGGTATTCTTTGGCCGCAATATGTCGGGCGGCTTTTTCCGTCCATTCCACCCGGGCCTTGATCCCTTCGCCATCTGCCCAGACAAGCTCTTTGATCCATCCGGCGGCAGGTGCTCCATTGGCAAGCAAGGCTTTCTCCTGGACACTGGCATGCTCATAATCAAAATGGATTTCATTGCCCCGGGAAGCGATCACGGCATTCACCAGGGCAAGGGATGTCTGGTCCACAAGATATTGAATCCCGTCGGCAAGCGTTCCCATGCCAGCCTTGAACAGCAGCATCCACTCCGGGGCCTTGCCGTCATCGGTATTGAGGCTTGCTATCAGGTATAAAATTTTATGCATTTTCATCCGCTCCTTTCATGAGGTTATTGCCCTGGCCAGCGTTGTAATCCCATCCCGGGTCAATCCCTTTAGGCACCTGGTGGATATTCCCTTTTCTGTCTTCCCATTCAAGGTATTCGATCCTGGGTGCTGCATCCGGTTCTTTCTTCCCCATCTTGTCCAGGTCACGCCTGGATAATGAAAATACCCGTCAAGAACATCCCCAGCCGTTGGGCGGATAATGGGTGTCCCACCAGGGATCATCATGGGGCAGAGTCAACCCGTCCCAGACCAGATGCTCATCCCGGGGGTTTGCGGATCCGCCGTGCCGGTATTGCCAGTATGGCCGCAATGCCACCACATCCGGGTCCGTCATCTGCTGATAGCGGCCTGCCATGTATGCGGTTCTAAGGTTCGTGTCATAAATGATTTTGGACCGCCAGTTGCGACCGCCGTTGTAGATCCAGCCGTGATTTTCAACGATGGAATCAAAATCCTTCCGAAAATCAGCAAGGGTAATGCCCTCGGATATGGCCTTATCCACTGACGACCGCATATCGTCCAGCAGCTCCTCTTCCATGGCACCTGCAATGGTGAATCCTTTTGTGTGCATCATCTTCCACAGGTCATCCCAGTGGGCCGTTGGCATGGAAAGCTTGTTCCGGAAGAAACCAATCGCCTCATCAAAAGGCTTGCCGCCGTATATTTGGAGAATATCATTCACCTTCATTCACCTCATACCGGCCCATCAGATCAGCCGCCGCCATGGCCTTTGCAATCAGTTCGCCCAGGGCGTCGGAATCCATGTCGGAATATGCATCGACCAGGTTGGATTTTAGATCTTTTAAGGAGGTTGATTTTGCCATGATCTTTTCCACTGATTTCAGCATTTCCTGGATATGAGTGTCTGCCTCTCCCCCCAGGCGACCCGAAACCATGTCGAGAATGTCGAGATTTCTATTTCTCGAATTGTTTGGGAGCCCTGCTATATAATGGGGCGTGTTTTCCATGCTCGCCAAATTCTGCCCTATTTTCGGTTGAAGGGTCTCTTCTCCTTCTTCAGGGGCCGGAATGTTGAATTTTTTCCGAACATGGGACACCGGAATGGGCATCCGGTCGGCAAATTTATCCAGCATCTCTGCATGGGCTTCCAAGTCTTCTTTTGCAAATTTTCCGATATAAAGAGGAACCTTTGTGTCCCACCCATAATTGAACCCGACATAGGGCCGGATAAACTGAGTTCTGACGGTTGTGGCAATGGACCTTGCATCGGAATTGATCAGATCATGCCGGACATCGTTGTGGGTGTTGGCAGCGGCATAACTGCCCTTGCCGTCCACATCTGCCGTCAGGGTGCCACCCAGGATGGCCTTGGATATTTCCTTGTTGGCAAAACCTGCCAAATCCTTGTAAAGGTCCCCGGACGCTGATCCGTTGTTCCCGGTGATAAACTCAATCTCAGTGGCTTTGGATATGATCCCGGCAGCATCATGACCCAGGGTCCGGACCGCAATCTCAAGGGCTTCTTTATCTTCAGGACTTGCCCCGGAGTCATATTTACCCAGTCTCAGGGGCATGCCGTATACTTCACAGAAGATCACCCAGTCTTTAATGGAATAGTTCTTGAACAGATACCACCAGGTGCAGATCCGATATAAGCCGGACCGGACCGCATTGCCGGGCTTGCCCCCATATCGGTGCATCATCACCCGCCAGGCCGGGATATCAATTCCTAAGGGATCATCGTCTGTGATCAGTCTGGGAATGGTTGAAAGAAGGCCCTTACTGTCTGTGAACATGAACCGTTTTTGCTCGATAAAATCAAATTTTTGAACCAGGGCCTGGCCTTCGGACACATCCCAGTCAAGATCCACCGCAGCAAATCCTTTACCCACAGAATCCTGCATGCACTCCAGGGTATCGGGCCAGTCCGTGATCCCTTCCATCATCTTTTTGACATCTTCACAAACCTTGACGTCCCGGGGATCCTCAGATGCCGGGGTCAGAGTGAAATCAGCGTCCAGGATTACGTTCCTGCGCTTGCCCATCTCTCCGATGATATGGCCGTCCCGTTCTTCAATCTGGTCAAACAATTCTGCCTGACGTCCCAGATCCCCGGTATCGGCTTCCTTGAGGATTGCCCCAAGCCTTTCTGGTGTTAGACCGTCCGCCACATAATCCCGGAAGGCATTGGTTAAAGGAGCTGCTGCCAATGGCCGTCTGTCCGGTTTCTTCTCCGGGCGTTGAATCGGTCTGTTAAATTGATCAAATAATGTCACCATTACCAGGCTCCCTTCGTTGCGAATCGTCTTTTAGTCGTTGATTTGTATTCCACTTCACCATTGCCCTTTAGTTCTCTTCGGGCATGATCTGACAGGACATGGGCAATTGCCGAATCCCCATGGCGCTGTTCACCGTCCCGGCCTTTGGTTCTTCCGGTATCAGGCACCTTGGCAATACCTTTGGTCATCTTGATAGCCCGGTGGTCATCCAGGGTGTCTCCGTCTTTGGGGATAAAGGTCTCTTTGTCTTCAATGGTGCTTTTAAATTTGGGCATGTTGTCCCGGTACCATTCCTGGCTCAACTTGACTTCTATGATTCGGTTGGCTCCATATCGCTGACGGGCCACCTCTGCCAGATACTGGCCATTGCCCCTGGCATCCAGGGCACCGCCCCGAAGCCTTGGCAATCGATCACAGATATAAAACAGCACTTGTTTCTGCTGTTCAAACGGCACGGTTCTTAATTCAACCACAAATGGTGCCCGGTGTTTTAATCCCGGTTGTTCCTGGATGGGCCAGTAAACCGACAGATCCCCGGTCCGTCCAAAGTCTTCACCAAAATATGTGGGATAATTTTCCGGCATGGCAGCAAGCAGATCTTTCAAATTTTCTTCACACCACAGTGTTATTTCAGCTTCCCGGATATGCTTGGGTTCATCCACAAACTCAGGTTTGCAAGTCAAACGAACAATAGGGATGGTCTCATCCTGAATGGCTTCCAACATGCTCAAAGGCAAGAATGTCCCGCCCCCCTGGGAAGGAATACAAAACAATTCTTCATCCGCTCCATCGCCATAAAAACTGACGGTTTCATCCCGCCATTGGTCCTGAGCTTCCTGGCTCCATTCATTTCCAAGCCTTAAGCAGATCCGCTTATACAGGCCGTCATTCAGGGCATCGTCAAAGGTGATTCGGTGCAGGCTGTATGGTTTTTTCCCGGCCCGGATCTCTTTGATCGCCTCATTGAATGGATTCTCATCACCATCATGGGTGGATATGACCACGACCCGCCCGCCCCACATGAGCAGGGCCAGGGCCGCTTTTAAAAGTCCTTTCAGATCATCATGGAAAGCCGCCTCATCGATTACAACTTTGCCCTGCATACCCCTTAAATTTGAAGGCCTGGAAGAAAGGGCAACGATTTTATGGCCGGATGCAAACTTGATCCGAAAGGTGATGATATCTTTATCTTCATCCTTGAAAACATACTCTTCAACTTCTGTGGCCACTTTGTTGTAGGATTTAGCCCAGTCCGCACAGTCATTGATAAATTCCTGGGCCATATCCTTGTTATACCCGACATAAAAGACGTCCATGCCGCTTTTGGAAGCTGCAAGCAAAGCGTCCTCACTGGCTTCACCCCATGAAAGACCGACCCGCCTTGATTTCTCGCAAAATTTTACTCTGGACTTATCCTCCTGCCATTTGACCTGGTAGGGCAATAATACCGTGGGCGTTCGTAAGGATCGGTCTTCTTTGACAGGGGATACTGTCATGCTTTCACTCCAAGAATCTGCCGTTTGATCATGTCGACCATTTCATCAGACAAACCACCTTCCACGGCTGTTCCGTCCACTGTCTCCGCAGCCATTTCAAGGGCTTGTTTTCGAATCTGCTCTTCCCGATCCATTGTGGATTTACTGGCCCGCTCAATTCGCTGTGAACACAAAGCCAGCTTATTGAGGGTGTCTACATCGATTTCTCCCTCATTCATCACCAGGTTAAACGTAAGGGTTTTGATCATCTCAGTGACCGCCCGGCCAAGATCCGTTCCTTTCTGTTCGCCCAGACCACCAACCAGAGCGTCAGCCGCTTCCCGGGCCTCCCGCATCATGGATCCTTTTTCCTCAACCGCCATGGCATACCGGTTAAAAGCACTTTTGGAGATGGGTTTCTGGCCGCGCTCCGCCAGATCCGGATTGATATCCTCAAGGATCTGCATCTGGGTTTTATCCCTGTTCCGAAGTTCTGCATTGACCCTTATCCGCACATCTTCCGGCAATTGATCAATGGTGGAAAGCCTCCCGCGGCCAGGGCGTTTTTTATGCTTTGACACCATGGGTTATCCCCTCCTGGGGGAAGGCCGTTTGATACCCGGGATGGTTACCCGGCCCTGGGCCACATCCGCCCCGCGCTCGGTCAGGGTGGCGATGGTGATATGCGGATCA
>Ga0180007_10006888_pt1 | contig 10945 bp, 8 predicted proteins | sample MM_PC_MetaG_FD_121122 | JGI IMG/M metagenome (GOLD analysis project Ga0180007, IMG submission 121122) | Groundwater microbial communities from the Aspo Hard Rock Laboratory (HRL) deep subsurface site, Sweden - MM_PC_MetaG | ecosystem: Environmental > Aquatic > Deep subsurface > Groundwater...
CAAGCGTCCATTCTTTCGTGACGAAGAAGCCTTCGGATTTCTGGACCGATTTCGATTTCGATTTCGATTTCGGGGGGAGTGGACCCTTCAGCTATAAATTGAGTTAGAACTCGACTGCCCTGGATGTTCCCCACCTTCCTGTTGCAAAATTCATGTTTGCAGTTATGCTTGTGTCATCTTTCCGGGGCGCTGCCTCCCGAAGGACGAACCTGACCCGACGCAAGATCAAGGGAGTCAAACGATGCGAATTCCGATCCTTTTCACCGTCCTTTTTTGTGCGGCATTCTGTGCTGCCTGCGACACGAAGGTCAAAAACCAGGACAACTGCGGGGACGGCTTCCTCGACCCCGGCGAGGCGTGCGACGGCCCGGACTTCGGACAGGCCACCTGCCTGGATCACGGCTTCTACCAGGGCAGCCTTGCCTGCCGCGCCGACTGCACGCTGGACCTGTCCGGGTGCTCCGAGTCCTGCGGAGACGGCGTGATCCAGACCGCCAACGAGCAGTGCGAGGACCAGGACTTCCAGGGCGTCACGTGCGTGAGCCTGGGCTACTCCTCCGGCGCGCTGACCTGCTCCCCGACCTGCCAGCGCGACCTCTCGGGCTGCGTGTCCCAATGCGGCGACGGTGTGGTGAACACCGGTCAGGACTGCGACGACGGCGGAACGGAAGACGGTGATGGGTGCTCGGCCTCCTGCACGCAGGAGGAGGGCTGGATTTGCATCGGGAGTCCCTCCACGTGCGACGAGGTCTGCGGCGACGGGAATGTCGTCGGGGACGAGATCTGCGATGACGGCGTCAATGACGGTGCCTATGGTGGATGCATGCCCTCCTGCCGGGAGCAGGCGCCCCATTGCGGGGACGGGATCATCGACACCAGCGACGGCGAGGTATGCGACGGCGACGCCCTCGGGGGCGTCACCTGCGGGACCCTGGGCTATTTCGCCGGAACCACGGCCTGCAGCACAGACTGCGGCAGCGTCCTGGAGGACGCCTGCCTGGGGAAGGCCCTCGACGCCACCCGGTACGGGGGCATCAACAACGATGCGCTCAGCAGCCTGGCTGTGGACTCCGCAGGCAACGTGGTCATGACCGGGAGTTTCTCCCTGAGCACCGACTTCGGCGACGGGCTCGTCAGCGGCAACGGCACATATGACAACATCTTCGTGGCCAAGGTCGGTCCCTCGGGGGCGCTCGCCTGGTTCCGGTCGTACGGCAATTACGAGGCCTCCCGTGGGCTCGACGTGGCGGTGGATTCCCAAAACAACGTATACGTGACGGGATACTTCTCCAGCACCCTGACCTTCGGTGACGCCGGATCCCGCACCGCGGTGGGGACACGGGACGGCTTCCTCCTGAAGCTCGATCCGGACGGGAATCCCGTCTGGGTGCGGCGTTTCGGTGGACCGGGAATCAATCAGGGCAACGGCGTCGCGATCGCCTCCTCGGGGAAAGCCTACATCACCGGCGCGGTGTCCGGCGGGAACCAGAACATCCTGTTCGAAGGGTGGGTCGCCGCGGAAAGCGGCGCTGGCGGCACGGACATCTTCGTGGTCTCCTACACCTCCGCGGGCGACTTCGGCCACAGCGAACTGTACGGAACATCCCTGGACGAGGCGGGGACGGGCATCGCCATGGACGGATCCGACCAGCCCACGATCATCGGGACCTACCGCGGAGCCATCAGTTTCGGCGGCATCCCCCTGGCAAACGCCGGGGACACCGACGTGTTCATCCTGCGGATGGATCCCGTGCTGGACACGCCCTTCTGGGTCAAGCGCATCGCGTCCGCGGGCGCCGACACGGCCACCCGCGTCTCCGTGACCGCTGACGGCAGGGTCGCGGTGGCCGCCGCGGTCAACGCCCAGGCCGAGTGCGGCGCCACGCAGGTGATCCCGGCTGGATCCCAGGACGGGCTGGCGGCGCGCCTCGACGAGCTTGGAAACTTCCTCTGGTGCAGGCCCCTGGGCGCCACCGGCTGGGACAACGTCTTCTCCCTGGTCCTGGATCCCTCCGGCGGCCTGTTCATGGCGGGCTCCTTCGCCGGACAAGCCACCATCGGGCCCTTCGTGCTGGCCAGCGCCGGACTCCATGACATCTTCCTGGTCCGCCTGGATCCCCTGGGCGATCCGGTCTGGGCACGGCGCTTCGGCAGCCCCACCGCGGAAAGTGCCTACGCTCTCGGAGCGGGTCCCGACGGAATGGTCCTGGGTGGCGGATTCGCAGGCACCCTCGACTTCGGAACCGGGGAGCTGGCCGTCAACGGCACCAACGGCAACGCGGACGTCTATCTGGCCTGGTTCCGCCCGTAATCGCCCGCTCCTACAGTTGATCCTTGCCTTCGTAATACAGGAAATTGTCGATGCTGGGCTGGAAAGCCGCGTTGACGAAGCCATCGGGACACCCGGGGAGGTAGAGCATGCGGTAGCCGGCGCCATCGGCGTAGGTCGCGCCCAGGAAGCGGCCGTCGTCATGGTACAGGTATTCGCGGTCAAAGGTGGGTCCCCCCTGCTTCATGGAGACCAGGTGGTCGCCGCTGTCCCATTCCAGGGTGAGGGAACCGTATCTGACGAGACGGCCGTGGGTGCCGTATTCGAGGGTCATCTTCGAGCCGGCGGACTCGAACCCGATGATCCTCCCGTACCCGTCATACGAAAAGTCCGCGTGCCAGGCATTCTTGAAGCGGATGGTGTACTTCGGGGCTTTGCCGCGTCCCGGCGGCTCAGGCTGCAGGTCGAGGTTGAGGGTGGAAAACGTGGTGCGTTCAAGCTGGGCGTTCTTGTATTCGTAGGTCCGCACCTCGGTGTCCAGGGCCCGGGGCCGGTCGTTCATGCGATACACCTGATATCGAGCGAGGCGGCGGCCGCCGGCGTCGAAGCGGTAGCAGAGCTTCATCTCCTGACTGACGACCTTGCCTTCGAACGCGGTGGTCCAGGTCATGCGGCCGAACACGGGGACGTTGGAGCCCGGCGCGTACGTGCGGTCGGTGCGCGTGACGATGGTCGTGGGCGAATCGTAGCGCACCAAGGGCTCACGCCAGGCCGGATACCAGGCGGGCTCGCCGCCGGTGGAGGTCATGCAGGCGGTGTCGCTCACGACCCGGCCGTGGGCGTCGTACTCGTACGTCCGGGTGCTTTTCTGCACGTCGGAGACGATGGATTCAACCCGCAACAACCGGCCCTGGTCGAAGACCCACCGGTCGGTCATGCGCCCGCCGGCCAGATCACGCTGCTCGACGATGCACGCGCCCGCGGGGTCAGGGACGGGCGCGGGACAGGACACCGGCACGATGGGCGTCTGAGCCAGGCAGGCCGCCGGGATCTCCGCGAGCCATTCGGCGATGACATCACGGTCCGTCGGCGGGCGCGGACTCGTCGCCGGGACCGTCGCCTCGGGGCGCGAGCAGGAAAGCGTCGCCGCAACGAGCCACACCCACGCCAGCCATACCCAGGGCTTCGGGGAGAACCGCGGGGCGGGACCAGGCCTGTCCGACCGGTCAGACTTGTCGCTTATTTCACGCATCGGGTCTCCTCTCCCCGCACCAACTGCGGCGAAACGCCGGTATACGAACCATGGAACGATTTCTTTGCAGGGGAAAAGAACCGGGATGAAGCGGGACCGCTCACTCGGGCTTGAGCACGGCGTCCTGCGGCACGACGACGACGTACATGTCGGTGCCGGCGATGTCCGCGGTCTTGAGGCCGCGGGCCTCGTCCTTCTTGCGGTCGTAGCCGATGACGACGCCGTCGAGCAGCGTCACGTTGCGGTCGATGATGGCGTTGCGCACGCGGCAGTTGCGGCCGATGGAGGTCTCCAGAACCTTCGAACGGTGGATGTTCCCGCCGAACAGGACCGAGGTCTCCACCAGCGCATAGCTGCGGATGACGGTGCCGGGCCCGACCACGCACTGCCGCACCGTCGCGCCGGACACGATGACGCCGTCGGCGATGACGGAGTTGATGGCCTTGCCGACGCGGTAGCCCTCTTCGTGGACGAACTTGGCCGGCGGGAAGAAGATGGGCCCGCGGAAGAACGGCCACTGCTCGCCATAGAGGGAGAACGGCGGCTCCACCGCGATCAGATCCATGTTGGCCTTCCACAGGGAGTCCAGCGTGCCGACATCGCGCCAGTAGCCGGCGTCCGCCGTGGGGCCCAGCTCCTTTTCCCGGCCAATTGCGTCCTCGACCACCACGTAGTCCTCGATGATGTTCTGGGTGGAGAAGTCGAAGGCGAACACGGGCTCGCCCTTGGCCACCATGGCCGGGATGATGTCCTTGCCGAAGTCGACGAAGTCGTTGTCCAGCCAGGTGTGCAGCGCGTCGTTCTCGAAGATGTAGATGCCCATGGAGGCCATGCAGTCCTTGGTGCCCGGGATGCACTTGGGCGCCGCCGGCTTCTCCTCGAACCCGATGATGCGGCCGTCGGGACTGACCTCGAGCACACCATACTGCCCGCGGGCGACCTCGGCGGGCACGCGGATCACCGACACCGTCAGTTTCGCGCCGTTGTCCTTGTGGTATTGCCGCAGGCGCCGGTAGTCCATCTTGTAGATGTGATCGCCGGCCAGGATCAGCACGTTGTCGGGTGCCACGCCGTCGATGAAGGAGAGGTTCTGCCGGATCGCGTCGGCGGTGCCCTTGTACCACTGGTTGCCCAGCTGCATCTGCGCGGGAATCTCCTCGATGAACTCGTCGAGGCGCCGCGACAGGAAGTTGAACCCCGTCGACAGGTGGCGGCTCAGGGAGTGCGACTTGTACTGGGTGAGCACCAGGATCTGCCGGATGTCGGAGTTGACGCAGTTGCTCAGCGCGAAGTCGATGATCCGGAAGACCGCGCCGAAGGGAACCGCGGGCTTGGCCCGCACGCCGGTCAGGGGGAGCAGTCGCTCTCCCTTGCCACCGGCCATGATCACTGCCAGGGTACGTTCAGTCATCTCGTCCTCCTTGGGTGAAACCGTCCATGATTATCCCCGTGAAGAGCGGCAAGTCAATATTCTGTTTATTGCAATGTGAACGCCCCGCCGGCAGCCGGCGTTCGACCGTGGGCGCGACAGCTTGACACCGGTGCGCAGGCCGGGGATAGTCCAAAAACGACAACCGCGGCCAGGACGCGATTTTGGCCGCTCACCGCCACAGGAGCCATCATGGAAGTCATCCCCCGCAACCCCGAAGCCGCAACCGAAATCCTGCCGGGTGTTTTCAAGACCCCGAAGGTGAAGACCGACGCGCTGGAAGTGCTCGAGCTCGAGATCATGCCCGGCGCCGCGCTGGAACCCCACGACATGCCCTGCTTCGTCACGTTCTTTGCGATCGAGGGCACCGGCACGTTCACCTATGGCGACAAGGTCGTCACCGTCCCCGCAGGCGACATGGTGCGCGCCAACACCGGCACGGAGCGGTTCTGGGCCAATCGGGGCACCGCGAAGCTGCGGCTGCTGGTCGTCAAGAGCCTGGGGGAGAAGTGATGTCTTTCCTGCCCAGCCTGAAGTCCGGGCTGTCCCTGTTCGCCTTTTTCCTGATCGCCCTTCCCTGCTGCGAGGCGGCCGCCCAGATCGTCAACGTGCAGGACCTGTTCATCAACCGGTCCGGTGAAGGGCTCCAGTTGGGCTCGGTGGCCAAGACCGAGATCAAGACGGGGAACACCGACTACCAGTACTACAACCTGTCCGCCGTGGCGAGATACCTCCACGGAAGGCACACCGTCGTGGGCACCGGCAACTTCGAGTACGCGGAGAAGAGCGGAGAAGCCTTCACCAACAAGCACTTCGAACACCTTCGGTACCGCCTCGAGGTCCTTGGGCCGGTGGGGCTCGACGCCTTCTTCCAGCACGAGTTCAACGAGTTCCGGCGCATCAACCTTCGCCTGCTCGCCGGTGTGGGTCCCACCTGGAAGGTCGTCAACTCCGAAAAGGTTTACCTGTTCCTGGGGTCGGTCTACATGTACGAGCTCAACGAGCTCGGCGGGGGCGACTACGACGACGCCGGACAGACGCGGCGGGTCCACCGATGGAACAACTACGTCACCTTCCAGTGGAACCTGAAGAAGGACATCAAGTTCCTGACGACCCTGTACTACCAGCCGGCCTTTTCGGATTTCCAGGACTACAACCTGCTGTGGAACGCCAACCTTTCGATCGCGATCAACCCTTGGCTGTCGGTCGTGCTGACCTACAACTTCTCCCGGCAGAACGTGCCGCCCCAGGGTGTCAATCCGTGGGACAGCGCACTGGTGGCCGGCCTCGCCGTCAAGACGGGGCTGCTTTTCCGGTAGCAACGGAGCTGGATCATGCCTCACCCCGACCCCACGTCCGACTTCCCGTCAACCGACTTGCAGTCGACCGGTTCCATGCTTTCGCAGGTCACACGGCAGACGGGGCTCCTGCCCATGCTCGGAGCTGGTTGCGCGCTGACGCTCGGTGCTTTCGTGATCCCTGTCGTGGCGGCCTGGTGGATCGCCGGTTGGAGCTGGTGGCTCGTCGCGGGAGCGGCTGCCGGCGTGATCTGCGCGGCCGCCACCGCTTTTCTGGGGGCGCGGATCGTGGCGCGCCGGATGCTGACCCGCCTGTCCGGACTCAGTCATCAGGACGTCGACGGCGATGGCGCGGAGCCCCGTGTGACGGCCGATCCCTACGAGCTGGCCACGGAGCTGATCCTGTCGGTGTTCCGCGGCGAAAGGGACACCGGCGACCTGTTCGTGCGCATCGACAGGGAGGATCCGTCGGTGGGCGCCGAGGTGGCCGCGATCGTGCGGGCCCGGGCCATCGACGACCTCGTCAACGGCATGGATCCGGACGAGGTGCGCGTGCAACGGCTCGCCGACCTCGTGAGGGCCACCGGCGCCGGAGTACGCAAGCTGGCCAGCCCCGGCACCGCCGGGCCCTGGAAGGAGCTGGCCGCCGAGCTCGAGGAGGTCATGAAGGAGCTGGTCGCGTCGATGGATCCGGAGGCCAACGAGCGGGCGCGAAACCAGGTTCCCGACGACGACCCGACTTGATTGTCAAAGCCGGGTCGGTCTTCTTTTGTTATTCCGTTTTTTCGTGTGACACGATATGGAGACGGTTTTTGCCTTCCCGTTTGGCCACGTACATCAACTCGTCGGCGGCATGGACGGCCTCCTCGAGGGTGGCCGGCGCCTGCGGAAAGAAGACCGCACCGATGCTCATCGTGACCGGCAGCCCGCGGTGGGTCATGGCCTCCTGCATCCTGGCGCGCAGCCGCTCGAGTACCAGGGTGGCGGCTTCCTCGCCCGTATCCGGGAGCAGGACCGCAAACTCATCGCCGCCAAGGCGGGCGACGAGGTCGCTCTTGCGGAAATGTTCCTGCAGGAGCCTTCCCGCTTCGCGCAGCACCTGATCACCCTCGTGGTGGCCAAGCTTGTCGTTGACGGCCTTGAAGTTGTCCAGATCGATGAAGCCGAGGGTCAGGGGTGCCTGACGTCGCTGCGACCCGGAGATCAGGAAGGACCCGAACTCGTAGAAAGCACGGCTGTTGTGCAGACCCGTCAGCAGGTCGCGCCGGCTCAGGTCGCGCTCCCGCAGCAGGCCCTGCCGCAGCCGACCGATCAGGAATGCGATAAGCAAAAAAGAGAGGGCCATCGTCGTGATGTTGACCCCCCAGGTGACGGGGCCAAAACTGTCGAGGCCGATGAGCAGATTGGACAACACCCAGGCGATGGAACTGAGAACGGCCAGGAACAGGCCGGCCTTCATGGATAGGAAATACGCGCCAAAAGCAATGGAAAGATAATACAGGGGAAAGATGCGGACGTGGACGCCGGTGAAATAATCAATCAGCGAGATGATGGCCACGAGCAACAAACTCAGGGCGAAGATGGTACGACCCCAGACGGGAAGGCCTGCAGGAGTGCGCGCGAAGAATGTACTGGCATCGGAAGAATGAAGGGATTCTGGAGTGTTCATGATGGCCACAATGTAGTGATCCGGACTTTGGAAACCTATGCGATGCCCCCGGTCAAGTCAAGGGCCCTTCATTGGGGAGCCGCTCACGCTCGCGGTGCTCACACCAGTCTACATTGAAGGACGCCCCATCACCCACCTGTGACTGATTCGGAAAAAAACACCAAAAGCTCGATAAAAACAGAAAAAGTTCAAGAATACTGAAAAAATAATTATTGAAATTTGGGATTCCTGATCGATAATGCGCCAACGAACGTTTTGCTTTTTCTTTGTGCCAAGGAGCATGGCCATGCGGATTCCATGGACGGAATGCATCAGTATGCAAGCGCTTGCGCGTTTGTTCTTGTGGGCTTTCTTCGTCGCCGCGCAGGTGTTCACCAGCCTGGCCTGTGACGACAAGAGCGCCCACGCCATCCCCGATGCCGGGGTCGATGTCCCCGACTCCGAGACCGACGCCGACGGGGAGACCGACGCCGGCGCCCCTTGCGGCAACGGCCTGCTCGATCAGGACGAGCGCTGCGACATCGCCATTTTGCCGGGGTTGCCCGGAGCCTGCCCGGACCTGTGCGGAGACGACGATCCCTGCACGACCCACTTCCTCACGGGCGTCGGCTGCCTGAGCCATTGCCTGGTCTCCGAAATCACCAACTTCATCGCGCATGACGATTGCTGCCCCATCGGCGGCAACCTGACCAACGACCTCGACTGCGCGGCGAGCTGCGGCAACGGCATCGTCGAGCCCGGCGAGGAATGCGATCCGCCCGGCTCATGCCCCTCGGCCTGCGACGACGGTGATTCCTGCACCGCCGACTACATGACCGGCCACGCCGACGACTGCACGGCCCGCTGCTCCTCGCTGCCGGTTCTCGCCTGCACCCACGACGACGGCTGCTGCCCGTTCTCCTGCAATGCCGTCACTGACAACGACTGCGCGGCCACCTGCGGCAACGCCGTGATCGAACCGGGAGAGACCTGCGATCCGCCGGCCTCCTGCCCGGCCTCCTGCTCCGACGGCATCGCCTGCACCGCCGACGTGCTCACCGGCAGCGCCGGCAACTGCGACGTGACCTGCACCTACCCGGCGATCGTGACCTGCACGGGAGGCGACGGCTGCTGCCCCTCCGGCTGCAACGCCAACAACGACTCCAACTGCTCCCCCGTCTGCGGCAACAACGTCGTCGAGGCAGGGGAAACCTGCGATCCGCCGGCCTCCTGTCCGGCCCTGCCCTCCTGCGACGACAGCAACCCGTGCACCACCGACCTCCTCATCGGAAGCGCGGCGACCTGCACGGCCGCCTGCGGCACGACCCCGGTCATCTCATGCCTCAACGGCGACGGCTGCTGCCCCTCCGGCTGCAACATGCTCACCGACGACAGTTGCTCGGCCAACTGCGGCAACGGCGTCATCGAACCCGGTGAGACCTGCGATCCCCCCGGCACCTGCCCGACGGCCTGCTTCGACGGCAACCCCTGCACGACCGACACGCTCACCGGCAGCGCGCTGAACTGCAACTCCGCGTGCACCTACCCGGCGATCCTCTCCTGCGTCGGCGGCGACGGCTGCTGCCCCTCCGGCTGCAACGCCAACAACGACAACAACTGCCTGCCCGCCTGCGGCAACAGCGTCGTCGAGGTGGGCGAGACCTGCGATCCACCCGCCTCCTGCCCCTCCTCCTGCTTTGACGGCAACGCCTGCACCTCCGATGTCCTCGGCGGCGCCGCCGTGACCTGCGACGTCTCCTGCGCCTATCCGGTGATCACCACCTGCACCCATGACGACGGCTGCTGCGTGGCCGGCTGCAACGCGCTGCAGGACAACAACTGCCCCGCCGTGTGCGGCAACAGCGTCACTGAACCCGGTGAGACCTGCGATGACGGCAACCTGGTTCCGGCCGACGGCTGCGACGAGACCTGCCACCTCGAGGGCCTGCCGGTCGTGTACCGGGTGAACTGGATCGCCCTGCGCGATCCGCACCTGTACATCCGTCCGCTGTTCACCTGCTACGACTGCACCGACAACGCCGTGCTGGGAACCCCCTCGGTCAACGCGCAGATGAACACCAACATCTCCACCGACGAGGACGGGGATGGCCAGCTGGATCTGAGCCTGGTCCTTCTCTTCCGGCCCCTGGATCAGACCGCGGGCTACACCGGACCGGCCGAGGCCGGCGAGGCCGTCTGCTCGCCGCCGATGGCCTCCACCGTCTGTGACGTGGATCCGGGCAACCCCCTGCGGATCACCACCATCTCCAACCTGGGCGGCGGCACCTGCCTGGAGCCCTACGCATCCACCGTGCGGCCGTTCACGCCTGCGATCGCCAACACCTACGCGCCGCCGGTCTGCTTCACCACCGACCTGACCGACATCGTGCTGATCATCAGCGGCACCCCCGTGGTGCTTCGGAACTCCCAGTTCGCCGCCAATTACGATGGAGACCCCGCCACAGGCCTGATCTCCGGGCTGATCCGCGGCTTCATGACCGAGACGCAGGCCCAGTCGACCAACGTCGATCTGGGCGTGCTGGGCTCCCGTCCGCTGTCGGACCTGCTGCAGCCTGATGCCTGCGGCACCGGAGACGATCGCGACTACGATCTGGACGGAACCACACGCGGCTGGTGGTTCTACCTGAACTTCACGGCGGCGCGGGTCACCTGGGTGGGACCATGAGGAGGCTGGCCATGAAAAATCTCATCAAGATCCTCTTCTCCCTCGTGTCGGCCGCGTTTCTGGGTTCAGCCTGTCAGTTGAACACGACGGGGCTGCCGGAGAATCACCTCAACAACCTCAACAACGACGCTGGGACCGACGCCGACATCCTCGACGCGGAGCCCGACGCCGACGCCGATGCCGGGCACGATCCGATCGTGGTCGCGAACGAGACCCGGACCTATCCGGTGGCCACCACCCCGGCCAACCCGGTCTCGGGAGAGACGGCGCCTTCCGAAACACAGTTCATCCGCGTGCAACGGTACTACGCCGAGAATCCGTGGGGTCCAACCCAGGCGATCGTGCTGGCCTACCCCGGCGCCC
>Ga0180007_10006889_pt1 | contig 10943 bp, 30 predicted proteins | sample MM_PC_MetaG_FD_121122 | JGI IMG/M metagenome (GOLD analysis project Ga0180007, IMG submission 121122) | Groundwater microbial communities from the Aspo Hard Rock Laboratory (HRL) deep subsurface site, Sweden - MM_PC_MetaG | ecosystem: Environmental > Aquatic > Deep subsurface > Groundwater...
GGTCGAGGGAATCTACAATCTCATTCTCCCATCCTTGGGCTACGCGAATCGGTATAATAAAGTGCCGTAGCGTATTCTCTGGTATCTCACGGGCTTGGGCCTTCTCGTGGCAACCACGGCACAATTGGATAATGTTGTAAGCATCCGTTGGGCTACCACCATGACTACGAAACTTAATCTCATGCCCACGATCACTGATGGGTTCAGCCTGACACCACTCACAAAGCCCGTTACCCATGAGGTATATCTGGTGCTTGATGTTCTTCTCAACAAGTATTATCTTCCTGCGTTTTATGCTGATTGGTTTAATCTTTGTCTTTTTCATGTTTCTCTTGCAACTCAGGTTTAATAATAATCCCTTGTCCTTGGCACTGGCAGCACATCTCTACTGTATGGTCACTAGTCCATGTGTCACAATCTCCTGCTCTAAGATAGAAACCGCCAGACACTTGACCTACTCCATTACAAACGGGACATTTTTGATACTCCATTTCATTCACCCCTCCTCTATAACCAACCCAATGTCACTGTCTACTTCGTTTCCCCAACAATCCCAACCTTCCCGCTTGTTACGTGCGAATAGTTCTAGCCGTGGTTCAGGTGTGTTGCTCTCTAATATCTCATAAAATACTTGTGGCTTTACAGAATGGGCGGTTAGTCGTTCGGTAAATAGGGTTTGTATAAACTTGCCCCGTTGGTTGACTGTTATCTTGCCTCGATAAGCATACAGTACAAACTCAGTCCGTCTATTAAACCCACATAGAGCCATGCCGTTTGTCTTGTCCCATGTTAGCAAGCAGTGATACTTGAACCCCCACTCTTTCACAACTCTAAACGCATCAGGTAGCCACTTGTGTGTAGTCCATAAGAATAGGTTGCAATTCTCATCCTCAAGAGGTCTTAGGTCTATACCGAGATTGCATATTTTCTGCAGAGACATTACGGGATAAGGCATCTCAACTTGATTTGGTCTGTGTTTTAGTTTTATGAATCCCATATCCCAAGGAGGGTCAACTAATATTGTCTGATACTTTTTGTTCATCTATTTCACCACAACGCAGCGGTCATAAGGGCATATTCTCCTTTTTTCGGCTATAGTCCTTCTGCCACAACCCTTACATACGTCTGGTATAGTAAGGAAATTCTTTATTGCCCTTAAAATAACCCGATGCACATTCACTCTGCCTCCTCTATAACCAACTATGCCTTGTCTTTTTCATTGTGTTCAATCTTCCAAGGGTCGCCATTCTCAGCCCACGACACTTCAAACTTTGTATTGGGGCACTGGCTTTGAAGGCACAGAGATACGTTATCGGGATTCATCCAATAAGGGTCATCCGGCCAGTCGTATTTGATTTCTACTATAATCTTTTGCATTTCTCCTCCTATTATTTGCTTGCTATCTACTTGCATTTTGACATCATAGCTTCTTCCCAAGGTTGTAGGGTAGTCTTAAATTCACCAAACTCTATCCCATCAAAACAATCTTCCCCATCCCAGTAAAACCTAACAGGAACTCGTATCTCTATAACCTCCTTATAATTTTTAGTAGGTATTGATGCAATCTCTATCATCACCCCTCCTCTATAACCAACTGTATATCCTCAAGGCTGCGTATCACATGGTATGGTATATCATCCACATGGCATTGCCCTTGAAACATCTGCTGATAGACTGACAACTTGCCGTCGGGCTTTTTAATCTCAAGGTAGTGTACCTGTCCCTTATAGTGCATCACCCTGTCCGGCACACCACGATAAGCCCCTAGTCCCTGCACTAGAGGGTAGTTAAATATCCCCTTGATAGCCAAGTATTCCTTAACGTGCCCCTTGACTATCGTTTCCTCAGTCTGTTGCTTCACTATCTCTCCTCCTGTTGTCCCTTAAGCCACTTCTGATACTTGGCTACTGCGGCATTGGCTATCTTCATGTATTCCCTTCTCCACCATTGGGGTTCTGCTTTTGATGCGGTGTAGGCAAACCCTTTTACTATCTTGTTTAGTTCCTCATCTGTCAGTTCCCATTCCATTACTTCCCTCCTATCACCTTCAATGCTGCTTGGATGGCTACATTAAAACCATCTTGTTGCATAGCTGTTAAGGTGTGGTCAAAGTCTCTAAGTGGGTCGGGATGATGCGGGTTCTCTATCCCCTCAATAGCCCGCCTGATGCTGGCAGTTGTTATGTCTCGTTGCTCTTTGAGAAGTCCCCATATATTCCAGTCAGACTTGTTATAAAAGACAGCACCAGTAGACCTTCTTTCTCCAACTTCCCTGGTGGTACAAAACCTACCCCAATCTTTAACAAATTCATCTTTATTCTTAGCCATCACTCCTCCTGCTCACCCAGATACTTAGTCCTGAGAGATTGGTACTGACTTTCCAGTGAGACTCTATATGTCGCACCAAGGCATACAACAACCTTTGATTATGGTCTCTGCTATCTTCTCTTCCAAACTATCTGTCATGGTTTCTCCTCCCACACAGGCCACATCAATTTTACCTTAACCCAATCAAACGTGCATTGTTCCCCGTTCCAGAAGGCACAGCAGTGTTCATTGTACCAAGCACATTCTTCATTACAGCATTTATCCATTGTTCCCCTTTCTGTCATGACTCACCTCGCTATCAAAAATATTACCAGTATCAACAACACTAGGTAAGTTAATCTTAGGCAACCCATGTTCCATGTTCTCAAATTCAGATGACTTCTTGAGATACTTCAATTCAATATCTACGGCTAAATCTTGGTGGTAGAAGTACCATTTGTCATGCCCATCCGTCGGCAACTGTCTAATGTATATTGCTATTTCCTTCACGACTTCCTTCTCAAGTTCATCTACCTGCTTCTGACAGGCTGCAAGTTGCTCGCCTGCTACTGCCTGACATTCCCTGAAAGACAGTGTTCTCTTGGGATTAGCCGGTACTTTTATTCTTGCCTCGTGTATCTGGTTATCACTTATCCGTTTCTGCTTCATGTTAGACCTCCTTATTCTACTAACTCATGTATCTCGTAGAAGTTAACGCCCTTTGAAATCTTGAACGTAATCTTCAGGGAGTACGGGTCGATGTCTACTAACTTAGGTACTTTAATCTTCTCGAACCCAAGCACATCCTTGTCCATACCGATATACAAGGTTGGCTCAAAGGCAGTAGAAGCACCACCGAAGGCTATCTTCCTGTCCCCTGGTGGCTTCTGCATAGCAACAACAGCAATTCCCCTATTGAGTTTATTAAATATTGCAAACAGGCTGTTACCTATCTCATACGTCTTACTCATGTCAACGCGAAGATAATCAATTATGCTTAGATTGTCAGGGTCTATAACATCGGCAAAATTCTCAGTCCTGCGGTACATCTTGAACGGTGGAGGCTTGGGGAGAAAACTGTTAAGGCTATCAAATTTAGACCTCATCATCTCAGCCCCTTCACTAACATAGAAGTCTATCTTGTTCTCCCACTTCTCAAGATTCTGATTGACCGTGTTGATACAAAACGCTGTCTTACCCGCATTATATTTACCGGCTACTATTATCAGTGAGGGCAACGGTATATAACAATACTTGTTTAGCCCCATCGGGAGTATTAAGCTATCCCCAATCTCCCCATCCCCATCCCACCAGCATATCTCTTCTAATCTATTATCGGCAGGTCTCCACCAACCATCGCCCTTAGAAGGCACTGGATAACAAACCCCCTTATCCTTTAGGCGGTGCATTATAACTCTTAACTTCACATACTCACTGGGAGGTACAACCCCATCTAATACCTTAGTGTAGTGGAACTGACCAGTAGCCATGTCCCCCACCCAATCCTCTATCTGCTGCTGGGTTATCTTTTCCAACTGCTACCCCCTGTTACACTTGTTACATCTGTTACATTTGAAATCTTGTTACGTTGTTACGGTTTGTTACGCTGTTGTTACGCTGTTGCGCACGAGTGCCTTACGATGACGAATTACCCTTGTCTGTAACATTATCGTCCTCTATTACTATGTTACTATAGTTATATGTATTAGACTTCCGTCCACTTTTCACCTGCTTCTTTACCTCATAGAGAGCATGACTTTGTTCTGCCTGATACTCCTGCTGGTCTTTAAGCATATTGGCAAGTATCTCATCCCACCGTTCCATCCATGCATACGGCAAGATGTGTGGCTCATTACTGCAATTCAAGAAAGCAGTCCAGTATACATCAGTACTCTCTATCAAGTCCTTCACTATCTTCTCAAGCACCTGGATACGATGTGCCATAATACCCAGTATCTTCTCTACCCTCTCATCATCCATGTCTCATATACTCCACATAAGGTCTATACCTCAATACCGTCAAGTTGAGCTTTCCGAACTCTGTAGTAGATGTCTGATTTTAGATTAAATGGCACAGGTTCTGCCATCCAATCACTGAACTGGTCACATACAGCCTCCGTGATATTCTGAGCCATCAGTTCATCTGTATCATCGGCATCTTCACTATCTTTACGTATTACTCTCATCTTCTTCCTCCACATAAGGTCTAATCATATACAGTAATCAACCTAAACATTGATAAGTGTCTGAAGCATCTTGGACAACGGTCAAATATGGCTTGCTCGTACTGTTCTTTTGCCAACAGGTATCCGCACCACGAACATTGCCACATCTTCGGTTTCCTTGACTGCCTAATGGCTTCAGCAAGAATCTTATTGGGTCTATCTGTAATATATGTATGCTTGCTAATCTGTTTCCTCACCCTTCCCTCCTGCTGTATAAGGTCTAAGTACCCTGGCGGGCTAGTAGGGGTTATGACAGTCTCAGTAAACCTCCTCTGACACAACTACCTAGTATCAGCCCGTTCACCCGCCAGAGTTTTACCAGCCCCGTTACCTTCTGTCTATAGATGGGGTTCGTCTAGGTCTACTAGAATATACTAACCAACTTTTCTTCAGGTGGGAGGCTGGTCCTTTGCTGGCTCGGCTTGTTCCCACTCTATTTCAAGTGTGCATCCCGCTAAACGTTGAAGTTACACCGATTACTTCGGGACACCAGCAAGAGGGTTAACTTCTTAATTTAATTGGCACTCCTTTTCTTCTACCTTTGTCTATACTTCTTGCTTGTAGCTCTTTTTGCGGGACTTCTATTGTATCTAACATCTGCTGTAAGTGGAATTGTACTGGTAGGTGGTCTACCGACCCTAGATTTCGCTGTCAGCGTCTCTGGTAATATCTCTGGTTGTTGTCCGACACCCCTTATCTCTGCTTCTGTTCCAGCGTAGACGGTTCTCAGTAATCTATCCAATCCCCAGGCTTGCCCTTCCAGAAAGAAGAATTGCCCGTCCTCTGACCAATCCTTATACTGCTTCTCTCTCATTATTGCCTCCATAATCCTTGAATATTTTACACGCCCTCTGCCGGGTAATCTGGAATACCTCCGCTATCTCCCTGTATGACTCTTTAGGGTGCTTCTTTCTGTATGCTACAACATAACCGTTTCTTTTCACTTCTTTCTTGCTCATACCCTAGATTAGCACAAACTATTGACAAAGTCAAGGGTAATTCATTTTACTTTCTTCTTCCTTGGGGTAATGCAGTCATCACACCGAATGTCAAATCCCCTGATACAGGGTTTCAGGTCGGGGCATTTATCACAGACTCCCCCGTTATCATCACAGCACAGGCTCAACAGTTCAATTATATAGTCAAGTGAATACAGACTGACACAGTACCCGCTTGCCATGAATATCGCCCCGTATTTAGTGAGATGATGGTGCTTCACTCAATACCCCAATCTTTCTGTTGGTCTTTCCACTGGTTCTCGTTCATATCTAATTCAATACAACCCTTGTCCCCGTCAAGCCTTTCCTCAAACGTGCAGCCAGCAACCCCGATAATTCGATTATTAATGAACTCCACTACTTCCCTGATACCAAGTTCTCGACCTGTTTTAACACCCTTCTGAAAGTCAAGATAATCGGGGTTGTAGACAAACTCAGAGTCACGCTTATCGTACCCTGCCTTGTAACCCTTATCCCAAATATCTGATACCGACAGTTCTGTTGGATTGTCCTTAGCTTCCATAGTTCTACTCCTTCACTGCATAACCGAGCTTGGATACTGCCCATTCTATTGCGAGTGTCTTTATCTTAGGGTCTAGTTTACCAGCAATCTCCAACTCTACCAGCCCCTTGAATGCTACCTGTGCTTCGATACTGTTGGTCTTATCAGGGTCTACCTTAAAGACTTTCTCTTGCTGTGCAGGTGCTTTCTTGGGCGGTTCTGCTTTGGGCTTTGTCTCGTTCCCTGGTATAGCCTCTCCCTCAAACTCAGTGCCGACAGTTTTAATCTCGAAGTACGCATTTCCCTTCTGGCTTGTTTTCCACTCCCCCCCAGCTGCCATCGTGTTGCCGGCGACATAATCCTTAACCTTGTTTGTCCAGCCGATGTGCATATTGCCTTCCATATCATAGATAAAAGACTTCTTGCCATCATCGGACACCTTGATTTCCTTGATTTCAAAGCATACTGTTTCCATTGTTATTCTTCCTCCTTCAAAAAATCGTTATATACTTCGCATTCACTCCCGTCTTGTCTAAGGCACCACTTGTCTACTAGGTCACACATAGTCATCCACTCGTTTGTTTCATAGCCTCCTTTGTCCTTTCCGTATGGGCATTTCTCATCATGCTTCACATCGTATGGTTCTAGCATTGGGTTCTTCTTATAGATTGGTTCGTTCACTGCCCCTCCCAGAAGTTCTTAATATCCTGCTCATGGTCTGCTACTATCTTGTTGTAGAGTGAAGCACAATGTGGGCAGGCATCCCTTGTTCCTATGTATTTCCATCCTTCGGGCAACATATTCTCGCAACTTACCACCTCCGCTCTGCAGTTCTTTCTCTTACAGGTGAACTTATACAGGTGTTCCATTTCATCCCTCCTTTAGTTCCTTTATCCCATCAATCTCATACCTGAAATAACACCAATCCCTTATAAATCCCTCAGCCTTATCTCTGCCAATCCATATATTGTTAGCCCAGCAATCGTTGTCTGTGTCCCACCTAGTATGTCTGGTAATTACCAAAATCCCCATTAAGTCACCCTTTTTAATATTAGGTGGGCTTATCATGTCATGTGAATAGTATTTCTTCTCAATATGCTGGACATCTGCCATTGGGATAATTACTTCGCCATTACTGTAAATCGTTTCACTTGGGGTTTTATTCATTTTCTCCTCCTTTTAGTTCCAGTTATTTTGCCGTGCTGCTAATTGGTCGTCCAGTATGTCCCAGTCCATAGCTGTCATAAACCTTAGTGCATACGCCCTCCATAGTGCCTCAAGTGTTAAGTCCCTCAGGAATTGGTCTCCGTTATTGTAGTGTATCATTGGTTACCTCCGTTTACTTTTTGCTTGTAGTAATTTACTCTACGTTTGCAGTAGATTTTACCACTCTCATTATTCTTTTCTTGGATTGCTCGGAGTTCCGTATCATCAGCCCACCACTTGAAGTTTATGTGTCTGTCTAATTCCTCTTGCCAGTATTCAAGCCTTGCTTTATCACGTTCAGATGATGGTTTCCCGCAGCAACCACAACCCACACATATTTCCCCACAACTCCACATTATAGCGTAGCATTTCTTCTTGGCAGGGTGGCATATACATCCAGTCACTTCGTTCTCCTTCCTATTAGAATTACCATCAATCCAGTACCTCCCATCTCACACAGTAATCGTTAGCCGGATTGATTTTATACACATGGTTCCCCACTACTGCAAAGTTATCCATGTGCCACTGCCCGTTCATGATAAGAGCCCGCAGCCCGATATAGTACCCGTCCTGTGCTGCTGCCATAGCCAAATCCATAGCAAAGTTTTCGCAGTCATAGGTATCTATGATGTAGACACGTTCATCTGTCAAGTCCTGCTTCAGCCAGGCTCTCAGTTCGGTTGCTGATTGCCACTCTTGGAATCGTGGTTCACTATAACCATACCATTCACCAAATGGTGAAACTGCTTGTGTTGGTGCTGATAGGAGTAACGCCGTCATAACCAGTAGCATTAAGAGTACAGCCATTATAGTTTTCATTGTTTACCCTCCGCTTTCTGGAGTGCTTGTCTAGCTGGCTCTAGTTCCAGTTCTTCGCCAAGTGCTAAGCCTTGTTCGTGTCGTTCAACTATTGCCTTCAGTGCCTTATACATGTCCTCTGCTGCCCCGTGCATAGGGCAACATTGGAAGTGCCACTCTCCGTATCTGTCATGCCATGCCTTACAACCACATTCATTAGTCATCTTGCATTCACCCCCACAATAATAATCAGTACCATAAACAACCCAAAGGCTACTAGTCCCCCACCTATCATTACATCAGCTATTAGATTTAACATTAGATACCTCAATTTTGTTCCACTGTCTAATATTCCGGTTCTCCCATGTGAATGCATCCAGCATAGACTTGTGATAATCGCATACCTCTACGCCGTTCTGGTTGCGCCAGATTGCATCGTGTGGACATTGCTGCCCTACCATAGCCATTCCTGTGCATTCTGTCATTCTCTCTTCTCCTCTATACTATTTAGGTTCTTTTGCTTTAATCTTCTCTTGTAATTCAATTATACGCCTTTGCTGCTCCTCTATATACTCTGCTCTTTTCTGGAACTGCTTGATGTTTAGTTTATTAGCCATTGTCATCCCCCTTTCAGTTATTCCCCTTATCACTGCCCAGGCTCCCCCTAAGTCCTGAGCAGGGTAAAGGATTAACTCTTTAAGGTCACAATTTGTGATGTCAAGTCCTCTACTTCAAGCCCTTGCCATGGTATCTCACGTATCTTAAGTGTATCTGATATTATTACCCAAGTCCAAGGGTGAGATATTGCCTGTTGCCAGTTATCTTCTGTTATAATCCCATCATCCAAAGCTTGCTGCCCTGACATATACCTTTGCATTGTGTCATACCTCCCTATATTTATTAGCCTATTTTAGCTTTTTAACCTCTTCTCCAATAAGTTGATGCAATTTATCGTTGCCGTTTACCCAATCGTAACCGCAAGGGATGCCATTGCGATAGAAAGTAAATAATGATTCTACTTCTGGAGTTAAGTCTCTGTTTTCTACCAATCCCAACAAACCCAGGACCCGCCCGTTATTCTTTTTAAGTGACCGTTTAATATGTGCTTTAAGCTTTGCGATTGTTAATGGTTTAGCCACAATACGCCTCCTATTTACTGTGATACTATATGGTAATGTCCCAACGCTTACATATCGGGCACTGGATGGCCTTTGTGATTGTGGTGTCCTGATGCCACGTGTGCCCACATTGGTTACAAGTTACCTTCTCTTTTGTTGTCTTCATCCCCTCTTACCTCCTGTTTATTCTCTAGTATAGGCTCTATTGTTGGGTGCTATGGTAATTAGCCTCGTGTTCTGTGTACTCTTCGTAATCCCGTTGTGTTTCCTCTTCCCATGCCTCGTCACTCCATTTTTTCATTAGTGTTCTGTATTCCTCGCTGTCAACTTTCATTCTCTCTTACCTCCTTAACCTATTAGACTGCTTATCAGCCTGTGACTACCTAGCTACTATTGATAGTTATTTTACTTTAATTGTCCGTTCGTAAACTCCGCCGTCTTCCCCCCTGAAGCATACTTTCCATCGTTCTAATCCATTACCCAGATCGTCAATCTTATGTAGTAAACATGCTTCACCTTCTAGTTTTTGTTCGGTAATGGGGTCTTCGTAAACCATAACCGTTTCGTGTGTCTCCATAATTACCTCACAGCTAGGCAGTCAATGACTGATAAACTCTTGCTACTTACCAGTCAATTCACTTGCCGCCGTTTAGGCTTCACATCGGGCGATTGTCCTGACTTTGGCTATTCAGTTGTTAAGGTACTGGTATCCTATCTCCATCGCTCACTATAAGCTAGTGAGCGGTAGACATGGGATAATTACCATTTATTGACTATTGCAGTTGCTACCTTCTCGACCTGCTTGGCTGCCATTTCCCATTTCTTAGCCGAGTATTCATCCTGCCAGTTGCTGCGCAGGTGTTCACCCTTGCCATAGCATATATCAGCTATGCCGTTTAGTAATGCTTCTATGTCAGTGTTGTCTATGATACCCTCTATCTGATCCTGCTGCTCTCTTGTGGTCTTCATTTCTATCCTCCAAACTCTATACTCCAATACTACTCTCACCTGCCAAGATAGGCAAGTCTACTGTTACCAACTGTCAGTAAACCATCAATCAATTATAATATATTATCTCTCAAATACTCTGTTTAACTGCCAATATCTCACTATCTTATATTATACTAGCTCAAGTGTGCTAAATCCCTTGACTTATACTATATATAGTGGTATGTTACTAGTAATGAATACCACATATGGTATCTCAAGCGCTGGGCAAGAGGGGATAACGAGTGACCATAAACAATAAGATAAGCGCTGACAGCTCCCCTCTTCCCAGAGTGTAGATTGCGGTATAACGAGGTGTCATTCCTATAACGGTATGAAGTGAATTATGGATGATGGTGCGGGCACATGACAACACAATTATTAAACCATATACCAGGTACACACACTAAACTAGATGACGACATGATTAACTCATTGTCTAACTATATCAAGCAGGGTAACTACGCAGTCACAGCCTGTCACCTGGCCGGTGTATCAGAAGTAACCTATTATAGCTGGCTCAATAAAGGTGAAAGGGATATCAATAACGGTGTAGTTGAGAGTAATCACGCTAAGTTTCTTAAGGCTATAAAACAAGCTGAGGCCGAAGCTGAGAGTGATATAGTGCAGTTTATGATAGAAGCTACTAAGAGCAAGAAGGATCCGTACGCTGCCATGATGTATCTGGAACGCAGGGTACCTGAGCGATGGGCCAAGAAGGAACGCACAACAATAGATATAAACAACAATCAAAACATCACGTTAACGTACAAGTATATCATCCAGCTAGCCAGGGAGTATGA
>Ga0180007_10006890_pt1 | contig 10943 bp, 9 predicted proteins | sample MM_PC_MetaG_FD_121122 | JGI IMG/M metagenome (GOLD analysis project Ga0180007, IMG submission 121122) | Groundwater microbial communities from the Aspo Hard Rock Laboratory (HRL) deep subsurface site, Sweden - MM_PC_MetaG | ecosystem: Environmental > Aquatic > Deep subsurface > Groundwater...
CAAGTCCATTCGCCATATGTTCTGTCGCCCGGTTGGTTTCCATCTACTCACGTCCTTTGCTGATCCTTCCGTTTTTGAACTGCCCCAGGGAAGCGAGCCTCGCTTACCCGTGATAGTACGTCGTCACACGACGGGCGGCGGTTCAACAAGTCACCGATCCTGGCAGGCTCTCCTGGCCAGGATGTCGACGATGCGATGCTCAGTCGGGTTGTCTGGAGCTGCGTTCTCTTGGATTGAAAAGCTTGCATTCTCAGCGATCCGAATCAGGAGAACCCTACGGTTGCAGACGCAAGTGAAGTCAAAGAACACGATCTGAGCCCAAACCGGCGACAATGGAGACAGCGGTTGACTCCAATACTTCAGAACAAGTGAAGACGTTCCGCTCGCATCTCATCAGCATACGAACATATCCCTTGTCCTGGCTGTATTGCGCGCATCAATGGGCAACTCTGACGGGCCGGCTTCGACTTGGACGATAGAATAGGGTGTCACATCGGAGTAACAGGAGATGCCACAGCTGTACATGACTTGTAGACTAGTAAAGGAACAGAAAGGCAATATGATGTACGATCAGGAGAAACGTTTTGGTATAGGCCTTGTTGTCGTGCTGTTGTGCAGGCAGGCCAGTTCCGGGCGCAGGTCACGCCTGCGGACACGAGCAGATCAACCGAATCATGGAGGAACCTCATGAAACCAAACGCATCAACGGTGATAGCGGGAAAATGGATCTCAGTTCTCATGTTTGCGTTGTTAGCCTTGTCATGGACAGGCTGGGGAGCGGAAGCGGAACCGTGGAAGTTCGGCGTCTTTTGCGACACGCGAGGCAGCAACGAAAATGTGGCGGGCAAATCCTGTGTCAACAAACAGGCGTTGGCAGCCATTGCAGACAAGATTGTTGTCGAGGAGTGTGAGCTTGTGTTGGTTCCTGGCGATCTTGTGAATGGCTATTGGGCCAATGGGGGGATGAGCTACGAAGATCAGTTTCTCATTTGGACGGAGATCATGGCTCCCGTATACGAAGCGAGGATCCCTATTTACACAGTGCGCGGGAATCATGAGGATGACTCTTCCCCCTATCTACCGGCTCCCGACCGGGAACTTTGGAACGCCTATATGGAAGCTTTCGGAAATGGGAACCCTCAAAATGGGCCAGAGGGTGAACAAGGGCTCACCTATAGCTTTGAATGGAAGAATGCACTGTTCGTTGGGCTGGATGAGTATGTTACTCCGCATCAAGTGAATCAAGATTGGCTTGACTTGCAGACGCCATCGCGACAAGTCCAGCACGTATTCGCCTTTGGGCATGAGCCAGCCTATCAGGTCGTTCATGCTGACTGCCTCGCTGCGTATTCTCGCAGTCGGCAGTTGTTTTGGAACAGCCTAGGAGCGCTTGGGTGCCGCGTTTATTTCTGTGGACACGATCACTTGTACGATCGAGCCCATGTCCAGGACTTGCAGGGCAATGTCATCTGGCAGATGCTTGTGGGTTCAGGTGGGGCGCCGCATCACGGGGAGCCCTGGCTTCCTCCGCACGCAGATGGCTCTGTTGAAGGCGATTGTCATCAGGAAGGTGGCGTCGGCTTGGCAACTGTAACGATCCAGGGGGGGCGCGCGACGATTGATTGGTGGTGGTGGAACTCAGACTATGTCTTGGCGCCGAGGTGGTACTTGCTGGACACGTTCGAATACGCGATTCTCGAATCCGTGTCTATTTCTCACTAAATGCGCCAGCTTCGGCTGCTTCGTAACTTGAGCAATGTCTGGTAGTCCGTTCGCCTGTAATCGACAGGCGACATTCATTTTGAGCTGGATCTTGTTGTCGATGAGAGGTCTGCCGCTCCAGGAGCTAGTGCCTGTATGAAAATGCAGGCAGTTCAGCATCAGTAGAATCGATGACCAAGTTCTCCCCTCCTGGCATTAGCCCAGCTATTTGGTTCCACAGCAGAGTTGCAGCTTGCCAAATCCTTTGTGGTTGCGCTCCAAGGTGTCGTGCAATCACAACCATCAGCACGGAGAACTGCTTGCCAATCCCTCACGGAACTTCAAGCAAGGAGACGATGTTGGAGCGCAAAGTAGGGCGGCTTCACCTACAATGTGGGGTCCCCCCCTAGCTTCGGCGAGCACTTCTCCTCCACTGTCGTGGCACCTCGCCAATCGAGCACCGAAGACTCAGAAATCTTGTAGCTGGCAAAGCTTCAGGCTTACGACGGATCGACCGCTGCTCGAGTATAGTGCTTCTGCTGCTCGAGAGACATGGTGATGAACGGGGTCTGCCAGCCGCCCGCACGAACGAGGACGTGCCCGTACTTCAGAAGCTCGTCCGCAGCCACCTTGTCATCGTTGCTTGCGCGCACGGCGAGATCGTAGATTTTCTCGTACTGGGCCTTGCTGCCGAGGGTCAGCGAGAGTGTATGCCCTCGATTCGCCAGGAAGTTGTCGACAACTGCACTCACTATGGTTGTCTTCTCATCCTCTGTTTGGTCTGGCAACTCAAGGCAAAGGTCGATCGGAGCGCCTGCCGCAAAGCGACCTAGGTCCAAGTCCTTCAGCTCGGCCAGCGTGTGGGCGACTCCGTGCCTAACCGTACCGGGGGATGGAGTGTTGTTCATTGAGAGTGGTTCGTTGGCGAGGCGGTCTGCAGAGGCCGCCGTTCCCAGACCAAATAGGACATACGTGGCGAATGAGCCAAGCCCGGCAGTGGCTGCAATGGTGACAATTTCATCCTCGCCCAAGCGATCTTCGATCGTGGGGCCATAGTACCCAGAAGTCATTCGCAGTCGTCGATTGTGGGCTTTCTCCTTGTCTGTTGATCCCTCTTTCCGCCGATAGACAGAGTCTGCGAATTTCTTAGCATTTCTCACTGATGCTTCGAAATAGTCAGTAATGAGCCGCGCTATTTCAGTTGCATGCGAGTTGTTGTTGCCGAATTTGGGGCTGTCAAGGAAGAAATCGGCATGGATGTCGCTGTAGAGCGCCTGTGTTTTTGGGTCGTCCGGCGCTGTGAAGTTGTATCGGAATGCGCTAAGCACTTGCTGCACCTCATACTTCTTTTCATCGAAGACCCATTTTCGAATCGCTGCAATGCTATTCACCATGTTGGGCAGACCTGTGAGTACCGTGCCACCAATGACGTACTGCGCTCCCCCCCAGGACTTGTCACGGCCCCACTCAAGGCAGGTGCCCATGAACGCTGAATACAAAGGCGACGGGATAACATACTCGTCAAGCAAATAGTAGTTGTACATCGCCACTGCGGATTGATAGACGAAGAAGTCCATCGTCGTCCTCAGCGCACGCTTCAGACTTTCATAGCACGTGACAGGCGGCGTCCGGTAGCTTCGTTTCCCTCCTCGAAGAACCATTGGATCCGAACTGAGCGTGGCTCCCTCGTTGAGCGCGCACTCCAGAATCGTCATCCCGTTGATCATGTTGAAAGTCCATTCGCATTCGCCATGCAAAATGGGTTCCCAGCAACCATCAGGGCAATAATCATGCGCCAGTCTCGTCGCCTCTGTTTCTGCGAATCCCTTCTTCCCTGTCTTGAGCTCCCTCTTCATCAGGGAGAGGTCTTCCAGCAGGGCAGTCTTCAGCCCCGGAATGACGACGTCATCATTCAGGAAGCTCACAATGCAACCGTTTCGTGCGATCGAACGAGCAGCTCGCTCTCGAAGATCCTTGGGACTGCCCTTGTGGAGGCGCACGTAGAGGCCAGGAGTCGTCAAGTTGACGTTGGCAAATGCCTGTAAAATCACGTGGGTGCAGTCCACTGTAACGTCAACGTCGTCGACGTTTTTTCCGCCAACCACTACGTTTTGGAGGTACTGATTGACGTTGCCTCGTTGGTCTGCGTACCATGCGTGGGTTCCCATGCTGATTCCATAGTCAACGTGATCCTGCTCCCAGAGATATTCAACGGAAAGGTTAAGTGGTCCAGCTGCCTTGATGATAAAACACTCTACCAGCTCTACTGCCTCGTCCAGCGTGATCTCATTCTTCTCCAAACTTGCTGTAAGGTACGGCTGCAGCGTCTGATCCAGGCGGCCGAGAGACATCTCATGCATTGCCGAACGGAGCCCAATTTGGAGAAACAGAATGCTCTGAAGTGCTTCTCGGAATGTTGTTGCCCGATTAAGAGGTACCGTCTTGCAGATTTCCGCAATCTTTTCCAGTTCCGCCTTCCGGCCTTGGTCCTTCTTCTCTAGGTCAGCCATTTCAGCGGCCAACGCAGAGAAGCGCTCAGCGTAGACTACGACTGCCCTGCAGCTGATCTCCACGGCTTGATAGAAGTCGCGCTTGTCTGAATCAGACTCTCCTTCCGGCAACATGTCAATGAATTCAAGCTTTGCTTTGCACTGATCTAGGATCGATTGAATGCCACCGTCAAGCAAGCGCTTGTAGTTGAGTACGTTGTGACCCACGACTGAGAGCTCGGAGCGATTAGCGATGCTGGCCATGTGCCGCTCCTCAACACTGAGGTACTCGGGAAATACCTTGCCCAAGCCATGGGACCCCATTGGCATGACGCCAACCAGTAGCTCTCCCGGAGAAATCTCATATGAGTGCTTCGGGCGCTTCGTTTCATTTGGATCAGTCAAGGTTTCTAACACGGCCTTGATGCCCCGAGCGCGTCTGATGATCACGGGTTCCAGTCCTTCCTGCCCACGCAACGGTTTGGAAAAATCAGGAAGGTTCTTCTTGTCGATCCACTCTTTCGTGCGGTCTCCACAGGCGCGATCCCATAGGATTTTCCGAAGAGCTTGGGTCCTTTGCGTCATCTGGTCAGGTAACTCCAACTTGGTAGTAATAGACATAAGCCTTCTCCTTTGAGCCTCATGGTTCGATCAACGTGTGATCGTGGCCACAAGCCCTCTTTGTTTGAAGTAGTCTCTCACTGTGCTCAGCCGTTCTGCTGATGGGATTGCCTCATCGCCTACGGAACACGATGTTCCTAATGCATCGTAGTAGTGAGACGCTCCCTCGTGGAACGGCAACAATTCGATTTCGGTCAGTCGGTGGTGATGCATGGTGGCGGCAATGTCCTCCAGCGATTGGGGTAGATCAGTGATGCCAGCAATGACCGGCAGTCGGACGATTACGTAGCTCCCCGCGTTGGTCAGGAAAGCGAGATTGCCTTCAATCAGGTTAGAGTGTTGGGGGATATAGAAGGGCGTTGGTCGAAGGCCGAACAACCAGCAGTCAACCAGCTCGATCACGTCAGCAAAATGCTGAAGTGGCAGTGCTCCAGACGTCTCGACAGCAGTATGGATTCTGGCCTCTTGGCATAGGCGAAGCAATTGCTGCAGCGCTTGAGACTGCAGCAAAGGTTCTCCACCGCTGATTGTAATGCCGCCAATGTCGCGCAGCAGATCTAGCTGCGGGTACAGCAGCTCCCACAGAGCGCTGACCGTGGTTTCTTTGGTGGGGAGTGCCAGAGCACCGCTCAAACGGTCGCGGCTTGACGACGGGCAAGCGTCGACGCACTTCCCGCAGCGGATGCAGCGGTCACGGCTCAAGTCATGCTGTCCTGCGCGAATTTGATGAACTAATTGAGGACAGACTTCCTCGCAGCGCCCGCACAGCCGACATCGAGTCGGGAAGAACAGGAGCGGCGATTCCGATGGTCGGGAATGCGGCGAATGGCACCAAGGGCAATCAAGATCACAGCCCTGCAGGAAAAGGACTACTCTATGTCCCGGACCATCGCTACTAGAGAGCCAGGCAATATCGAAGTAGCGGATCAATGAGGTTTCTGTCATATGAGCGTCGCCACCTGCTGAAAGCTAGTAATCGGGGCACGACGCGATCGTGGATCGCGCTTGAGCGGCCAAGCGATGGAGTCCGCCCGGAACCAAATGCTCACGGCCCGCAACCCTCGCCAGGAGGCCCCCCTATCCATAGAGCGCCTTCTTCACATCCGGCAGGCCAAGATCGTCCAAGGTCTCCGGCAGAGGCCATGCGGTGTCAGGATCCCAGCCCATTTGGCGATAGTATTCCTTCCGGACGCCGTCCCAATCCTTTGGGGCATTCCTGGCCCGCGCAGGCAGCTTGATCTGTAATGGAGCGATACCTTCGCGGATGTTGAAGGCATGGCGAACGGTCTTGATGCGCGCCCCTATCCTGAGGTAGTCGTCGAAATTAAGTGAGCGCCCATCTTCGTGGCTCCATCCGCTGGCTGCATTCAGCCACTCAACCAAAGGGAGCGCTGGACCCAGATCTAGTCCGAAATTGCACAAACCGGCGCCATTCACAATGTCCTCTCCGCAACTGGCTCCCCATTGGAAGTGACCTAGGGTCTCATTGTCATCGCTTGCTAGCAGGTACTTGCTTTGGGCCCGCTGCAAGCCGTGAGCTGGATTGGGACTGCCTGAGACGAGAAGGTAATGCTGCCACGAGGAGAATGTGCTGGTATGACGCCCGGGTGTAGGTTCTGTCTCATAGGCAATTCCCAAAGATGTGCGGGATGGGTCATCCAGACGGCAGTCATGCATAGGAAGCTCTTGCCCTCCGACTTGCATGGCGAATTCAAGAGAGTTCCCTCCGAAATGCGCGGCAGCGGCTCTAACCCCTTGGCGAAGATAGATTCCCAAGTGTCTCTTGTCGATGATCTGGTGGACGAGCTCAATCGCTGCCTTTGAATCACCCCAGGCCAACGGGACGCCCCCGGTATCTTCCTTTGTGATCACCCCTTTCTCGTATGCTTCAAACGCCCAGTGCAGGGTTACGCCACAGCTGATGGTGTCGATTCCTGCCCGGTTCAGCATTTCATTGATACTGAATATGGCTTCCACGTCATCGCATAGCAATTGCGTTCCAAAGCTGCATAATGTCTCGTATTCAGGGCGATGCGTTGACGTCAAGTTGGGGTCATCAGGTAGTGAGCAGAGGGCACCACATCCGATGGGGCACCCAACGCAATGGTACTTTTGCCGCTCGTATTGAATGACAGAGAAGTCGGAGATTTTCTCTGCCTGCTCTCGAGGGAAGTCAGCTGCGCTTCCCGCCCAATTCTTGATTGGGGAATCTCCGCTCTCAGCGCTATCCGCTGTGGCTCCAGATGTTCCGAACGTGCGGAGCAGTTTCGCGAATGGACCCGGATCAGATTCAAGCGCCTTGAGGTAGCGTGCTGTCGCATTCCAGAGAGCGTTGTCGTCATACGCACCCACTTCGCAGTCACCACGAAGACAGATCGCTTTGAGGTTCTTCGAACCCATCAACGCTCCCAGGCCGCCTCGGCCTGCGACGCGGCCGCCTGCGTTGACAACGCAAGCAATAGATGAAAGTGTCTCTCCGCCGGAGCCAATGGCCATGCTTTGGAATCGGTCGCCGTGGATCCCTTTTAGGATGCTGTCTGTGTCAACAGCGTCAGCCTCGCCCCACAAGGCACTGGCATCGAGTAGCTCCTTTCGGTCGCCATCAATGAGCAAGTAGACGGGATAATCACTTCTTCCGAAGAAGAGAATTCCGTCATAGCCACATGCTTTAATTGCGGGGGCGAAATCACCTCCACAGTTGGCATCGTTCCAGCCGCCTGTTAGCGGGCTCTTTCCAGCGATCATCCATCGGCCATTGAAGACTGCTTTGGTCCCATTTAGGAGCCCGCTCATCACCGCAAATATGTTGGCAGGGTCAAGCGGTGGCAATCCCTTTGGCTGCCGGTCAAAGATTAGCTTGGCTGCCAATCCGTAGCCGCTGAGGAAGTCTCGATACACGGCGTCGTCGATCTCTTCCTCGTAAATTTCTCCCTTGGTTAGATCCACCCAGAGCACCTTGCCCATCCAGGCTTGAGACATTGTTACCTCCGTAGTGCTTCAGCATTTGTCTGCTCACACTGGGTCGTGCATGAGACAGATCTGCATTCTCTCGAGTTGCTCCCGCGTTGGGTTGCCGCACAGAGGGCTTTCAGTTCAGGCACTCCGCGGATGTTTAGTCCGGGCTGAGCGATGCGCTGGGTTCTTGTCCTATCTCCATGCCCAGAACAGCTCATTGGTGCCCCAACCCTTGTAGGCAATGTAGAGATGTCCATCGAAGTAGGCGGCACCTGGTCGCAAGACTCTGCGCAGATCCATCACTTCGTCTTCTCCGTACCAGTACTGGCCGTCGAACTTGAGATGACAGAGCACGGGTCGCTCGGCGTCACCTGTGAATAGCCACAGGTACTGGTCGCCCTCAGCGACCAAGGTGGGGCCACTGTCCGTCTCCGCAAAGTCGTTACAGGTAGCGGTTTCGTAGAAAAGTGGGATATCGCCGTGCCATTCAGCTCCATCATACCAAGCCCAATAGAGCCTCAGTCCATCGAATGACTTGTAGACCGCATACAGATTGTCACCAAAGGAAGCCAGCCCCGGTGCTGAATCGGTAAGTGGAGTGCCGCCATCATTCACGATGACAGGGGTTCCTCCTGACCACATTGTTCCGCACATCCACGCCACGCATAACTCGCTGTTTTCTGCAGACTTGTAGGCAACATACAACTTGTCACCAAGAACAGCAGCTGCAGGGGCCCTGTCGGTCACGAGGGGGATGCCATCGACAACGATCTCACCTGCATCACTCCACCTTCCATCCTCCATCCAGGCTAGGCGAAGCACTGACGTGCTGACATTGCGATAGACGATATAGAGACGGCCATCCAATGGGACGGCCGCAGGCTGCATCGTTGTTGCGATAGCGCTGCCGTCTGTTGTAATCACAGGTCGGAATCCGCTCCATTCGCCGGTGATGGTCCTGCTGGCGTGGTAGAGATTGGCAGTGACGCGGCTTCTGTAGATGAGATGAAGTTCGTCCTCGTGGGCTATCAGCGCGGGAGGAGAGGCGCTGAACGCGTTTCCGAGAGGAACATCGCCTTGCCAATCCTGAGCTGTGACGCTTCCGGAGATCATAAGGCAACTGAGGAAAACACCGACGAGGAACGGAACAGCAACACGACGTATCATGTGTGCCTCCTTTAAGAACTCGTAAGTGCGCAGAGGACCAGCCCCGCAAATACGACACGGGAGCACGTGAACGCAGCACACAGATGAGCATAGCGGAAAGAACAAGAAGAAAACAAGGAATAGATGTAAAGACGGATGGATGCGAAAGCGATTGTCATGAGGATAAGGGATGTATCACAGCTTAAATGATTCGTTACTCAACTGCGCGGGCCTCGCAGTGTAGGTAATGGGAGACTGAGCTCAGCCCAGATCCTGGCTCAGGGGAGAAGAGAGAAACCGCTGCAGTGCACAGAACGGCGTCTTCAGTCAACGGAGTTGTGAAGGAACGAAGGCTTGGCATTCAATACAGCATCTGACCCCGAAGGTGACCCCGAAGGTGCCTTGAACAAGGACCGCCCCTCTCTGCCCTTTGCCGCGAACACGACAGGCCGAGGATGGCGCAATACTGTCTCGATCAACACTTACAATAACTGATGAAATAAGAATGGCTACGCACCGGGTTGAGCCGGGACACTCGGATGCAGCCTTCTTGAATCGGATCTCAGTATGAGACAAGAGCGGCAGGAATGGTTGCTCTGTCGGCTGGGTGAAGCTATGGTTTGCTCGTCGACGCCTTCATTGGCGGCAATCATCATATCCTCATCTACGGGATCCAGTTCTGCGTGTCGCATTCCGCAGAACCGGAAGGTATCTCTTACGTGTCCCATCCTTTTAAGAACGTCAGCAAAGACGGGACGAACGCAAATGGAAGGATCTACTTTGAACAAGCAGCTACTTCAAGACATCATGGATAGCAAGTACGCAGTACCCGAAGGACACAGCCTTGAGACAATGACCCCAGAACTCATCGAGCTTCTTGGTTCAACAGACGCAGTTATCCGAGAAAACAGCTACGAAATCCTCAGCAAATGGTGCGTCTCGGGGCAATACGAAGATGCCGCAATATGCGAGCTCAGACGGCAGATGGTTGGCGGTTTGTTCCACGGCCTCGGAGAGGTAGGGACCGACAGCGTATTTTGCCGCTCGTATTTCGCTCTTGTGCTGTGTTCTCCAATTGGTGCGGATCGGATGTTCGAGGCCGGGCTTGTCGAAGGGCGATCGTCCTTTCTCGATCCTGAAGAAGTACGGACGTGGTGTGCACGAGCGCTAGAGGCCGTACGCGGCGAGAACGACTGCCGGGGCTTCGTCGACGGAAAAGGATGGGCGCACGCGGTTGCTCACATGTCGGATGCCTTGCTCCAATTTGCCCGATCGCCGCATACGCGTGCAGAGGAGCATCGGCAAATCCTGGACACGATCTCTGACCGACTCACTCGATCTTCGGATTCTGTGTTCGTTCTGGATGAGGGAGGGCGGCTGATGCGCGCTGCATACATCGTGTTGTTGCGGGGCGAGCTACCGCTTGACACCCTCAAGGGGTGGCTTGAAACCTTCTCCGCGACACCTGACGGCAGAACGTGGGGATTTGGCCAGGACGGGATTTTTGATCTGGAGCGCTGCGATCAGCGTGCAGTGAATGGGCGACTGAACGTTGGCGAGGCGCTACGGAGTCTCTACTTCTACTTGAAGCTCGGCTTGCGACTTTGGCACAGTGACGAGGATGCGAAGAACGCCTACTATGCGCTCTATCATCGGCCCATTCTGCATCGCGATGAATTGCTTGATGCCGTCGACTCCGTCCTTCGGAAGATCTATAGCGGGCTGTACCCTCTCAAGTGACCGATTGCAGTGAGATGCTGTACCAGTCCACTCTCCCTGTTGGGGATGAGTGGCCTGCTGGCTGCTTGGAACGCAAGTGGCTGCATGACGTCGACCTTGGTCGAAGGTCAGGATCGACATCCCGAGCCGCAGAGTGACTAGGCATATGCTTGGTGTATGGTTTCTCGCTGGGTTGGCGTTCGATGCCTCCATTTGGGGTTGCCTGGAGCACTTGCTCAATTAATGCATATGCGAATCGTCATCGTCCCGTAGATCTTCAATCTTGCGAACGAACCGCTCTTCTCTAGCTGA
>Ga0180007_10006891_pt1 | contig 10942 bp, 8 predicted proteins | sample MM_PC_MetaG_FD_121122 | JGI IMG/M metagenome (GOLD analysis project Ga0180007, IMG submission 121122) | Groundwater microbial communities from the Aspo Hard Rock Laboratory (HRL) deep subsurface site, Sweden - MM_PC_MetaG | ecosystem: Environmental > Aquatic > Deep subsurface > Groundwater...
CTCACTCTGGCCTGGATGACGAACCGGCCATCCGAGGTGATCGCTTGCGCACGAAGGGCCTCGGGATAGGCAAGAAGCACATCTCGCAGTAGCTCTTCCACGGGAGGAAGATCTCTCACTTGATTTAGATTCGAATCCAACGCGGCCAGCGCAGCTCGCAAGGCTTCCAAATTGAGAGATGCTGTGGCGACATCCAGACCTCCGATAAGTTGTTGAAGCTCCCTCAGCTGATGGATGATCCTGCTGCCCTGAATTCCCAGGCCAATTTGGCCATTGGCGGAAGCTGCAAACTGGAGCAGCGAGAATTGAGCCAGCACCGTCCGAATATGGGCCTGTGTATTGGCCTGCCCAGCAAGACTCACTCCCAAGATGTTCAATTGCTCGATGTATGCCGACATGTCAAGAGAGCTCAGCATCTCCTGTTGCTCCGTCAGGTTGACGGGCAAGAGATCCAATGGCGATTCAACTGCTTCGAGAATGGGGGGCAACCCGTATTCGGACCACTGTCGATCGTAGTCAGTCAGCGCTGCCACAGCCGTTCTCAATTCCTCTCCCGTCGACGCGTAGAACGTGAACACGCTTCCGACACCAGCTCCGCTGTTCGCGAAATTCGCTTGCAGGATTTCGGCCACTTCCTGTGATTCAACGCGGGGGATCAGGTCCGTACTGGAGAATTCGAAGGACGTACGTGCAGCTTGGAACGTAACAAAGAACGTCAGAATAAGGATGATGACGAAGAACGCGCGCGCGCGCCCGGTGATCAGTTGGAAGAAGCCTGATAGACGAGGCGCCAGGCTGACGATGCCTTCTCTTCTGCGGATGCGAAAAAGGAAATGAGACAACGAGATGAGTGCTGGAACAAGGAACAGCGTGGCAAAGAATGCGAGCATGACACCGACACTGGTGATGGCCCCCATTTCGAATAGGGCGCGCGATCGCGCTGTGAGGAGTCCAACGAATACCAGAGATGTGGTTACCGCCGCGTACAATGACGCCTTCCCCTTGCTTAGGATCGCTGTATGCAGGGCGCGATTCAGCGACCGGCCCTTGTTGCGCTCTTCTGCATAGCGGGAAATGATATGAATGGCATAATCAATGCCTAGCCCGAGGACGAGCGCGGGCAAGAATGTGGTCACCAGATTGAAGCCATCAACAGCAAACTTGGCCCATGCCATCGTGAGAACAACGCTGACCAACAGCGGGATGACCGCGATAACACTGTAGAAGAACGATCCAAAAGCAAGAATAAAGATAACGAATACTCCAATGGATGAAATAATCGTCGTGCGCAACATGTCTTTATTAACGGCGGCAGTCGTCGCCGTATTGAATGAATAGGTGCCCGTTTGCCGTGCAAGGACGCCCAATGACTCGAGATTGGATGAATCGATCGCCGATTGAACGATTCCGGTGATTAGTTGTGAATACTCGACCCCTCGCTGCGATGGGTAGCGGGGCTGTGCAGCCAGCAATAGCAGCATGTGATCGCCAGAGATAAGCGGCTGGGGGGCCCTCAGGTCATCGTTCATATCGGGCATGAAGATGCTGCTTAGGTCATTGACCGCATTGGTCACGCTGGGGAGCTCATCCAAACCACCAAGCGTCTGCAACACGCCATCATTGAGTGAGATAATGAGAGCCAGCTGCTCCTCAATTGGATTTCCGCCCAACGAACTCGTTCCCAGGGACAGCTGACCAGACATGAGCGCCTGATTGAATTGAGTGGAAATGAGCTCGTACACCTGATCTAGGCTGCCAATGCTCGCATACTCCGACCCCAACATGTCTTCAGTGAATAGGCCAAACGCACCGCCGCCAATGGCGCCGCGTGCCAATTCAACACTGGCCTCAATGCGTTGGAGTTGCTCTTCCTTCAGATTGAAAAGCTGGATGTACTGATCAGGGATATTCTCTGAGATCTGCCGGAGATAGTAGACATCCGTGAATTCTTCATTCTCACGCAGGATTGAAGCGACCGCTTCTGCTGCCTGTACCAATCGAGCGTCCCGCTCATCGTGCACGGCCTGCACATGCAGGTCATCGTCCGCATCGACGATCTGGGGGATCTCGCCAACAAGCTGGAACAGCACTCCGACGGCATCGCCAGTGTACTTCTCGTTCTCGCGATACTCATCAATCAGCGGCTCATTGACCGGCAACAAGTCCAAGAATGCCCCACGGAAGGGGCTGTCGAGAGAGTAGTAGACACCGGCTCCAGTCGCCGCCAAACACAGGACGACGACCCACCACGCGCGGTAACGGCCGATGCGAAAAATCCCTTCAAGCAGCCGCTCAATCGGTGATTTCATCAGCAAGAATGAAGCCTGTTCACGCTTCTTCCTCTTCTTCAGGGCTGGACACTTTCACATCATAACCGACGAGTTTGGCTGACAGGCGCACGTTCTGCCCACCCTTTCCAATGGCCAATGAGAGCTCATCGTTGGGCACAAGGACCTTGGCGGATCGTGTCTTCTCATCGAGCACAACAGAAATCACGGATGCTGGTTCAAGTCCGTTCTTCAGCAGCTGGGCCGTATCTTCGCTCCAGCGAATGAGGTCGATCTTTTCCCCAGACAGTTCTCTGGTGACAACGCGAACGCGCGCGCCGCCAGCTCCCACGCAAGTCCCAATGGGATCGACATTCCGATCGAGCGATTCAACGGCAACCTTGCTGCGCCGCCCAGCTTCTCGGGCGATCTTTCGGATGACGAGAATGCCTTCGTCAATCTCAGGCACCTCCAACCGAAGCAGTTGCTCAACGAATTTCGGTGCTGCGCGCGAAAGGAGAATGCGAGGATCGCCCTGCGTCTCTTCAACAGAAACGAGGTAGCAGCGCAAGCGTTGCCCTGCATGATATCGCTCTCCAGGAATGCGTTCGGACTCGGGAAGGATCGCTTCTGCTTCACCTAGATTGACCCAAACGTCCTTGCCTTCAAAGCGGTGAATGGATCCACTGATGATCTCACCCACGCGCCCCACGTAGAGATTGTAGATGATCTCTCTCCGGCGCTGAACGATCTCCTGCCGGATGGTTTCTTCTGCCTTCTTGGTCGCAATGCGGCCGAATTTGGCAAGTTCTATGCGATCACCGTTGATGTGGATGTCCCCGGAATGAACGTCGATTAGTACTTCGATCTCGTCTTGTTCGCCATGCTCTTCCACATAGGCGACTGCAAGGCCTTTTCGAATAGCGTCGTAGAGATCCTCTCTGGGGATCCCCTTCTCTTTCGCCATCTCTTCGAGTGCTTCGATAAACTCGATGTTCATCTTCGCTCCATCCTCAGCTTCCTCTCGTCATCGCATGAGAGAAATCACGATCTTTGCATCTGATCTACACTTCCCATACCCTATATGAAATTGTGTCGCCATCGATAGCGACACAACGTCTTTCCCATTCGACTGCGAGAACCGTATTATACGACCATTGCAAACATCTGACAAACCGTGAGAACTGGAGCAACTGATGATCGAATACCAAATCGAAGCCGAATCCGAACACATCGGACGGCGCATCGACCAATTTCTGGCGAGCGCACATCCTGAGATCTCACGGACAGAAATCCAGGGGCAAATACGTGCTGGCAATGTCCTGGTTTCTGGCCAAAGCATCGACCGCCCTTCACATCGGCTTCGTGCGGGCGACCGCATTGAATGGGAAATCCCAGACAAACCGATCCTCACACCGAACTCGATACCCCTTGATATCCTGTTTGAAGACGCATTCATGGTCGTCGTCAACAAAGCATCTGGCGTCGTCGTACATCCAGGCGCAGGAACGACTGAAACAACACTCATTGAAGGCTTGCTGGTCGATCGGAAGCTCCCCGTGTCCGACGATCCCGCGCGGCCAGGCGTCGTTCATCGTTTGGACATGGAAACCAGTGGCGTCATCGTCGTTGCGAAGACGCTCCATGCACTCGAGACACTGAAAGAGCAATTCGCCAATCGAAGCACCCAAAAGCACTATATCGCCGTCGTCGATGGAACATTCGATGAAACAGAAGGTCACGTAGATGCTCCCATCGGTCGCAATCCAGCCATGCCTCAACGCATGAGTATTCAAAAGAGCGGGCGCCACGCGCAAACTGACTTCAGCGTGCTAGCAGACCTGGGCGGGCAAAGCCTGTTGTGGGTTCGCCCCCGTACGGGAAGAACGCATCAAATTCGCGTCCATATGCGCTATGTCGGCCATTCGGTGGTCGGCGATGACAAGTACGGAGGCTCAAAGGCAGACAGATTGATGCTTCACGCATGGCGACTGTTGATTCGACACCCAATGCATGCCGAAGTGATGGAATTTATTGCACCGATTCCTGACTGCTTCCCCGATTTTGGCTATCACACGTTGGACTGAATGCGAATCGCTCCACGCAAGTAGTCGGCAGATGCAACAAAAGTCAGAGCAATGGCCACGTAGAGGATGATGATCGCCCCTGGCCAACGCGCGATGAGAAATGCCAATGCTGCAAAAGAGGCTACAGACGCCAATTTGCCAATGATTCGTGCGGATTGCACTGCCTGCTTCCCGAAACGCAAAACCAACGCGCCCAACCCCAACGCCACTTGCGGAAAGAGGAAAAGGGCGAACGGCAAGACCGGAATCTCTCCCATGACGAACAGCGAACAGAACAAGGAAACGTAAAGAGCCTTGTCAGCCGCTGGATCGAGCACCTTGCCCCAGGTGGTGATCTCGTCCCTTGCTCGTGCGACCATGCCATCCACAATATCGCCGACACAAGCGACGACAAACAGGATGAGAGCGATCGTTCGGTAGCCCATCAACAGGCAGATGACCGTCGGCGCAATAAGCAGAGCACGGGTGAGTGTAATTTTGTTGGCCAAAGACATACAACATGATACAACACCAACCCTCGACCTCAAACCAAATCGCGATTCCTCCGAATAGCTCGCCGTTGCACGCATCGAGTCATCCTTCTTCCATTGGCCACAAAACGCGACGAGCCCTTCGTGAACTGACCGCTCTCCGAGCTATTCTGAGAGGATGGCCTGGACGCACTGTCACGACCGCTTGACCGTCTCGAAGAACAGCGAGCACTTCAAGGATTCACTACTCTCCGAGCTATTCTGAGAGGACAATCAACAGGTTCGGTGGCGACCACTTGATCGTCTCGAAGAACAGCGGGCACTTCGTGGATTCACTACTCTCCGAGCTATTCTGAGAGGACAATCAACAGGTTCGGTGGCGACCACTTGATCGTCTCGAGGAACAGCGGGCACTTCGTGGATTCACCACGAAGTGCCCGCTATAATCCGCAACGTTAGGCAACTAAAGGGGGAACAGAACATGAAGAAACGCGTCGTCATCATGGGAGCCGCGGGTCGCGACTTCCACAATTTCAACACGTATTTCAGAGAAGATGACAGTTATGATGTCGTAGCATTCACTGCCACCCAGATTCCTGATATCGAAGGCCGGATGTATCCCCCTGAGCTAGCGGGACGCCTCTATCCAGCTGGGATTCCGATCTTCGCAGAAGATGAACTGGTCTCTATCATTCAGGACAAGAATATCGACATCGTCGTGTTCGCCTACTCCGATGTCTCACACCAGTACGTCATGGAGCGCTCGGCCATCGTCAATGCTGCTGGCGCCAACTTCATGTTGCTCGGCCCGCACTCGACCATGGTCAAGTCGACCAAGCCACTCATCTCCATCACGGCTGTCCGAACGGGTGCAGGCAAGAGTCAAACCACGCGCCGAGTATCAGAGATCTTGAAATCCCAGGGCAAGAAGCTGGCCGTCATTCGTCATCCTATGCCCTACGGCGATCTCGTCAAACAGGAAGTTCAGCGCTACGAAACGTTCGAGGATCTCGATCTTCACGAATGTACGATTGAAGAACGCGAAGAATACGAGCCGCACATCGCTGCAGGCACGGTTGTCTATGCTGGCGTCGATTACGAGAAGATTCTGCGTCAGGCTGAAAAGGAAGCTGACGTCATTATTTGGGACGGCGGGAACAACGACTTCTCGTTCTATGAAGCCGATTTGTCGATCGTCGTGGCCGACCCGCACCGAGCTGGCCATGAGCTTCTGTACTACCCCAGCGGCGTCAACGTTCGCATGGCGGACGTCATCATCATCAATAAAGTGGACACAGCATCGCTGGAAGACATTCATTTCGTGCGCGAGAACGTGCATTGCATGAACCCGTCCGCCACTATCATCGAAGCCGCATCTCCGATTCAGGTTGACGACCCATCGATCGTCCGTGGCAAGCGTGTGCTCGTCATCGAAGACGGACCGACGCTCACGCATGGCGGCATGGAATACGGCGCCGGTGTGATCGCTGCCAACAGATTGGGCGCGGCAACACTTGTCGATCCACGGCCCTATACCGTCGATTCCATCTCGGCAACGTATCGCAAGTACCCCAAGATTGGACGATTGCTCCCGGCCATGGGATACGGCGAACAGCAGATTAAGGATCTTCAGGAAACGATCAATCGAGTCGAATGCGATTCCATCGTCATCGGCACGCCGATTGATTTGAGCCGTTTGCTGACATTCCCAGTTCCTTTTACCCGTGTGCGTTACGAGCTTCAGGAAATCGGCTTGCCGAATCTGAAAACGGTGTTGAAGAACCGCATGGGAGACAAGCTGTAGGAGAGCTGTTTAGGCGGAGAACTCATGAGACCTCGCTTCCGACTGTGGAGCGAGGTCTTTCCTTTGCAGAAGGTGTACAGCTACTGCGCGTTTCGCACGGCAAACATGAGGCCAAGCAGCATACCAAAGATACAGCCAATGGCAAGACCAAAGAGAATGTCGTGGAAGAAGTACCCCACCACGAGACCAACGATTGCGCCTAGCGGGATCAGGCGAACAAGATGCTTCCAGCGAGAGTTCGGGAGGCTACGAAACATCGGCCCCTGCTTTCCCGTCCTCGGAGTTGCGAACAACTTCAAGGAATGCTCTCACGACGCCTGGGTCGAATTGAGTTCCAGCATTCCTCTCTAGCTCTCTGAGCGCTTCATCCTTGGCAAGCGCCTTCTTGTAGGGCCGCGCAGATACAATGGCATCGTAGGTATCTACAACCGCAACAACTCGCGCTCCGATAGGGATATCCGTTCCACGCAAGCCGCGTGGGTAGCCCTTCCCATCCCAACGTTCATGATGAGCCCGCACGATGTCAGCCGCTCCTCCAAGATAGTCCCGTTCACTCAGCATGTCCGCCCCGTAATCTGGATGCTTCTGCATTTCCTCGCGCTCGCGATCAGTAAGCTTCGTCGTCTTGTTGAGGACTACGTCCGGAACTCTCACTTTTCCAACATCGTGAAGGAACGCGCCATAGGAAAGCGAAATGAGCTCTTCGCCAGTCAAGCCAAGTCGTTCACCGATGAGGATAGCCAGTCGTCCTAATCTTGAGCAATGACCGTCTGTCGTCGGATCCTTTTCTTCAACGGCTTGTGCCATGGCGATCATTTCCTGCATGTCCTCTCGGATCAAGTGGAAGCTGGGAGGTGTACAGACCATGAGCATCTCGACATCGGTCTCAACGCGAAAGTAGACCTTCTCTGATAGGCCGTTGTGCCGAATGAAATCGCCAGGATTGATTGGGATTTCCCCGCCTTCATCGTCCTCGAGCATCATCGTCCCACTCACGAGGTAGAGGAACTCGAATCCAGACCACTCGTCGTCTGCGTAGAGATTAAAATGTCTTCCTGCCACAATCCGCTGCCGCGTAATCTCTACTGAGCCGTTGGTGTCAAGCAATTCAAGGATCGTCGTTCGCTTCTCGATTCGCTCTCTTACATCATCGCTGCGACCGATTGTGAGTCCCTTAGGCACGTTACGCTCCCAATCCTCTCTTCATCCTATGCTGAACCTCATCTACCCCACTCAACGCTTGGCCATTGCATTGTATCAATTAACGCAGCCAGCATCGCCCATTACCCAGATCATCTGGGAATCGCACAAAGAAAGTGGCAGGGCGACCTTCTCGATCGCCCCGCCCACATACATCGATATTCGCATCGATTATTTGGTCACATCGATTGCAGCTATTCTCCTCCAACATTGATCGGAGAGAGTAGTAGCGTCGTGGTCTCAGCTTTCCCTTTCAGGCCGTACGCTTTGGCATGTACAGGAACCTTGCCTAGTGCAACGCACTCGCCTCCGACATTGATGGGGGTAAATGAGGCGATCGTAAACTCCCCTCCTACATTGATCGGATCGGCTAGAACAGAGACTGTACCAGCAGTAAGAAGCGCGAGTACTGCACAAAGGACAAATATTCGTTTCATGTGTCGACCTCCTATATCTTGTAGCGGCTTTTGCCGCTGAGTGCCTACATGAACTGATTGTTCCTCAAGCTCGGCCAGTTCAGACAAATGCCATTGCTTCGCTCAAGCTCCTCAACGAGCACTCTCCCTATTACCCCCTATTCAGGGACAAGAAGGGAACGCATATCTGACGTTCCCTTCGGCGTTTCATGATTTCAGGACACGCATTATCGCCTCGATTCATGCGTAGGACAAGTCTACGCGTTTGTGAGGGAGTGGACGCCTCGAAAAGGATAGGTTTCAGCTTGGTTTTCTCTGCGTGCCCACCCGCACATGCAGAGATGGACGTAGTTCAAGGTCAAAGAGAACTTGTTGTCACAGTTCCTTCAGTCCCTTGACGGCGAATCCAGCAAGCCCGGCAAGGACGATGGACACGCCACTGGCAATGAGCACAGTAGGCGTAGAGACAAACGTGAGGATTCCGCCAATCAATCCGAGAGATAGCGGTTGAAGGCCATCACACACGGCAAACTGAGCTGCAAAGGCCCTGCCCTGCAGCTCGTTGGGCACGCGAGTTTGGAAGATCACGGACTCAAGGATGTTGATCATGGTGACGAAGATGCCCATCACTGCAAGGATAGCCATCGCTAGCGTCAGACTGGTCGAGTATCCGAACAATGTGAGAAGGACTCCGACAGCTACAAGCCCCACAAGTATCCATAGTCCCTGTTTGCGAAACTTCTTGAGAAATGCGGTCAGGAATCCGCCCAGCAGTACGCCAACCGAGATGGCGGAATTCAATGCACCAAACCCTTCTGAGCCGGTATGGAAAACGTCCTTGGACATCAGCGAAAACAGCACACCCATCGGAGCCAGCAAGAAATTGATCAAGGCAAACAGCATGACAAGGTAGAAGAGATTCTTCCGGCTGAAGAGAAATCGAAAGCCACTGGCTGTGTCCTGCAGGATAATCCGCCAGCTCCCCAATCGAGACATTCTCGGAGAAGCGATCGCAACCAGTAGTAGAGAAACGCCCGCGACAGCAAACGTAAACGCATCAAGCCACAGCGTGGGCGCAACTCCAATGAATCCGACAAGGATGCCGCCCAACGAAAGACCGACGATGCCGCATACACCACGGCTGATTTGATACATCGAATTGGCTCTCGTCAACTGCTCTTCAGGCACCAAATTCGGGATCGAGGATTGCAGCGCCGGTCGATGGAAAGCCATAGCGGTCGCACTGGCGGCAGCGAACAAGTAGGCTTGCCACACCTGGAGTATGTCCAAGAACAGCAAGAGCGCTGCGCCGACAAAAAGTAGGGCGTTGATAAGGTCTGTCCAAAGCATCACCTTGCGCCGATCCATCCGATCGACACATGCCCCGGCAATCGGTCCGAGAATCAGACTGGGCAATGCCGTGGCAATTCCAATCATGGCAACTGCTGCTGCGGAGTTTGTCTTCTCCAGTACCCACCAATACCAGGCGATGTACGAAACACGAGACCCGAACATGGAGATGCTCTGGCCACCCCATACAATCAGAAAATCTCGATTTCGCCACAGCGACTTGGTTTGCGCCATCATCGTTAAGACCTAGTATATTACACTTTGTTCTTTATTCAACTCCGGCAAGTGCGAATCCAGGAAAGCATCCCAGATAGTCCGATATCACACAAGGTTCGACGTTCTCGATTGGCTCAATAAGCGTAGATTCCCCCATTGTGTCACCGCGACGCGGTCGTTACAATTCGCGCGAGATACCAGAGGCTATCAAGATTTTCCTACTATATGAGGAGGACACGGAATGTCCGCAAGAGAGCAGCACATGAAATCGATCGATGGGAATACGGCTGCCGCCCACGTCGCCTATGCATTCAGCGATGTCGCCGCCATATACCCGATCACCCCCAGCTCGCCCATGGGCGAGGTTGCCGATGTTTGGGCAGCACATGGAATGAAGAACCTGTTTGGCCAACCGCTGCAGGTAACAGAAATGCAGTCAGAAGCCGGTGCCGCGGGTGCCGTCCACGGTTCCCTGGCAGCCGGTGCGTTGACGACAACGTTCACAGCATCGCAGGGATTGCTCCTGATGATCCCCAACATGTACAAGATCGCAGGCGAATTGCTGCCTGCCGTGTTCCATGTGTCAGCACGCGCCCTGGCATCGCACGCCTTGTCAATCTTCGGCGATCACTCCGACGTCATGGCCACACGCCAGACGGGATTCGCGCTGCTGGCCTCTGCATCCGTTCAAGAAGCCGTGGATCTGGGTATGGTTGCCCATGTCGCCGCGCTCAAGTCCAAAGTGCCGTTCATTCACTTCTTCGACGGATTCCGAACCTCGCACGAGATTTCCAAAGTTGACATGGTTCCTCATGAAGAGATGGCCAAGATCATGCCTTGGGACGCCGTCGACAACTTCCGCAAACGCGCGATGAATCCTGAGCACCCGCACCTTCGTGGAACGGCTCAGAATCCTGACGTCTATTTCCAGGCCCGCGAAGCCGCCAACAAGTACTACCTGGCCACCCCAGGCATTGTTGAGGCGGCCATGAAACAGGTCTCCGAACTGACCGGCCGCAGCTACAACCTGTTCGACTACGTCGGCGCGCCCGATGCAGAGAACGTCATCGTCGCCATGGGTTCATCCTGCGATGTCATCGAAGAAACCGTCAACTACCTAAACAGCCATGGC
>Ga0180007_10006892_pt1 | contig 10941 bp, 12 predicted proteins | sample MM_PC_MetaG_FD_121122 | JGI IMG/M metagenome (GOLD analysis project Ga0180007, IMG submission 121122) | Groundwater microbial communities from the Aspo Hard Rock Laboratory (HRL) deep subsurface site, Sweden - MM_PC_MetaG | ecosystem: Environmental > Aquatic > Deep subsurface > Groundwater...
AAACAAAAATTGTGTACAACACAATGATTTTGGCGTTTAAACAAGGTGTAAAAGTAATTTTGACTTTACCTACTGTGTTACATAGGGTTATAGAAAAAACATCACATTTAATAAGAAAGAACCCAATTTTTTCTTTTCATCCTCTCTAACTTCCAATATCCTTTGGGCAAACTCCTTAATCGTTTCCTGAGATGACTCCAATAACTGCTTATGCCGCCTAAGTTTCTCCTCTGCCTTCTTGAGCTCGGTGATATCTCTAAAAATACCTATCAGACACTTCTTCCCCTGCATATCGATAAGAGAAGCATTAATGTCAGCATAAAAAACACTGCCGTCTTTTCTCTTCACCGGTATATCTTTAGCTAAGGTAACCTTTTCCTTTGACTGCTTTTCAAACTGTTCTATAATCCATGGTAAATCTTCCTGAGAATGGATATCCCTAACTCCTATATTTTTAATCTCTTCCCTACTATAACCTAACATTTGGCAAATCATGCTATTCCCTGTTAAGAATTTTTTATTTTCTATATCCGTCACAAGTATCCCGTCAATAGCATTATCAAAAATAGCTCTAAATTTTTCTTCGGATTCTTTACGGGCTGCTTTTATTTTTTTTCGGTCCGCACTTTCTATACACTCCCACTTACCTTCTCGTTTAAGGAGAACACCTTGATGACTACCTACCACATCAATAACTTCTGAAACCTGACATTTATCTAGAGGATAAGAACAAATGGCAATCATTTTATATTCACTGATATTATCATTTACAGCCTTCTCATACTCAGTGAAATCCTTCCACTCTCTTTTTTTTAACCAATACGCGCAATCACCGGTTACCCTCAGACCATCATATCCTTTAGCTAGAACCTGATTAAGTTTATCAAACCACGAGTTAAGCACTGTTTGAATATTGAAGAAACCATCGTTAAGATACCAGTCTGAATGTACAATAATTTCCATTTGCCCTCTTTCTTCATACCATCAAAATCCGGCATACTTTCCCTCATTGCTCTTCTAACCTCATCGGCGCTAACCGACTCACAAACAACCCACATACAAACCTCATTATTCTCTAAACCGGCTTTAAAATAAGTCACTAAAACATCAACTAAATCCTCTTTTATCTGATAAAAAAGACTAATATGTGTACCCCAGGGAACAGCTTCAACATTCTCAATTCCTGATTTCCTCATTCTATCCTGTATTGATATCAACTCACAATCCCGCATTTTAATATTTTAATTATTAAAACCTACCCCATTCTCTCCAAAAACATATTACCGGAAACCTGTTACCTGCAACTTGCAACCTGTAACTTATTACCTGCGACCTGTTTTATATAATTTCCGTCAAATACTGGACAAAATCGGCTTTTATCGGCATAAAATAAATATGGGAATAATCAGTGCTGTTTGTAAATGATAACATCTTTTTAGCGAATTCCTTATTCCATTCCAATGATAAGGAAAAATCCGGAGGAAACGTTACTTTATTATGCTCCTGCCAATAATGTTTTGATTTATCTGTAAGTACAGGCGCCACCCCCCAGAAAACATCAACACCCTTAAGTTTTTTTGAATAAGCTTGGGCTAATTCAAAATCAAAAAACGGCTGAGTAAAAAAACCCTGGGCGCCGGCATCAATTTTTCGTCGAACATAATCACACTCTTTCGCAACTGATCCGCGATATTGATCAAGGGCAGCGTAAACTTTAACTTTAGGTAATTCTTTTCTAAATTTCTTTATAAACTCAATAATATCGCAAGGCAAAAACCCTTTATCCTCAAGCCCAGAAGTATCTCCTAAAACAAGAAGAACTTCTCCAATATCATTACCAATTATAATATCTTTAAAGGGTAATCTTTTACGCTTATCAACCGAAACAGCTCTAAGATGAGGAATGGCAAACTTGAGAATTTTCTTGGCAAAATGAGCTGCTTCTAAACTGTCTATTTCGTATCTGGCAATATCAGGAATATTTATTGTGTCGACTGAAGGAAAATTGCTCCTAATAATTTTTAATTCTTCAATAAATCTATCTCTCTGCCGCGGAACTAATTCTAAAGATACTCTTCCCATAGAAAAAAACCTCCTTATTAATTATATCAAAACCTATTAGCAATGGAAGGGTTAACTAAACAAAAAAATCCCCCGTTTTATTAAAAAACGAGGGATTTTTATCTTTCCTACTACGAACTCATAACTTAAAATCTATAAATAGTTATAAGTCTTAAGTTCTATGTTCTAAGTTTAGAATACAGAGAATTAATATTTTGTTTCTAGAAACTTACAACTTAAAACCTATAACTTATAACTATTCTTCATTTACACTTTGCCTGCTGCCCCTAATACGTGTTCGTTTTTATGTTTATACATCGCGATTAAGGCTTGCCGAGCGGGACCTAAGTATTGTCGAGGGTCAAAATCTGCCGGTTTATCCGCAAAATGCTTTCTTATCGCAGCGGTCATCCATAGACGCCCGTCGGAATCAATATTAACTTTACAAACTGCTGACTGAGTAGCTTTTCTTATCTGTTCTTCAGGAATCCCTACGGTGTCGCTAAGCGTTCCTCCATTACTGTTAATAAGTTTTACTGCTTCAACCGGAACCGATGAAGAACCATGAAGAACAATAGGAAATCCGGGAATCTGCTTCTCTATTTCGGCTAATATATCAAACCTTAACTCCGGCGGAATATACACACCATCAGCATTTTTTGCGCATTGCTGGGGCTTAAATTTGTTGGCTCCGTGAGACGTCCCAATAGAAATAGCTAACGAATCAACACCTGTCCTTTGAACAAAATCAATTACTTCTTCCGGTTTTGTATAGGTAGATTTTTCAGCAACAACATGTTCCTCTATACCGGCTAAAACGCCTAATTCTCCCTCAACTGTTACATCAAAAGGATGAGCGTATTCAACTACCTTTTTGGTAAGGGTAATGTTGTCTTCATAGGAGTGATGGGATCCATCAATCATAACAGAAGAAAACCCTGAATCCACGCATGACTTACAAAGCTCGAAAGTATCGCCATGGTCAAGATGCAGAGAGATAGGAATTTCTTTTAACCCTTTTTCTTTAGCTAACTCTTTCATCATTTCTACCGCGCCCTGACCTAAATACTGCAGAAGCGTCTGGTTTGCGTAACTACGAGCTCCTTTTGAAACCTGCAATATTACCGGCGACTGCGTCTCTACACAAGCGACAATAATTGCCTGCAGCTGTTCCATATTATTAAAATTATACGCGCCAACAGCGTATTTGCCTGTTACTGCCTTTTTAAACATTTCTTTAGTATTAACAAACCCTAAATCTTTGTACGATGCCATAATTTGCCTCCTAATGACCACGTGGCGCGCAAGCGAGCACGTGGGAATTTCCCGACTTCCTTAATATCATATCAAGGCGTTTCGGGATCCCGATACGAAGTATCGGGAAGCCACGTTTCGAGCGTCAGCGAGATCACGTGGCAATATAATTAATATAATAATTTTATTATTGAAATCCCATCAACAATACTGTTTTACCCTCTTACATTTAAACGAGTCTACCAACGCAAACACTCCCCAAGCCATAAAAAACGTAAAAACTACACCCGATAACCCCGCTAACGATGTTGAAACAACTTCGTTACTAATAAAAGAAATAGCATAATCTGAAAAAGGCGTAACAAACGTCGGAGCTGATTCATGAAGAAAGTTATATTTTGCCGCTACCCATTCTAAACCATCAGGAAAACCGCTGGCAAAAGGACTTAATAACACCGCGATTATCCCCGCCGAAAACAAAGGAACTACTACAGATTTTTTTCTGGAAACAGTCATTATATTCGAAGCGAATAAATAATAAGCTGCCACAGTAATGCCTGCTTCGCCTATACCGATAATAGCGTGCGTATTTAACATCGCGCCGACCACCTTTAAAAAAGAAATTGTCCCTGCCAATGATAACTCAATACTACAAGCTAACGCCGCCATCATAATAGACATCCATGAAACCATGCCTAAACTAATAGCGTATTTTATTGACCCCTTTTTTAACTTCTTTGAAAATATACAATGAAACATGCCCGCGGCAGCAGATCCTATTAAAGACATATTCAAAATATTAGCCCCTAATACAGCGGTTCCTCCATCTGAAAAAATCAAACACTGACTAGTTACTACAACCGCCATGGATAAAATACCAAAAGGAAGACCCAATAAAGTAACTGCCAATACTGCCCCCAACAAATGTCCTGACGTTCCATTTTGAATAGAAAAATTCATCATTTGCCCCGCGAAAATAAAAGCGGTTACCGCCCCAAACTGTGAAGCAATAGGTTTATTTTTTGAGCGAAAAGCAAAAAAAGCGGCAACAATAACTCCAACAGCACTAATAATTGCTGTCACAGAACAAATACTACCTTCTAACATATGATTTGGTATATGCATATTACCTCCCCTTTAAATATAGTTATAAGTCTTAAGTTATAAGTTTTAGGTTTAGAATACGTAGAATACACTATTTTGATTTCAAAAAACTTATAACTATCTAATCGCCTCCAATATCGCCGTCATAATACTGGGTTTATTCAGCGTAAAAAAATGCAGCTGTTTTGCCCCATTTTTTATAAGATCTCTACACTGTTTTATCGTAAAGTCAATACCAACTTTAGCCATATCATCGGGATTATTTTTATACCGGTTCATTTCTTCTTCTATATGAGGCGGAACTGTTGTTCTACAAATAGCGGCGAATTGTTTCACTTTCGACACATCAGTTAAAGGTAAAATCCCCGGTAAAATAGGTATGTTAATATCAGATTTTTTCATTCTATCTAATAACGCGTAATAATAGTCGTTATCAAAAAACATCTGAGTCACGGCAAAGTCGGCACCGGCATCAACTTTCTGTTTTGTATAATCGGTATCTTGCTCTAAAGATGCGGTTTCAATATGTCCCTCAGGATAAACCGCGATACCCACGCAAAAATCGCTATAGTGCCGTTTTATATACCGGACTAAATCTTTGCCATAACTAAACTCCTGATCAGAAAAATCGAAGGTAAGATTATCTTGCGGAGGATCACCCCGCAGCGCCATAATATTTTTGATACCGCTTTCTTTATATTCATTTAAAAGATTTTCTAACACGCTACTTTTGACGCCAATACAGGTTAGATGAGGCATGACAACTAAATCCTTGTTCTCCCTAAACATATTAACCGCTTCTTTTGTCTTTTCCTGAGTAGCGCCGCCGGCGCCGTAAGTCATCGAAACGTATAAAGGATTATACGTTTTTAATACATCGGCTGTCTTCTTAAGCGCCTTTTTGCCTTTATCAGTCTTAGGCGGAAAAAACTCAAAGGAAACCCCTTTTTCATATTTTTTAAGTATATTATTAATTTTCATTGATTGGTTATTTTATCATAAAGCGCAACAAAATCAATCGTATCAAGTATAATTGATATATATTAGTCGTAGGGGCGCCACTTGCCTACGCCCGTATAGAATTATCAATAATTGGTCAAATAATTAATAATCAATGAAATATTGGCGTTGAATTGATATTATTGTTATCAATAAACGGGCGTAGGCAAGCGACGCCCCTACATAATTCAACTATGCAAATTCAGTATATTTTATGCTATAATACCTCCCATGCGCGTAATCATCGAGAAAATAATATATCCAGGAAAAAGCTTATCCAGGCATAACGGGAAAATAATTCTTACTGACGAAGGGGTGCCCGGTGAAGAAGTAGAAATCATACCTTTAAAAGAAAAAACAAACTATATTGAAGCAAAAACCTCTAAAATTATAAAACCATCCCGTAGCAGAATCCAACCACATTGTTCACACTACCAAGTCTGCTCGACCTACCAATACATAGATTACCCCACTCAAATCAAGTTTAAACAGGACCAATTAAAAGAAATAATGTCTCACAGTTTAAAAATAAATTTAACACAAATTAAATTCAGAGAATCTCCTCAAACTTTTAATTACCGCAACAAAATAACACTCTCTATAATTTGGGACGGGTCCCGAGCCTGCCTTGCTTATACCCTGCCAAAAACTATAAACCAATTCATAAAAATAGAAGAATGTTTTCTTGTCTCACCTCAAATTAACAATACTTTGAGTTTATTCATAAAAACGATTACAGCCAATAAACTGAATTTCATAAATAAAGTAACCGTAAAAGAATCCTGGAACAAAAAAGAAATACTCTTAGTTATTTACGGAAATGCTATAAAAGAAATAAAAAATCTAGCGGATAAATTTGATGTTCTAAAAAAACTCCCTATTTGCGGCATTGTCTATATAACTAAAAATCCAAAAACTAAGCATATCATTAAAGGCAACGATTTCATCAAAGAATCCATTGATGAAACCTCATTTTTAATAGGCAGCGAATCTTTTTTTCAAATAAACATACCGCTGCTAAAAACAATGGCTAACGACATAAAAAAATCTTTCCTTTCAACAAACAACAAAACAATAGCCGATCTATATTGCGGAGTAGGAACTTTCGGCATTCTTTTAGCTTCGGCAGCACATCAAGTCATCGGTGTAGAATCAGAACAAGAAAATATAAGTTTCTTAAAAAAGAACCTAGAAATCAATAAAATAAATAACTTTATCATTAAAAAAGGAGACTGCCAAAAAATAATACCCTCTATCCTGAAAAACCAAATCGATATTCTAATTCTCGACCCTCCACGAAAAGGGCTGGATAAAAAAATATGCCATAGTATCATTAAAAATCCTCCGTCGCGAATAGCCTACGTTTCATGTAATCCGTCAACCCTTACACGAGACCTTAAAATATTATTATCCCTATATAAACTAAAAGATTTCTATGCTTACGATTTCTTTCCTCAAACCCCGCATATGGAAACGTTAACAATCCTATCTAAATGCTAAAAGGTTTCGATTTTTTACTTGAAAATGCTGCCCCGCTCGTGTATATTGAAATATTAATACCTTATTTGTACTAGCAATAAGTCCAGTTTATAACTGTGAGGAAGAATCAAAAACAATTTTGTTCGGGAGGCTCTGATCCCTTAAAAACAAGGATTTTTACTTGTCCACCGAAGCTTTAGCGAAGGAGGACGTTCCCGAAAAAATTCGTTTTTGATTCTTTTGCTCTGCAAACACATATATACTTTATTATCATGCCAAATAAAATTATCATATTCGATTTTGACGGTACTATAGCAGATACATTTAGCCACCTTTTAAAAATAGGCAACCGTCTAGCTGATGAGTTTGATTTTAAAAAAATTCAACGTAACGAAATAACCAGCCTTCAAAAGAAAAAACCAATAGATATAATAAAGCACCTAAACGTTCCTATCTTAAAAATACCCGTAATCTTACGCCACCTAAAAAGAGAATTACATAAAGAGATCGCGACGGTTGAATTAATACCGGGATTAAAAGAAGTTCTTCCTCAGTTAAAAAAGAAAGGGCACATTCTAGGAATTTTAAGTTCCAACTCATCAGAAAACGTCGCGACATTCTTGAGAAATCATAATCTAGACTTCTTTGATTTTGTTACAACAACATCAAAACTATGGAGCAAAAACATCCAACTCAAAAAAATCATCAAATCTCATAAATTGAACCGAAACAATGTGATTTATGTTGGAGACGAAAAAAGAGATATCATCGCGGCAAAAAAAGCAAAGATAAAAGTAGCAGCGGTTACCTGGGGATACAATTCCGCTAAAGTTTTAGCAGAATATCATCCCGACTATTTAATAAAGAACCCCCAAGAACTACTTCAGTTATAGCGTATAGGAAAACAAATTCTAAACTATCCGCTAAACGCTACGCGCTATCCGCTATTACAAGTTTACATTATTAATCCACGCGCCGTGTAAATTACAATGAGCGATAACAGCTAATTTTCCTCCCCCTGGTTTAAGATGAAGCGCTGCCGCCGGATTTAGTTTATCAGGCGTTAACTTTACTCTCGCGGCAAACGCATTATCAATATAGAAATCTATATCCATAATATAATGCTCGGCTAACATAGGATGCTGAATTTGCCCAATATTAGAGTGAACATCATGACACCCCTCGGGTATAAAACCGCATTTTCTTACTACTGTAATAACGGGAATATGCTTTTTCTCAAGTTCCGTTAGATTATTAACATCTTGAAGAGTCTTTATAGCGTCACCTTTTTTTTCAAAAGACGTTTTCGGCGCTCCGCATACGGGACACTTCTCCGGCGCCTCTGGCTTTAAAGATATATATCCACAAACTTTACACACTATACCTTGCATAACTACCTCCTTCCTTTCTCAATGGTATTGTCAAAAATAAACAATATACAATAAACAAATTACAAACAATAGACAATACCGAATATACAATACACAACCGAAAAACGGAAATAATCCAGATTTATCAACATATTTGGCTCATTCTTATTTAAGTTGAAATAATATCTATAATATAATGACTGAGATAAGTTATAGAATAAATAAGAATGAGCCACATATTTCTTTATCTATTTTCTCCATTTGTTTATTGTATATTGTAATTTGTTTGTAATTTGGCTTTTGTTTATTGTATATTAAAGTTTGATTCTTATCTTTCTTCACTTTCTCTTCTCAATCATCTCCAATACTCGCCTAACCGACTTCTCTCCTGGATTAATTTCTAAGACTTTACGAAAATATTCTTTAGCTAACGCCAATTCATTTCTTTCAAGATAAATTACACCCAAATTTCTATACGACTGATAGAGGTTTTCATTTATATTTATAGCTTCTTTATAATTTTTTATCGCTTCTTCAAGATAACCCATCTGCTGGTATGTATGCGCTAGATTATGATAAGCGTGGGCGTAATTAGGCTTTAGTTCTATTGCCCGTTTAAACGATTTTACTGCCTCTTTAAGGTTTCCTTCCCCGCTATGAATATCTCCCATATTATTATGCGCCTTAGCGCTATTGGGCGAAACTTTCGCTGTTGCCCGCCAGAGGCTAGCGCGGGTTTTCCAATCAAAATTCCGTATTATCGTGTGCGTAGAACAGGCAATTAAAATGCTTACCAATAAAACAATACCCGCTATTTTAAAGGGACGTTTTCTAGAAAACTTCTCAATTAAAAAAGCCAAAACTAAACTTAACGCTATCGAGGGAAAATATAAATAACGTTCGGCGACTAACCATGTAATAGTAACTGGGCTATATGTAGGCGCTAAAAATAAAATAAAAATACATATCGCGAAAAAAATAACCTTAGCCCTGCGAAAAATAAACGGCAGCAATAATATTACAAATCCCAAAGCTAAAACCTCTAATACAATAGCCGTCATTGAAATACTTAAATCATCATGATATAGAGTTAACTTCTCCGGCCATAAAAGCAGCCATAGATGGGAAAAAAAGGAATAGGCGATCTTGAAAAACCAGTTAACTTCTCTTACTGAACCAACATCTGTACTTATCGAAACAACACGACCACTTACTGTCCCAATCATAAATAAAAGTCGAAAACACGCTAACCCCAAAAATACAATCCATTGTTTCCAATGTTTTTTCCATTTCCTAAAAGTAACATCGTACAATATAATCATTGCCGGATACAATAAAGCAAACGGACCGGAATATAACGAAAAAATATACATCGCGATAGCGCTAATAAAAAATCCCCATTTAAAACGGTAAGAACTCGTCGCTTTCACATAACAAATAAAGGAAATTAACACAAATAGGCCAAAGAAAGCATGTCCTCTACCGCTAATCCAGGTAATATTTTCAGTGTGGATAGGATGAACAACAAAAAGTAAAGTTCCCCAAAAAGAAGGCCAATACTTGAAAAATATCCGCAGAAAGAAAAAAACAGCAATAGAAGTTAATATATGAATAATAATATTTGTAAGATGATAAATCCATGGATTGTATCCGGCAATTAAATAATTCAAAGTAAATGTTACCCCTGATAAACTAAAATAATTCAAATCTACTAATCGAGAAATATTAGATATCTCGGGATTATTTAAAATATCAGGAATATCGTCAGAAACAAAAGCGTTATTTAAAGAGTTTCCGTAAATGATAAAACTTAAGGATATTATGATAAGAATTAGATATTTTGTCATATTTAAAAAAGGGGTCAAGTCTGTAATTACAACATTTCTTGATTCTTTAGAATTTTATTGTATTTTTTGTCATCATTGGCAATACGATAAGACCGACTAACTGTCTCAATAGATACCGGTCACCATCATCATAAAAAACATCCTCTCCACGACGACCTCTATTCATAACGTGATATATTGCGCCTTTATATTCTATTCGCAATGGACGAGACATGAAGCTATTACAATAGGATTGAGAGCACTGTCAAGATTACAGACTTGCCCCCTTTTTCTTACATTTGATTTATCAAACAAATCACTTTTTTTCAATATGACTCATTCCTTCTTTTTCAACATATTCGCAGCTACTTTAGAGATTTCCATCATCTTCCCACCGATCAATAATTCCTTTATCCTACATCGGAAAAAAGGGGTCACACCTATTTTTTTACTTTTCCCGGTCGTCCTCGCCCTCTTACCTTCATATATATACTAAATCTCTCTTCTATAAATATATTCTGTCGATTATTTCCCCACTGAATTGCGTGATGATGAAAATTAGGTATTATATAACGAATTGATCGTGCCATGTAACATCTATTTGATTTCATTTCCTATAAAAAATCAATTAAAAATGAGTTCCCTTTTCTCCTGCTATTTTAGTTCTTTTGCGATCGTGAGGGCAGATAACCACTGTAAAAGCGGAATACTTATTACCAGCCTGATCTTGAACGATAACGGAGATCGTATAATTCCTTCCATCCTTATCTTTTCCTTTTCTCGAAGCCTCGAGCTGAACTACAGTATTAAAATCTGCTATTATTGGCTCGACCTTGCCATATTCATCG
>Ga0180007_10006893_pt1 | contig 10939 bp, 12 predicted proteins | sample MM_PC_MetaG_FD_121122 | JGI IMG/M metagenome (GOLD analysis project Ga0180007, IMG submission 121122) | Groundwater microbial communities from the Aspo Hard Rock Laboratory (HRL) deep subsurface site, Sweden - MM_PC_MetaG | ecosystem: Environmental > Aquatic > Deep subsurface > Groundwater...
ATCGGTAAATACGGTCAGCACATAGACCAGCGTCAGCCATATAAAAGCGAGTATCAATCTGTATGCCCGCGCGGACATGTAGATTTTAACTATCTCGGCTATGGACTTGGCGCGGTTGCGCACAGATATCACCAGGCTGGCGAAATCGTGCACGCCGCCTATAAAGATAGAGCCGAAGACTATCCACAGCCATACGGGCAGCCAGCCGAATGCCAGTCCCGCGATGATGGGGCCGATAACCGGACCGGCGCCGGCTATGGACGCGAAATGATGCCCGAATAATATCGGCGCGGGGGTCGGGACATAATCGACGCCGTCGTACATCGTATGGGAAGGGGCATGGTTTTTATCGTTCAGCTCGAATATACGGACAAGGAACCGGCCGTATTTTAAATAGGCCGCAACGAATAGCACGCAAGCGCAGGCAAAGATAATAGCGATCATAGGCGTCAGATCTCACAGTCGCATCTGGTGCCAACCCATATGGGGACACCCCACTTATTATTTTACCGGCGCAGGCGCGCCGGACGTGAATATTATATCACAATCTTCCCGGCATCAGCCCGGAAAATAAGAGCAGCGTCCTGTGTTCCATTACCTATTCGATCGCAAAACTCACCGTTACCACCGCCATTACCTTCTTATCAAGCGAAGTCGTATCATTAATACCCCAGTCTGACACATCCGTAGAGGTAACGGGCGTGATCTGAAATACGCCCATTCTGGCGTTTCTCATAAAGCCAATCTTGTTTCCCGTAGCTTTCACCATACTCTCCGCCCTCTGTTTGGCATTCTCTGTGGCTTTAGCAAGCATCTCGATCTTTAATTCATCGAGGTTTACATAGAAGTATTCCGGAGCGGGAGATTCGAACTCTATTCCTTGGTCTATCAGCTCCGTCGATTCTCTTGAGACTTGAGCTATCTTGTCAACATCTTTGGATCGGATCTCAACTTCCTGGCCGACCCTGTACCCCTGGATATCGTTCGTATCATATCCTTTTTCGTTCTTCGCGTAGAGGGTGATGGTCATAACCGGGGATATTATGATCTCTTTCTGGTCAACGCCTTTTGAGGCAAGGTATTGCTTGACCTTTTTAAGGTCGGATCTTAAAGCCTCGTATGCTGTCTTAAGGGCAACGTCGCGCCTGGAAAATGTGCCTTTCCATACTATAAAATCACTCTTTATCTCCTTTGTTGCCGAACCTGTAACGCTGATCTGTTCCCGTGTAAACTTCATGACCTTCAAGAACCCGCCTGATAAAATAACGCTTGAAACTATTGTCGCTACCGCAATGCAGATACCCAGAACTATGATCTGTGAATTCTTTAAAAAGTTCCCTTCGCCCATTGCCCTGTTCCTTTCATTTTATAAATCTATACTGTTTAATAGTTATGTTCGTTAGCAGCAATGCAAGAAAAAATATAAGTATCGTCTTCATTTCGCCCTCCTTCTTAGCCTTTAAAAACAAAAACCTTCGCCGGCCATAGCATAATATGGCTAGCGAAGGTTTTACTTATTTTAAGGTCCAGGGTCCCCTTTTAAACACAGGACCAAAACTCACGCAAATCAAACCGCACATCCAGCTGCCCGATCAAATCTCTGATTCTATAAATATGTTATCGATCTGAAATTCCAGACCGTATATGTAGAAATAAAAAACCCTCGAGAGCCACACCACAACTCACGAAGGTTTTACTTTTTTAACGTCCGGGATTTACCCCTTCTTAACTCGGGACGGATTCTATCTGTAAAGTAAGTATAGCACGTATCTATCGATTGTCAAGATGACGAGTCGGTAAGCTCTACGGCTATGTCAAATTGCAACGGACGCAGGGACAGTTCTGAGATAAGAAATAAAACAGATCTAAGATGAGTTTTGAAAACGTCCCTTCATTCCTTGACAACTACTGTCTTTCGTTTCATTCTGTACTAAATTTATTTTAATAGGCCCTAACGCGAACAGGACTTAATTCCGCGCTTAATATAATACTGCTGGTGATAATCTTCCGCCGGATAGAAATTGTGCGCCGGCACTATTTCGGTTGTTATACTTTTCTTGTACATTCCTGACGTTTCTATCTTCTTCAACGAGGCAATAGCAGAATTTTTCTGATCTTTGTCCTTATAGAAAATGGCCGACCGGTATTGAGTCCCGATGTCCGGACCCTGCTGATTCAACGTAGTGGGGTCGTGTGTCTTCCAAAATGCATCAAGAAGTTCGTCATAAGATACTAAGGTGGGATCATATTCGACTTCCACGGCCTCTGCGTGACCCGTTTTATCCATGCAAACACTCTCGTAGGTAGGATTCTCTGTTTTGCCGCCTGTGTAACCGGCCGTGGTAGAAACTACGCCTTTAATATTGCGGAATACCTCTTCTACACCCCAAAAACATCCAGCGGCAAAAATAGCTTTTTCATACCTGGTGTTTTTGTTGATGGTCGGGAAGAATTTTAGCGCGGCCTCATTTATGCAGTAGCGTTTATTGGTTGGTGGCGGGCCGTCTTCAAATACGTGGCCCAGATGAGCGTCGCATCTGGCGCAAAGTACCTCAAGGCGCTCTATTCCCATGCTCTTATCAGCCTCTTCCTTTACATTGATATCGGATACCGGCTTCCAGAAACTCGGCCACCCTGTTCCGGATTCAAATTTTTCATCAACCCTGAATAGGTCCGTTCCGCAAGCCACACATTTATATATGCCTCCCTCTTTGCCGATCTCGCACTTTCCGGTGAACGGCGCTTCTGTGCCCTTCTGGCGCGTAATACGATATTGTTCGGGGGTGAGAATCTTCTTCCATTCGGCTTCGGATTTCTCTATACGCTCGACTTCCTCGACTTTTCCGGTGCCGACGTTAAAGATGGGTATCTTATTTTTGATTTCTGAGTTGGCGTTACTCACATAGGCTCCCGTAAGAATAAAAAATAAAAGACATAGGTAAATCTTTGGTCTCATGAGATCCGTAGTTCAGAATTTACCCGCGGTTTCAGCGGCAATGGTTTGCGCCTGCCTTATCTTTTCCTCTGCCACATCCTGGCCCAGGGCATCCATAGGCTGCGCGTTAATGAAGACGATATCGGTAATACCGACAAAATTAAAGACAGCGCGAAGATACGGCTCCTGATAGTCATAGGCATGAAACGGGCTGGCGGCGCTGTAATCGCCGCCGCGGCTTGTGATTATCACCATCTTTTTATTTTTCGCAAGGCCTTCCGGGCCTTTATCGGTATATCGGAAAAGGTATTTTGGCTGAACGATGGTGTCGATGTAATGTTTCAGGACGTAGGGTATGCTGAAATTCCACATGGGCACGCTTATCAGATAAGCGTCGGCCAGGAGAAAGCGCGTTATGTGGCTCTCGATATCCCGCCATGCCTCTTTAAACTCACCCGAAAGATCCTTGCCCGCGAGAAGCGTATACTTACCGCTTACCGCTCTTAAGGTAAGTGGCGGGATCGCGTCCTTAAAAAGGTCAAGTGTATCTACGGCGCAGGCCGGATACTTTTTTTTCAGGCTTTCCAGAAAAACACCGGAAACCTTAAGAGTACGCGATGCGTCGCCTCTTGGTGTGGCTATTATATGCAGTATTTTTTTCATAGTTTAGAATATGGCGGACGCGCGTGTTACCCATTCGAACCGCCGCCGAGATCACTGCCACTATAGCGATTTCTGTCAACAGACAAATTATATTATACAAAATGCTTGGCCGCAAGGCAAAAGAATTACATATGCTAGGGATGAGCTATGAGGCGATAAGTAGATCCCTAAAGATCGGCCGGGAGACAGCGAGGAGGGCTTGTCACCTTATGTTCGAACGATGGCACGATGCTTCATAAAGACATATGGCGACGGCACTGGCTACATTTAAGGAATCAACTGCTTTCAAGATCGGTATGCGCACTTTGGCATCGGCGACACTAAGCACCCGGCGCGATATACCTTTATCCTCGTTACCGAAAACAAAACAGATATTGCCCGAAAGTTTAACTTTAGAGATATCGCTCGTGCCTCTGGCGGGGGTAGCGGCGATTATACGCGTATCGTATTTTTTCTTAAGCTGTATAAGACTCGATCCAAGGTCATCTTCGTAATAGACCGGAAGCCTGAAGATCGTGCCCATAGAGACGCGAACCGCTTTTCTATAATATGGATCATAAGTGGCATTATCAAATATAAGAGCCTGGACGCCAAAAGCGGCCGCATTACGCGCTATAAGGCCGACATTTTGCGGATCATTGATGGCATTTAGCGCAACAAGAAATAGCGGGCGCTTAAATGTTTTTAATGCCTCTGAAATTGTGCGCTTTTTGGGGCAATATCCTACGGCCATTATCCCCTTATGAAAACGAAAACCTATAATATCTCCTACGAGTTCATTATTAGCCGCAAAAATCGGGATCCCTTTTTTAGCTATTGCCGCAATGAGGGATTTATACCTACCGATAGTCTCTCTGGATATAAGGCACGACGCCATGAGGCAGGAGCTCTCTACCATGCACTTGACCACCTTCTCGCCTTCAGCTATAAAGATGCCGTCTTTCTCCAACTCCTTACCTTTAAGAGAACGATAAGGGGCCAGGCGCGGATCATCCGGTTCGCGTATAGCGATAAAGTTCAGCGCTCTGCTATCACTCATTATAGGACCTGATTTTCCGGCTCGTGCGCGTTCTATCTACCTCTTTTAACTGCATCTTCCTGAGCCGTATATTAAGGGGGGTGATTTCGACCAGTTCATCATCGTCGATAAAGACAAGCGCGAATTCGAGATTGACCTTACGCGAAGGCACCAGCTGGATCGACATATCTTTGGTCGAAGAGCGCATATTGGTCAGCTTCTTCTCTTTCTGCGGATTCACGACTATATCGACCCCTTTATTGTTAATGCCTACGATCATGCCCTCATATACCATGTCTCCCGGCTGGATAAAGAGCTCTCCGCGCTCCTGCAAGTTCCAGAGCGCGAACGCGACCACTTTTCCGTCGCCATTCGAGACCAGGACACCCCTTTGGCGCTGGGGCATTTCGCCCTTATATATCTGATGCTCGAGAAAGTTCTGGCACATAACGCCGCTCCCCCGCGTCATCAATAGAAATTCGCTCCTGAACCCTATCAGCGCTCTCGAGGTGATGATAAATTCCATCCGTATGCCACCGGAGGATGCGATCTTCAGGTCTTTCATCTCGGCCTTGCGCTCTCCCAGAGCCTGCATGACCGCGCCCTGATACATAGCGTCCACCTCTATCACCACCACCTCTACCGGCTCGAGGACCTGGTCGCCAATCTTCTTTAATATAACCTGCGGCCTCGAGACTTCCAGCTCATACCCCATGCGGCGCATCGTCTCTATAAGTATTTCGAGATGGAGCTCGCCTCTGCCGGATACCTTGAACCTTTCGCCGCTATCCACTTCCTCGACTTTTATCCCGACATTCACCATCGCCTCGTGCTCCAGGTATTCGCGAATATGGCGTGATGTCAGGAAGACGCCTCCATCCTTGCCGGCAAGAGGGCTGGTATTATGGGAAAAATTCATGGATATCGTCGGCTCATCGATCTTTACGGTGGGCAAAGCTTTCGGGTCATCGATGCATGTGATCGTTTCGCCGATCGATGCCCCCTCGATGCCTGTTATCATGATAATGTCGCCCGCTAACGCTTCGTTCGTCTCCACGGGGGCCAGCCCTTTATACTTCATGATCTTGGTCGCCTTATTCATCGTGACCGTGCCGTCCCGCTTCACAAGCGCTACGGGGTCCCCGACGCGGATCGCGCCGTGGAATATGCGCCCTATCGCGACGCGCCCAAAATACGAATTATGGTCGATCATCGTGACCAGCATCTGAAACGGCAGGTCCGGGTTCGCGAGCGGCGGCAATACTCTGTGCAGGATCGTGTCCAGGAGAGGCTTTATAGTGTCGCTCGGCTCATCCAGGTCGAGCGTCGCATACCCGTCCCGGCCCGAGGCATAGACTATCGGAAAATCGAGCTGCTCATCGGACGCGTTAAGCTCGCAAAAGAGGTCGAACGTTATGCCGGCGACTTCATCCGGGCGCGCATTAGGGCGGTCTATCTTATTGATGACGAGGATCGGCTTTAAATGCAGCTCGAGGGACTTCTTCAGCACAAATTTTGTCTGAGGCATGGGCCCGTCTACGGCGTCGACGAGAAGAAGCACGCCATCAACCATTTCAAGGATACGCTCCACCTCGCTTCCAAAATCGGCGTGCCCCGGCGTATCGACGATATTGCATTGCACGCCCTTATAAGTAAAGGAGGCGTTCTTTGAAAATATCGTTATCCCCCGCTCCTTCTCGAGAGGGTTCGAATCCATGATAGTCACTTCGCCCTCTTCAAACTTATGGGCGCCCGTATATTTAAGCAGCGTATCGACCAGTGTCGTCTTTCCGTGGTCGACGTGCGCGACTATGGCGAGATTTCGAACGTCTTTTCTTCTTTTTTGATTCGGCATTATATCCTTTTTAAGGGGTTCGTCTCAGGAAGACCAGGCTGGATTTAATGCTCAAGAGTCCTGGGGACATATAACTAAATTATGTAAATTATGGAAAATAAGCCTGGAAACAGTGAGAAAAGCCTGCCACTATAAAGAACGCTAAGCTTCCGCCTATTCACTCTAACAATTTACGAGACAGCCGATGCAGATCGACATTGGCCAGGGCCTGAACTTTCTTCTTTATTGTGCGAGAAAAATATTCTTTCTCTGTCTTTGTAAGGATCTCCCCCTTTAGTTTCTTCAAAAAAAGCTCTTTCTGTTTCGGTGGAAATACCTGAGAAAGGGCATACTCAAGACCGAGATCTTCTTTCGCGGAAAGAAAGTCACTTAAGTTCTCCGACGTCTTTTTGAAGTAGCCGTTAAATACGGCTTTCAACCTCTGACTCGACATGGAACGTCCGATAATTATTAAATCCTCGTCATTTTTTAATAAATTAAAATATACTTCTGATTCTTTTCTGCACTGAGCACCAAGCAACCGTATGAGAGCACCTGCCCATAGAAACTTTAAATTGAGAGCTTTGTACAAGGCAAGAGACATTGCCATCAAAGATACCAGAACAAGCTTATCTGCTTTCCCTTTAAGACAGCCTACTGTTTTATTATAATCAAAATACCCATTTTCCGCGCTCATTGCAAGGACAACAGGAAATCCCTCCCAAAGGCGAAGATCCTTTGACTTCACAACATCCGCCAGAGCCAGGTTAGCATCTTCCATCTCTCCTGCTTCAAAAAGAGGAAATCCCAGGGCCTTCAAACGTTTCAGGAGACTATTATCATCCATGATTAAATTCCTTCTTTCTTAAGCAGCCTAATAAAATGTTCCAAATTATTATTTACTTTATCCTCTGACACGTCATAAGAAGCCGTTTCTTTAAACCGCTGACTAAGTCTGGCAATATCTATTTCCGTTCTCTTGGCTTTCATGAGCATCATACAATCGTCCATATCTACGCCCGTACCACGAAACAATTTACTTATGAGGAGATCGTAATAATTAAGAACTCCTAAATATATGTAGCTGAATTCTTTAACCGGAACATTATTGCCTTTAACGAGAGGTGATTCTAATAGCTCGGTTGTATGCACGCTCTTCCCGCGAAACAGATCAAATGTAAAACCATCATCTCTAGCCCATCCTACGCCACTTGCGCTCTTATAGCCAAGGTCTTTCAGTATTTTTAGCAAGTAGTTATATTCATCCGTTTCCGGCATAAGAAGGTCAATATCTTTTGTCGATGCTTTGATGTCCAATAGAGTAAGCGCAGTGCCGCCGCAAGCGACAAGATGAACTTTCCGCTTCAGAAAGCCGTTCCAGACGCTGAGAGAGTCTAATAAGCCCTGTTTGTCTATTCTGTATATCATACAATTTTTTGTATCAATTCATACAATTCTATGTACTAAAGTATACAATATGTTTTAATATCTGTCAAGGCCAGATTCCATTTTAATATAGAATGAATAGGGGGCACACCCTATTATCTTAAATCTGGAATGCCCTCTAATAATCAAATGGCGGACGCGGGTGTTACCTATTCCTCCGCCGGCCGTATAGTAATTCCTGTCAATAAACAGTCCATATTATATAGAAAGCTGGCTCGGAAGGCAAAGCAATTACAATGCAAAACTATTTTAAAATAATATGCAACAATTTTGGCCTTTTTAGCGTCCTTATATAGGGGGGATCTTGAGGTGCCACTTTGGCACCTCAAGTGATGTATTCACAAATTGTGGTCACATATTGACATCACAATATGCAACGCTAATGAAAAAGGAGGAAAAATGAATGAACTAGTGCCGCATGAAGTAATTGAAAACAAGATATTTTTAATTCGTGGGCATAACGTTATGATGGATAAAGACTTAGCGACACTGTATGGAGTACCGACTAAAGTTCTAAATCAAACGGTTCAAAGAAATCTTAAACGTTTCCCAGAAGATTTTATGTTCCAGACAACAGCGGACGAAGCTATTGTGCTTGAAAAACTAAGCCCACGTTTGAGGTCACAATTTGTGACCTCAAAGAGAGGTGGAGCCAGGTATTTACCCTATCTATTTACAGAACAAGGGGTTGCGATGCTTTCAAGCGTACTGAACAGTAACAGGGCCATCCAAGTCAATATCATAATAATGCGTACATTCGTCAAATTACGCGAGATCCTATCGACTCATAAAGAGCTCGCGCACAAGCTAAAGGAGCTTGAGGGGAAGATCGAAAAGCATGACGGTGAGATACAGGCAATATTCGAGGCTATCCGACAGCTGATGGCACCGCCACCGGAGCCACCGAAGCCCAAGATAGGGTTTCATCCGTAATGGCCAAGAGACGGCGAGAAAGGCCTGTCGCTACGGTTAAAGATTGAGCTCAAGCTGAGGATTGCGCGCTTTTGCCTCTTTCAAAATATTTCCCACGAGCAGGGTGGCGTCATCCAAGGCTTGCTTAGATTCCGACCCGGAAAGCAACGTTCCGGCATCGTATGTTAATTCGTTCCTTTTCCTGCGCATCGTTTCAAAATGACTGACAAGATCAGTGTATTTTTCACCTAAAATTGCACCTGTCATTTCTACCACGGTTTTGTGTTGTGCGCCATCGGTCGGCCTATAGCCTTTCAAGAGAAGAAGTGCTCGCCCCGCCTTAAGCATAGCTATGTATGCCATTATATAAGTTGCCCGGTCTGCTATGCGAAGTATCTTCTTGGCCTCTTCCAGATCAATAATAGATTCCTTTAAAAGGGCTTCTACCTGAACAATCCCTGCTTTTTGTTCTGCAAGCTTTCCCTCTTTAATCAGTTTATTTATAAGAACTTCAATCACCTAGGTTACCTTTCAGCAATATAACCTTACCCTTTATTACCATGTTAAGAAATCCGCCATTCTTTTTGCTCTCTTTCCCGAATTCAGCTTTAGTGTAAGAATTAAAATTAACCTCTTTATTTAATTTTGCCTCGAGCACGCGAAGCTTGCGCGTAAATTCGTCTCTCGGAAAAGAGCCTACCACAACGACATCAATATCGGAAGGTCCTCTCTCTTTTCCTTTTGCATATGAGCCATATATGAAAGCAAGCACTATCCCGACATATTCGGAAACTAGCTGCCGTAAACTCCCTTCCACACCTTCCGTCTTAAATATTATATTTTTTAGATCACTGAATAGCGGGTATTTTTTATCTAGAGAATAAAATTTTATCTGGCCTTTGGTGTATGAGGTGAATATGCCTTCTTGCTCCAGCTTGCGAAGGTCACGTGAAAGATTACCCGGGTCTAGATCGAGGATAACGCCGAGTTCTCGGACATAGAGAGACTGTTCCGGATTGGTAAAGAAATAGGAAAGCAGCTTTGATCTTAATTTTGAGTTAGTAAATGGCGTCATAATGTTTTTATCTGTTGTAATATATACATCAACTGTTGTAAAGTATACAACGGATACGCATTTAAGTCAAGTTTATTTTAACGCCTCCAAAGTGGCGGACGCGAGTGCAACCAATTCGAACCGCTTCCGAGCTCACTGCCCGCATAGTGATACCTGCCAATAAACAGGTTATATTATATAAAACGCTCTCCCGCAAGGCAAAACAATTACATATATTAGGAATGAGCTATAAAGCAATAGGCAGATCATTAAAGATCGGCCAAGAAACGGCAAGAAAGGCTTGCCGGTACGAGAAATAGCCTGCCCATACTATGCATTATCTCCAACCAGCGGTAGCACAGATTCTACCTTAAAGAAAACGATGAAGCTGCCCTTGATGAACTGTGGAATACAGTATGGACCAGGGTACGTTGCTTTACATGTATTTACAATTAGGCCCTGATCATCAGACTCACTTTCTTTCTTCAGGTATAACCTCTTACCGCTATAACCGAACAAGCCCTCTTTGAAAAGATACACCGCATACGGATTTTTTATTATATTAGCGTGGCTCAGCCTGTCACCCATAATGAACGCCACATGCGTATCATCTATCACGTGAGGACTGGCATATGGCGCTGAATTGACCACCCCTTTGTCATCGGCGGTGCTCAGGACGCCGAATCCTTTTTTCTTCTTAAAATATTCTTTTAGATCCATATCAAATACCTCCTTCATTTTCGACGAGATTTGGTTCAACTGCCTTGCGCAGATCTTCCCAAAACTTCTTTCTGTTTTCCGAATCCGTCGGGGAGATCGCCGGAAATTCCAGAAACGGTACTTTTATATTTTCTTTAGCAAGCTCTTCCGTTAATATCTCAGCCATAATACCTGCAAGAGCCGGATCAGACGCATCAGGTTTATCTACAGGATTGGGTGACTCTGTCTGATATCTGTTTACCTTATGCTTACCCCAGTGAATCCCGCACGTAGGGCTATTTTCCAACCATAGGAAACACGTAAGGCGGTAATTGTTTTTAAGAAATTCCTTCACCATAAGCATTGGCGTTTTTAATA
>Ga0180007_10006894_pt1 | contig 10937 bp, 11 predicted proteins | sample MM_PC_MetaG_FD_121122 | JGI IMG/M metagenome (GOLD analysis project Ga0180007, IMG submission 121122) | Groundwater microbial communities from the Aspo Hard Rock Laboratory (HRL) deep subsurface site, Sweden - MM_PC_MetaG | ecosystem: Environmental > Aquatic > Deep subsurface > Groundwater...
CTGCACTTGTTCATTTAGGACCTCCTTTTTTTGTAAAAGTTATTCTTTTTCACCAAGATAACTTTATCAAGGAGGTCCTTATTTTGCTATAATTATTCTTAAGAACAATATATAACGGAGTCAACTAGTTGTGCGTTACCAAATTATGGTCGCATCTGTTCCCAAATTAAATATGTATAGAATTGAGGGGTGAGAAGGGGCATAAGTTAATAAATTAACTCCGTCCCCTATCCGCTATCCGTAAATCCTGAAAATCATTTTTTGATCGGTAAAATCGTTTAGCCTTAAACCGCATAAAATACTCCTTCTTAAAAAAGAAGTATTTTACCAAATTAAGGCTGTTAAAAACCTAAATTTTTTGATCTCAATTTAGGAATATTTAAGATATAATACGATAGAAGAGTGGAAAAGGACACCTAATACAGATAATTATGTGAGTTTATTTTTCCGCTTTTATAACTCCTTACATACCAGTATGATAGGGTAGGTAATTTTTTGCGGATTGAATTGTTTTTTCCCGTTATATATGGTATCCTTAAGTTCCATATTTTAAGATAACGGTTTAATTCTCGTATTTATTATATTTTTTCGAAAATCTGCTTTTTTAGGTCATTCGAAATATTATTTGTAATATTTCTATTAAAGCGATAACTGGAGTCGTTGATTTAGTGTGTTGAAGTATAAACTTTTAAAAAAAGGAGTTCCGATGAAGAGGAAATTTGTAGTATTGACAGTAATTGTTATTATGTGTTTACACGTTCAAGGATGCGCTGTTGTTATGGCGGTAAAACAGCCAAGGAAAAAAGATGTGAGTTTATTAAGAGAGGGGTCTCCTAGAGGATTACTTATCGCGGAATTTGGGGCGCCTATAGTGACGGAAGAGAAGAACGGCAAAAGACATGATATTTTCAAATTTACTCAAGGGTATAGCATGCCGACAAAAGTAGGTCGATCAGTTTTTCATGCCGCCGCAGATGTTTTTAGTTGTGGTTTATGGGAGGTAATAGGAACACCAACAGAAGCTATTTTTAATGGTAACGAGATGACTTATGAAGTGAGTTATGATGATAACGATAGAGTAGAAAGTGTATCCTCGTTAGAAAAAGAAGATATTAACTCTAATAATTAAGGAAGGTTTTTTATGGGTAGGACAAAAATAATTTTTTTATTTTTTATTGTGGCAATAACTTTAACCGGATGCGCTCAAAAAATTACTTATACGCTAAAAGATGTTCCTAAAGTGAGCTCTAGTATCTTTAAAAATAAAACGCTGGCGGTAAAAGAGTTTCAAGATGAAAGAACTCAAACATCACGAAAAGGTTCATGGTATTTGGATAAAAGAATAGTAAAAAAAGACGGGAAGAATTGGTATTGTAATCACGAAAAATTTTATAAGAATAAAAAAGTCGCTCCGGCGATAACTAAGATGCTTGTGAAGCATCTCCAGCATTCGGAATTATTTCAATCGGTTAGTTTAGATAACGATGGCTCTCTTGAAACTGATTATGTTTTAGAGGGAACAGTATCTAAATTTGAGGGGTTTAAAGAGCAGAACGCCGCAGCTATTGTAGGTACTCACTTTGGTCTTCTTGGCTTTTTAGCTACATCGGCGATAAAAAGTGATTATGAAGCGACAGTCATGTTGATTAACGTGAGGTTGTTGAGAAAAGGTAGCGAACGGTCTGTTTGGGAAGACTCTATTAAAGCGACAATTCAGGGAGAAGATTATGCTGACGCTTATGGATGGACAGCTTACGCGAAAGCAAATTTAGCGTTAAAAGAGGCGGTTGGCAAATTTATTCGAGGGATTCAAGATGAAACGAATTTCGTGCAGTATTAGTTAGAATAAATTAATTGAACAATATTGTTTGTATAAGAAAGAGGCATCTATAAAAATAGGTGTCTCTTTTTTATTTTAAGCCAACCCAAAAATTTTTCAAATAATTGAAAGAAAATTTTATTCTGTAACGTCTATATATATAGAAGGGAAGGAATTTTTGTGAAAGTTTTTGACAATATCGAGGGGAGAGATATACTATATTTATCTATTTTTTAAAAGGAGAGTGAATTATGGCTAAGGGAAGTAAAAAAACTAAAACTACGCCGGATTACGATTCAGGAAGAGAAACAAGAGTTTTGTTAGAACAAATTCGTAATGATGTAAAAGTAGTTGCACAGCAGCACGGATCTATTAAGGAGGATATAAAAGAATTTAAAAATTCAGTAAATCATCGCTTTGATAGAGTTGAAGTGGCGCTTATGGAAAATAGCAGAGATATCAAAGCTAATAGCAGAGATATAAGAGCTAATAATATAGCGATCAAAGCTAACAGCAGAGATATCAAAGCTAATAGTGTTGGAATAAAAGCTAACAGTAGAGATATCAAAGCTAGTAGTATCGGAATAAAGGCTAATAGTTATAATCTAAAAAAAATTGAACATAAGTTGGATCAGTCGTTAGATAACCATGAAAAAAGAATACAAAAAGTAGAAGAAAGAGTGGGAATATTATAATAAAATACGGGATTATTATATTTTTTAAAAAAAATAAAAAAAATTTAACAAAACCTCTTGACAAATAAAGGAATATTTGTTAAAAAGGGTATAGCTCTATGAAAGCGTTTCCATTAAAGGGGTTATGTCATTCACGGACAATTTTAAACTTGATAAAAGGGGAGGTGATGATCAAAAAGTTTGAATCAGAAGTTGTCATATAAGTGGATGTTGTAACTATAGATTATTAATAACAAACAAGGCATGATAACCTTGTGAAAATAAATTTGGCTTTTTAACAAAATTGAAAGGAGGGAAAGAATGAGTAAAAAACTATTAGTATGTATGGCAGTCCTATCTTTCACTTTGATAGGTACTACATTCGCAGCTGTGGAAAACATAAAAGTAAGCGGAGATATGACTGCGGCGGCAGTGACCAGAGATTTAGGCATGGGCGTGGATGTTGTAGCACCTGGTGTTGGTGGATCGAGTGCGGATGCTGGTGATTTCCTTATGTCTCAAATAAGATTAAGATTTGACGCTGATTTAACAGAAAACGTAAGCGTAGTAGTTGGGTTAATTAATGAAAGATTATGGGGGTCTGAAACAGATGCTAACGGAAGCAGTGAAGATGCTGAAATTGATTTGGATTTAGGCTATGTAGAATTGAAAGAATTTTTGTATGATCCTCTTTCTATAACGGTTGGGCGTCAGCCTCTTCGTTATGGCAGCGGATTAATTGTTGGCGATCCTGACACAAATATGACAGCAGCAGTTACTCGAGATGGCGGAAATACTTCAAACGTTCCCGCGGCAATCAGTGATTTGTCTATGAGGAAATCATTTGACGCGGTAAAAGCAGTTTTAGATTATGCCCCCTACACTGTTGACTTAGTATATTCAAAAGTTGACGAAGGCGCTATTAGCGTTAATGATGACATTACGTTAATGGGTGCCAACGTTGCGTATATGTGGGATTCTTATAATGGTTTAACTGAAGGTTACTTTTTCTCTTCAGTAACTGAAAATCTAATTGGTGCGTCAGTTTCTGAAATGAAATCTAAAACATACGTTTTAGGTTTAAGATCACAGTTGGATATTAATGATCATTTAACTTTATCTGGAGAAAGTGCTTATCAGTTTGGTGATCATTATAATGCAGAAAGTAATGATGCAAGTACTCTTTATTCACACAGAAAAGCATGGGCAGCGTTAGCTTCAGCAGAGTATAGGTTATTAAATGATTATAATGCTAAATTCGGCGGCGGATATACTTTTTTAAGTGGTGACGATGCTAATTCAAAAGGCTTTGAAGGTTGGGATCCAATGTTTGAAGATACAACTTGTGGAGAGCTTATTAATGTATTGTTTGCCGCAAGTAATTGTCACTTATTCAATTTTAATAGTTCATATATGCCTAGAGAAGATGTTACTTTAAGTTTGAACTATTGTCGCGCTATCTTAGCTGAGAAGTTGCCAGGTAGTTCACAAGTTGATGATTTAGAAGGAAATGCTCAACCATATGCGACATATACACCTATAGCTGGACCTGCTTCAGGGTATACTTACGCAGTTAATTCTGACAAAAAAGTCATGGGTGACGAAATTGATGTTGCCGCTTTATATGATTACACAGAAGACGTTCAGTTAAAGCTTACCGGTGCGTGGTTTTTACCAGGCGGGTATTTTGAGGGTCCAGACAACAGAGAAAGTGCTTATAGTGTTAAAGGTGGGTTAACTGTAAACTTCTAAATAGGTATACAATTTAGTTCGAAAAAAAGCCCCGTACTTTGAAAAAAGTACGGGGCTTTTTTAGTGCGCCCAGCATGGGCGTTTGCTAGTCGGTGAAAATCCGATACGGGGTTGATAGTGCCAACTGTTAGCCTAAGACAAGGGTGTCCACTGTGAGGTGGATGTTCCTGTTAGCAATAATTAAAAAGATACCAAATATAATCAAGGTGGGGATTAGGGGAATCTTGGCTGCCAAAAATCCGGGAACACAATACCAATTTCTTTGACAGCAATGGAAGGAAAAGCTAAAATTCATTCATGGCAAGGATAGCAAGAGTGGTTGTTCCTGATATACGCGCATCGATTTATGGTATAATTCATTCATGATTAGCGAAATGGACAAAAAAATAATACAGGAATTATCAAAGAAATATCATGTAAAAAGGGTATTGCTTTTTGGATCAAGCTTAGACCCTAATCGTGAAGCTCGCGATATCGATATCGCTGTGGAAGGCATTGATCCCAAAGAATTCTTCGACTACTACGGAGATCTAATGCTGAAACTATCTAAACCCGTTGACGTAATTGATTTATCTAAAACATCGAAGTTTGTGGAATTAGTAAAAAAAGAAGTTTCCCGAAAGAAATAATTGAAAAGATAAAAATTTTCCCAGTGGGCGGAAGATATTTGTTCAATCGCATGACAGGTTTAGACCGAAATTTAATAAAAATAGTGTCTTTTTTTACCAAAGATAAAAATACAAAAGCTGGAATGTTAAAAGAACGAGATGATGTAAAAAAGGAGAATCTTGTAGCACTCCTATCCCATAGACATGAAATACAATAAAAACATATAACAATTAATCAACTGGATAAACTCTGCGGTTTTGCCAGTTATTTCAAACGTTGAAGCTGTAAAAAAAGATCCAAAAACCTCTATCTCCTATCACTGAATGCATGTAAAATTTAACTTAAAGGAGGAAAATAAAATGGCCAGATATAAACGTTATTCCTATAAATAAGCACAATTTATTCCCGTAAACTTTGAAGATCAGATTCTTGGGGAAAGTTATGAATATGCTTTAAACTAAAGGTTCAAAAATTTGGGTTGAAAAGAAGAAGAAAGATGATAGTATGGGACTGTTGAATTTTTCAACAGTCCCTGATTTCGCGGATAAAATATTGATTACACTGACTGAAAATATTAGGATTAGAAATTATGAAAGTACCTTTAAGTGTTGTTATAATTACTAAAAATGAAGAGAAAAGAATAAAAGACTGCTTAGAAAGCGTTTGTGATTGGGCAGAGGAAATAATTGTTGTTGACGATGAAAGTACTGACCAAACACGCCAAATAGTTTCTTCTTATACCGACCAAATATTTGTGCGTAAAATGGAAATTGAAGGTCGGCATCGTAATTGGGCGTACGCTAAGGCAAAGTATGATTGGGTGTTGAGTTTAGATGCCGATGAAAGGATGCTTCCTGAATTAAAAGAAGAAATAAATCAGGTTTTAAAAAGCGAATCTGGCGCAGTCGCTTTTACTATTCCTCGAAAAAACTTTATAGGAGACTATTGGATAAGGGGCGCCGGCTTATATCCTGCGGCTCAGTTAAAGTTGTTTCGTAAAGATAAGTTTAAGTGGGAAGAAGCTAGCGTTCATCCTCGGGCGTTGTTAGATGGGCAGTGCGCACATTTAAAAAATTCAATGCTGCATTATACATATAGAGATTTTGGTGATTTTCTTCATAAGTTAAATAATCAGACGACATTAGAGGCAATGAAATGGATAGAAGTGTATAAAACGGATACTAAGAAAGCTGAGTATAAAATGAACATTATTCACGCCTTATGGCGGTATGGCGATAGATTCATACGCGCTTATTTTGTTAAGAAAGGATACTGCGACGGTTTTATTGGATTTATGGTATCTTTATTTGCTTCTTTATATCAGATTGTTTCATACTGCAAATATTGGGAAATGCGGAGGAAAGAAGTAAGAGGCAAGAGGTAAGAATTAAGAGGAGAATTAAGAGAAAGAAAGATTCTGTATCTATATTTCTTACGTCTTAATTCTTACTTCTATATATGTATATATTATGAAAGTAGTTTTTCTTGATCGAGATGGTGTAATTAATAAGTATCCGGGAGATATGCGGTATGTAACCAACGCAGCTGAGTTTGTGTTTATTCCCGGTAGTATTGAAGGAATAAAAAAACTTAAAGAAAAAGGGTTTAAGATATTTGTTGTTTCTAATCAGGCTGGCGTATCTAAAGGGATTTATTCTCATAAGGATTTGGATAAAATAACGAAAAAGATGGAAAAGGCTTTAAAGAAAGAAAAGGTTTCCGTTGATGGTGTTTATTATTGTTTGCATCGTCAACAGGAGGAGTGCGATTGCAGAAAACCTAAGCTGGGATTACTTCATAAATCACTTTCCGATTTTAATATTAAGGCGGCAGTCTCGTTTTTTGTCGGCGATTCGTTTATGGATATGAAAGCGGCACAAACTTTCGGCGCTAAATCGGTGCTGGTTCTTTCCGGTAAAGAAAAAATTTCTAACCGAAATAAATGGGAGTTTGAGCCCGACTATATCTTCGATAATCTTCTTATGGCGGCATATTATATATGTTCCCATTATGGGTAAAGAATTAATTATTCACGCTGGTTTTGGAGAAGGTCATAAAATGGCTTCGTTGGCGTTGAGAGATTTCCTGGATGCTCCTTGCCATGATCTCTTAGACTTTTGTCATCAAAGAGTAAGTGAGGTTTACGCGCGAGGATATCATAGTATTACCAATAAATATTTTTTTGTTTGGAACGTTCTCTTTTACGCTGCGCGGCTGAAGGTGGTTAGGCGGCTTATCACTAGATTTCATAAACTTATTTTTCCTTCCTTTTTACGCTATTTAAGGGAAAACAATTTTCGAACGCTTATTATTACCCATTTTTTTCCTTTACAATTAGCCGCGCAAGTTAAAGATGAGTTAGGCTTTAAGATAATCACGATTATCACTGATTTTAAAGTGCATCCTTTATGGATTAGTGATAAAGTAGATTTATATTTCGCGGCGATGGAAGAAACAAAACAAAATTTAATAGCGCTGGGCGTGGATCAAGAAAAGATTATCGCGGGCACGGTTCCTTTACGGGAAGGGTTTTTAGATGATCTTTCTCAAAATGAGTTAAGAAAGAAATTTTCTTTAGACCAAAAACCCTGTCTGCTTTTTATGTCTTCGATACGGGGCAACTTTCCTTTTTTTAAAGAAGTGTTCCCGGACTTAATCGGTAAGTTTAATGTTATAGTTATTTACGGCCGAAATCAAGAGCTTAAAAAATATTTGTCGAAATTCAAATCCAATTCGTTAAGAATCTTTCTTTCTTATGAACAAATGTGGGAGTTAACTAGTTTAAGTTCGATTATTATTAGTAAACCGGGCGGACTGACTTCTTTTGAAGGGGTATATAAGAAAAAGTTTTTTATATTCACGCATTATATCCCCGGCCAAGAAAAGCAGAATATGGATTTGCTTATTAAGTACGGGATAGCTAAGTACGCTTCAAACAAAGATGATTTTTTCAGAGCGCTGGATTATTTTCAGCACAATGCCGATAAATTAAAATCAAATTACCCTCTAGAACTAAAAGACATCAGACCTGCTTTATCTAGAGTTATTTGAGGCGAAACCATGTTTTCGCCCGTAATCATATAATTATTAGTAAATATTTTTTATTACTTGGTATATGCAATCATATAAAATAGCGAAAGTAGTTTTACCAATAGCCTTGGATAAGAATTTTGACTATTCTATACCCGATAACTTAGAAGTTAAAAAGGGGGATAGGGTTTTAGTTAATTTTGGCAGCAGAAATAAAGTAGGGATTGTTATTGATTTAGTCGAGCATTCTGTCATAAAATATTTAAAGCCAATAATTGAGGCCTTAGATAGTGAGTTCGCGCTTACTCAAGAGAATATCGAATTTGCTCATCGTCTAAGTAAGATGTATCCGTACGCAGAGGGTGAGTTTTTGTTTATGATGATTCCTCCCGCTCTTAAACGAGTGCTTAGGCATTCTTTGGAGCAGACAGCTTCTAAAATAAAGAACTCAGATATAAAAGAATATATTCCCCAGTCAAATAATATTTTTATTCAGAGAGATAGCTTTATAGACAGGTATAACATATGGAAAAAGAAAGTAGAAGAGAACTTAAAAATAGGATCGGTGCTTATTTGTTTTCCTCAAGTTTCTTATTTGAAAGAAGCAAAAAAAATAATAGATAAAGATTTTTCCAAAGTAGTTCGGGTTATTTATAGCCAGCAAAAAGAAAAGGAACTTTTGGAAAATTGGCAGGGAACAAGAAAAAATTCACTTATTTTAGGGACAAGGGTTTCTCTTTTTTATTATCCCGCTGATTTGAATTTAATTGTAGTTGAAGAAGAAAATAGTCCATATTATTTTCAGGAAGAGAAGCCTTTTTATCATCTCTTAGATGTAGTCCGGCTGCTTTCTAAATTGAAGGGGATAGATGTTATATTAAGTGGTGATTATCCCGCTTTTTCTACATATAAATTAATAAATGATAAACAAACTAAAATAGATAATTTAGCGGCGCAAAAGAAAGATTCGCATATAAGGGTGGTGGATATAAGTAGACTACGTCAGAAGGTAATAACGCCTGTTTTTCAAGCGCTTTTAAGAAAGAATATCCAGGATGGCAAGAAAATAGTTGTTATTTGGAATAAAAAAGGGTTTGGGTCATATCTTTCTTGTTTATCGTGTGGCCAAATATTAAAATGTGACCGTTGTTCAGGGTTATTACAGGTATCATTAAAAGACGATAATCTCGGAGTATGTCCTTATTGCGCTAAGGGCGCTCCTATACCAAAGATTTGCGCGAAATGTAATACGGGGTATATAAAACCGTTTGGTTTAGGGATTGAGAAGATTGAGACAATTTTAAAGAGAATATTCCCGGAGGTAAATATTAAAAATTGGGAAGAAGCAAATGTAGAGACTCAAGTTATCCTGGCTACATCTAAGATTTTAAGTTCTCTTTATGACAAGTATAATTATGATGTTGGTTTTCTTTTAGATGCGGATTCTTTTTTTTTCAGGGGGGATTATGAAGCTACATTTGATGCCTTTATTTATATTAAGAAGCTATCGCTTTTTTTTAAGGAAAGATTTTATCTTTTTACCCGGAATCCTAACCATTATCTTTTTAGTAAACTCTTAGAGGATTGGCAGAATTTTTACCGGCATGAATTAGCCTTAAGAAAGGACCTTTATCTGCCACCTTTTGGAAGTATTGTAAAGATTATTTTAAGGGATAAGGATGAAAATAAACTTTTAAAAAAGGCGCAAGATATATATAATAGATTAAAGGTTAAAGCTTTGGATGCTTATGGTCCATTAGCTGAAGTTCCGTTTAAATTGAGAGGAAATTTTCGATACGCGCTTGTTATAAAAGGAAAAGATGGATATTTGTTAAGAGAGTTATTAAAAGATGAAATTAAAAGTTTAAGAAAATCGCGTATAAAGGTAGCGGTAATTATAAGGTAATAAGCTTTCAGCTGTCTGCTGTCAGCATAGAAAATATAATAATTTTGCTGAGAGGTAATAGCTGAAAGCAGATAGCTTTAATTATGAAATTCGTTTATTTTGGCAGCGCTAAATTTTCTTGTATTATTTTAGAGAGTTTATATTTAGAAGGGTATAAGCCGTCGCTGGTTATTAGTCAGCCGGATAGGCCTAAAGGCAGGGGCCGCAAAGTTTTGCCCACTGAGGTTAGTTTATTTGCTAAGGATAAGGGGCTTTCTCTCATCAAACCGGAATCTTTAAAGACATCCCAAATAGTTGAAAAGTTAAATGATCAAGAAGCTTTGTTTTTTATTGTTGCTGATTATGGTAAAATTTTGCCTTCATCGATACTTTCTATTCCAAAGGTATTTACTGTAGGTGTTCATCCGTCATTACTTCCCTTTTATCGCGGCGCCGCTCCTATAAATTGGGCGATAATAAATGGAGATAAAGAAACCGCTGTAACGATATTTAAGGTAGACGTTAAGATGGATGCCGGGGAAGTCATTGTATCAAGAAAGGTTGTTATAGCAGATAATGATAACGCGCTGTCTTTAACGGAGGAACTTGCTAAGATAGGAGCGAAGAGTTTAATCCAAGTCTTAGGTGAGGTGGAAGCTGGTAAGTATAACCTTAGTCCTCAGGATGAAAAAAATGTCACATTCGCGCGAAAACTAAGTAAGAATGATGGCAGAATAGATTGGAAGAATAGTGCCGGTAATATTAGAAATTTAATTCGTGGCGTTTGGGGATGGCCGGGTGCCTATACTTATTATAAAGATAAAGTTATTAAAGTAATTGAAAGTCAGAGTAATGATAATGAATCTAATCAAGAGCCGTCTAGGATTATAAAAATTGATAAAGGAGGTATCTATGTTGCTACAGGCAAGGGTGTTTTGATTTTAAAAGTATTAAAACCTGAGGGAAAAAAAGAGATGGACGCCAATGCTTTTATCTGTGGTTATCGAATTAAGACCGGCGACAAATTTATTTAAATTTATCTTGTAGGGGACGGTCTTGCGCCGTCCCGTTAATAAATAAATTGATACATGAAAAAAAGGTATAATATATTGTTTTCAGGCAGTGTTCAGGGAGTTGGTTTTCGGTTTACCGTTAGGAATCTAGCCAA
>Ga0180007_10006895_pt1 | contig 10936 bp, 16 predicted proteins | sample MM_PC_MetaG_FD_121122 | JGI IMG/M metagenome (GOLD analysis project Ga0180007, IMG submission 121122) | Groundwater microbial communities from the Aspo Hard Rock Laboratory (HRL) deep subsurface site, Sweden - MM_PC_MetaG | ecosystem: Environmental > Aquatic > Deep subsurface > Groundwater...
GTCAGCATCACAGGACGAGGGATGTCAGGAGTTCCTGCAGCTATTGTACAAGTGGCTCCGTCAGCTATACCACTCAAGTTTTGTGCAACTACAAAGAAATCAGCATCTGATGCTGCTGGTGTAGTGAAGGACTCTGCAGCAACTTCAGAATCAACAACAAACTCAATGCTCTTCTGCAGTGGGCGGAAACGTGTGAGGTCAGCAACTGCACGCTCTACACACCTGTCGAGTTCAGCGTCGCTCCAGACGACGCCACTGTCCTTCAGGTCTAGTCTAAGGTCTGCTCTGTAATTGCTTATTACTTTTGCCATATCTGTTCTCCTTACAATCCGTTGCTTTTAGCTCCAAAGTAGAATCCTGTGACTGAGCCTACAATGGCTATCAATGCAGTTAGTGCTGTGTCGCCACCTGTTAGGGCTAAGTAAGTTAGTGTGCCTGCACCACATACACTGAAGACTATGGCTATGATTCTACGGGTTAGTGACTGATAGTTAGTATCCATTCTTCACTTCCTTTGCTAAGCGTTCTACTCCCCAGGCTATATAGCCTATGTTTAGTCCTATCTCAGTATACAGTATCCAGGGGCAGTTCTCTACTATGTAGGGTGCTTTGCCCAAGAATACAATTAGCATAAAGGTAATGAGGTTGCAAAAGCCTAATGCTATTGCGCAAGTGGTGAATCCTGTTTCCTTAATCTTTTCCCGCATTAGTCTACGTCCTCCTCGGTTATGTCAGCACCAGATATACTAGCATTGTGCAATTTAATCTGCACAGCTTCAATCAGTAGCTTCCGCAATAGGTCTATCTGGTCATTCAGCAAGTTGTCTATCAATGTCTCCAGCTTCACGTTGCCACCTCCTAGTATGTGCCAATATGACTCTACTACTTTAATGCCACTACAGTGAACCATAAGGTATTGTTCCTGCAGTCCCATCCCTATAGATGACTCTCCATCAATAAGCTCAGATGAAGCGACAGTCACCTTATTACGTGAACCATCCACTTTCTTGATGTAGTAGTATCTGCCCGAGTTGTCTGCTGCTGTAGGCAAGGTTATAGTGACTGCACCTGCCGAAGCATCCACATATATGACAGTGTAACCAGCAGCTGTATAGTTGTTAACTTGTGTAGTGGTGGAGTAAGACGCCTCTATCAGTATCCCGCTAATTCCATAAGGCAAGCTAGGTGCTCTGGAGTCCATATCCAGAGTAACTTTGCTCTCTGGTCTACCTTGCCTTTCGGGGTAGAACTCTACTAGTCTCATTACGGAAATACCTTACCCATCAGCCATTCTAGGAGTGTTGGCTTAACTTCTGCTGGCTTCACAGGTGGCTGCATCAGAGCTGTAACATCAGCACTTACAAGAGGAGATAAAGATGGAGCGAATGGAGGCTGTGAAGGAAGTTCTATCTGGATGCCCCGAGGCACTGCTACCATAGCTGCTTTTATTGCTTCGTCTACAGTCTCATACACTTGTTCCTTCATCTCAGGACTATTAGCAAACTCCTGAGCATCACGCCTCTTGTCTGTCTCTGGTATGGAAGCTTGTGGTCTGGCCATCCACTCAGGGAGACCAAAGTCTGAGGTCACTTCACCAAGTGCGAGTTCCAGTGTATAACTACCCTCTTTTCTATTATAGCGATGAATAAGATTAGTGACTCTAGTAATAGCATTAGTAGGAAATACAGTAGGAACAGCTGCTGTATCGCCATTAGACCTGTTATATGGCGTTGCTGTTAAGTGCCATGCGATGATATGACTAGTACCATAGATTCCACAAGCCAGATTAGTAGGCTTTGTTCTTGAGCTATCATAAGCAAATATACTGGCGGAATTAGTCGCAGCATCACAGTCATAATAAAAGACACCTGTGTAGGAAGTTAGTGTGTCCCAGAACCATAACTTAGCATTTCTGTCTGAGCAGTTATAAAAGGCATAGCCAGAGCCAACAGAGAAATTGGAGTATGCATCAGTGGCTATGATATATCTCATTCCAGCATAGTTATTTGCTCCAAGATTTCCTATATAAAGTGCTGTTCCCGCAGTATTAACTGACATACCAGAACCAGATATTACAGCTGGAGAATCAAGATAACCAGCATACTGAGTCCAAGTATTAGTTGACACTACATATTTGTAGCATTTAACATGATAGTGTGTTCCAGCGTGCAGCCCATTCACATGAACCCAAAGAGTGTTATCATCTGCCCAAACTAAAGTATTTAGACTAGTTGTGGTGCAGTCAGTCATAACTGGTCTGGTGCTTGAGCTTGTCCACAAGTTTGTTTCTATGGTGTAAAGTTCCAAGCGGTTATTGTTAACACTGACGGCTGCCAACTTTCTCCCATTAGGAGACATAGCAATGATGCCAGTCGTACTGTCAGGCTGCTGGGCCAAGGAAGTCCATATCTGGCTAGTAAGGTCATACTTATAGAATGCGAAGGTACTCCATATAGTAGAGCCGTACCCATGAGCATAGACAACATAGTGACCACCACTTATCACTATTGGAGAGAAGCCAGTATATGTCCAGCTAGTATTAGCCCACGCTACTTCATTTATCCAAGCCATTACATTCCCCTTGTGTCACTGAATATAACCTTATCATATAACTCTATCTGAGCGTCATGAGGTACTATGCCTCTTCCTCCCAATGTCTCTGAAGCCAATTTGACAAGTATAGCTTCTGCTCTAAGATTAGCGTCAGCCTGAACTTCCGCTAATGTTCTACCTGTCGCTGTAGAGATGCTGCCAGCCATAAATACCTCTATTACTTCATTGCCAACACCAGTGTACTTAGCTATCTGGGCTGCATCACTAGCTGTACCTACAACAAGTGGGTAAGCTGTTGTATTCCAGTCACCAGTGGGGTCTTGATTGCACAGTACTACTATGCTATTAGGTATAAGAAGTATTGTCTTCTCCGCATACTCGGTAAACCAGTGAGCTTTGTCAGAGTAATAGGTTTTGTCTGCAGCGTCAGCAATCTGCGGGTAAACTACACGAAATCTGGGGTAGAGAACTCCCGCTGTATAGATTGGCTCAGCTCTCAGATAACTCTTAGTCATCCAGATGAGTCTATACAGTAGTGCTGCAGCATTCTCAAATGGGAGGGAATTTATCTCAAACACAGGTTTGAAGGTGTCAATAATTCCATCGTCAGTTGGGGAGTCTACTAAGTCCCAGGCTAGTGCAGTCTCTATAATAAGGTTAATCAGCCCATAGACTGTGCGGGTAGCATTAAAGACATTGTAGTAGGGGCTGGATGCGCCGTCCTCTGTCCAGACAACACTTCCATCATTCGTGTGAGCTGCAGAAGCTGTGTTCCATGTAGGTTCTGTTCCTCCTGATGTGCCTGCTGTAGTGCACTTGAAGATGTGACCATTAGGTGTAGTAGCTCCGATGCTCTGATTCAGTATGTAAGCTGTGCTGGCTGCCCACCCAGTAATACCCCCAATCGTTTTCCTCTCCCTGAGAAACATCCAGGAGCCTTCTGCATAAATCTGATAGGTGCGGTCGCCCTGTACTGAAATGATTTGATGAGACTTTACCCAGAGTGGAGCAGTCTCTGTGTACTCAGCAGTAACTCCATTACCAAAGGGCTCTGCTACTGCATTTCCTGTTACATATCCATAAGCTATCTTGAAGGCTTTGCCGTCTAAGTCAAGACCATCCAGTGCGTTATCTCTGTTACTTAAGCCAATAACAGCCCTATCCCTGTAAGCTTCCTCATGGTGTTCAAGATACAGGAGACGGGCTGAGTAATCAGTACCATCTATGTAGATTCTGATGTAAGGAACTCTACTACTTGCGTTCTGAGCATCTATAATTGCTTGAGATATTGTACCTGCCGCTACAGTCCTTGCCATCGTTGCCTCTTTACCATAAGTCTACTAGCTTTGTGACGCCAGCCACAGCCCCACCCCCTAGTGTAAGGACACACAGTACAGCTTGATTAACTTTACTCCTGACTTCATTCTTTCTGGTTCTGCCGTTCACAATGTCCAGTTTCCTGCTAATGTCTTTCACAGTACCTACTAGACCATTCTCAGTAGGATTCTCTGGAATACCTAGGACAGCCTGGTAGATTTCTTGCGTCATTTCTTTTGCTGTCTTTTCTGCCATTCTAATCTTTCCTCCCTAGCTCCTTTCCAGTTGCCTTTCGAGCCTGTTCGTAAGCAATTCTTGTAGCCTGGTCTTGTGGTCTGCCCTCATCCATCAGCTGAGCGATAGACTCACTAATGGCTGCACTTATTTGTCCCTGTGAACTTTGTGGCGTTAGTTTCTGCGCTAGTGTTGGCATAACTATATCTCCTGTTCTGCCTCACAAGGAGGGTGTCCTTCACCTTCGTCATGATGGCAGATTCTAAAGATAGCCCTTATTGTGGCTTCCTCATTTAGCTCACCTTCATTTATCTTGGTGGCATACTGTCTGAAGTCTCGGATAGTAGACCTGACTACTTTGAGTTTATCTACTACAACTTTGGGTAGGACTATTCCACCTTTACCATCAGTGTCTAGTATCCTAGTGCCTGTTGGACTTTCAGGAATCGATAGGGAAATCTCTAATCTTAAACTAGCCATTAGCTTTCCTCCACTCCTTGAATTTCTTGCAGGTTAGGTAGCAGGTTATCTCATCATGGTCTAGGTATTGCTGGATATTTACTGTGCAGTTATCGCAAGGTTTCATTAGCTCTCTCCTCTCCATTTTAAGACTTGATGGAAACACAGATGGTCTCCAGCAGTTAGGGCTCGGCTATAAACCAGAATATCACCTATCTTGCCATCAAATGCATTGCTGGTAAGGTTATCTCTAATCCCAACCTTAAATGACCGAGTGCAAGTAGCTGGGTCTGTGTGACTACCTGCTGTGGAGGTACTATCTACACCATTTATGTATAGTCTTACAGAAGTCCCCCCCCGTGATAGTCCGAGTGTAACCCAACTTCCTGCAACTAAAGTTCCTGCAGCAGTACTAGAAAATTGAAAAGCACCACCCTGTGAAGTCCTAAAATCAATAAAACCAGCCAACCTCAGAAGAAGCTCATAACCATCTGTACTTAATAACCCTCTGCAAAAAAGGGCTTGGTCGGTTAAAGGAGCATCAAGATTGACCCTAAATACGAAGGAGAAGTCCTCAGAGGTAAAGTTTAGCTGAGTAGAGGAAGCTGGTATCTCTATGTAGTCCTTATTTGCAGCAACAAAGTCTCTACCATACTTACTCCAAGTAGCACCTAGATTAGTCATCAAGTGCCTGTTAGAGTCCAGTGAGTAGAACTGGTTATCTGTTATCAGGGTTGCACCAGTAGCCGTCAGTGTTAGTCCACCTACTGAATCTAGTGGGTTAGCTTCTGTCATAGCCCAACTTGCGACTAGTCCAGTAGCATCTGAAGCTGGGTGGTTTCTACCTAGACTATAGTTGGTGAGGGCTTCTGCTGGCGCCATAGTCCTTGAATATATTCTAGTCCAGCCAACTACACCAATTCCAAAATCTTGTGCTCCTCCATCATCTACAAGTGCTCCTATAGTCAAGTTATCCCGAAGGGTAACATCTGCAAACCAGTCACCAGTGTTATCACCAGCTACATCAATTATGGCTTCGGCTTTTCCATTATAGTCAATATCCCAAGCAGTTCCACTAGAGTTTACTTTCCAGTGAAACCACTTACCGTTACAGACGTTAGTTGTACCTGATTGAGTGTTGACTTGTCCAGCAGCATTTTGTGTGCTGATAGTAATTCTGCCCGTAGTGGCTGCAACGTAGATATGGAAGAAACTAGTTGCGGTTCCAATATCCGAAGAAGCTAGGAGTGTCTGGTTATTGGCTACTGATGAACTTCTAAACCATCCCTCAGCACAACCAACACTATCCCCATTCCTGAAGTCAGCCGTAGCATTACTGAGCAGGTCATTCCCGTCAACGTTCATAGCGGGCTTAGGCGTAGGGTCTAGGGTCTGACCACCAGTATCAAATGCAGGTCTCCACAGTGGTGCGTAGAGTACCTCAGTCCCATCTAGTTTAGGAGTCCAGACGCTGCCTCTAGGTTTTGTTTGTAGCATTGAGTTCTCCTAAAGTTGCTCAACCATCAGTACAATTCTGAGTACTGTGTCATCTAGCAAGTCAACAGCATTGTGAATAGCTAGTACACCATGTAAGTCTCTGGAGCCTGTTTGACAAGTAAATGCTTTAGGCAACTTGCCATACGTGCTGGGTGTTGCTGTAGTCTCTGACATTCCAGCTCCAACATCATCACAGGCGGTAAAGTCTATTCTGACTACTGCAATATGCCTATCAGCTAGCAGAAAGGCTGTATTTGGTACTCCGTCGCCAAGTTCACAGGTTGGTGTAGCCTTATGCAGGAACAGTGAGAATACTGATGCTACGGCGGTTGTCTGTGCGAGTATCAGGGCATCATGGATAATTCCACTTCCACCCTCTTTCCTCACTACATTGCGAAAGACAAAAGGTTTAGCTCCAGCAGCTATAGTTACATTCTCTGATACAACATCTCCAGCTACATAAGCTGCGTCAGCGAGGAGTACTTTCTCATCGGCTATTTCTACTAGTGAAGGCACCCACAGTTTATCTCTAAGCAGGTCTCTTATTTCTTTTAACATTCTAGCCTCCCTTCACCAAGTCTTGACCTATTGTAATCTCTATACCGAGACGAATTCTTTCAAGTTCTGCTACTGCGTTATCTAACGCATCTTTAGTAGCTCCAGCACTAACTTCATTACTTGCGCTAATGGTATTTAGGGTAACTGTCAATGCTGCAAGTAATTCTGCTACAGTCATTGCAGTTGAGTAGCCTATGTCTGTGTCTCTGCTAAAGTTCGGCATTTGTTATTCTCCTTGTATTGTTGTCTCCACCTAAGCCCCACAGTAATGCACCTGTATCTTTATAGTCACCTGAGAGATTACTAAGAAGTGACTTGTGAAGCTGCTCAATAGTAGGCATCCCAGCAAAACTGTGAAAAATTATCTGGGACTCAGGATACTTGATTTTGAGGTTCTCGCTTGCTGGAAGTACTTCCTTTATGTAGATTTCTTCACATCTCTCATAGTTGGTGTAGACCCACAAGTCTACAATAATCCAGTCCCACTTATTACTGTCACATAGAATGTATTGCCAGAAGTCTCCCCAGACAACTTTCAGGCGATTGTCTCTTGGCAGATGCTTCTGAACAAGGGCAATCACAGCAGGACTCATCTCTACTATAGTGACACTCTCGACCTTGTCATTCTTACATAAGTCATGTGCTAGTAATCCTAAGCCCAGCCCAGTAGTTAGCACACAACCTGAAGCCATTTCAGCATATTTCTGCATGGCTCTGTAGTTGGTCGGATTATCAACCATCCAGTGCTGCCACTTTCCTCCTCTCAGCTCCTCCAATGTTGTCACTGTTATTGGTTTTGGAAGGACATAAGACTTGTAGCCATCTATGCCCTGATTGTTGTAGCGGGCAGTTCTACACTGCATCTTCCCCACACGATAGTCACCTATTTGTTCCTCTGGGTAAGCTGACGCTGGTGTCACCCAGCTGTCTATCACTAGTACTTTCTCTACTATCTCATTCATGTTGCCTTTACTCCTTATACTGTAGAGGGGGGCGAAGGAAGGTTATTCCCTCACCCCCCTCGGGTAGGTTTAGCTAGAAATTACTCCTAGACTACAGGAAACCAGGATGACGGGACAGCTGCGAAGGTCAGAGTAGCTATACCATTGGTAGCTACAGTACCGTCAAACAGCAGGACTACTGAGCATGGGCCAGCAAGGATGCTGGGAATCTGCGGCTCATAGTGCAGGGTGAGGGAGGTCTCTATAGCATCTTCCTCGTTGGCAGCGGCACCAGCCATAACTACAGCTGTAGTCTCGTACCTTCTGTACATGAACAGCTCACTCAGTACTGGGTCAGCCATATCTGTGGTAACTGCTGTATAGCAGACACCAGGGAAGGCTCCAGCACCATCAAGGCAGTTTACAGGAGTAGTAACAGTACCAGCTACAAAGACAGGAGCCTGAGTTCTATCCCCAAAGAGCAGGATTTCCATGAAGTCGTCGGGTGCGTCACAGTCAGACTCAACCAGGACATCAGCCTCTAACAGCATAAGGTAATACCCAGTGCTAACGCCTAGTATCATCTCAGGCTGCTCCATGTCCATTACTGTACCGTTACCACCACCAACTATCTTGGTAATGGCATTGTCAGCAGTGATTGCTCCTATGTGGGCTTTCCATATTTTGCCAGCCAGCAACAGCCTTGTTTTCCAGTCGGCTGTGAACAGCTGACCCAACTTGGATACTTGAAGTTCCTGGTCATCTCCGCTGATGACCTCTGGGTCTACTTGGGCTACATTTCCTAACATTGTCGAGCGCATTAATTAAGTTCCTCCATTTATTTTTTACTCTGTTTATAGTCAGTAGCTTGACTCTCAAACTTGGACTCTCAGATGAACTGCCAGTCCATCCGTTTGCCAATCAGCAACTACATGCCATAGGCAAATCCTCCTTAAATTATGTTTCTGAACCTGTCAAGTCTGGGTCTCCATAGTCTCCTCCCATGTTCTCAATAGCTTCTACCAGGTCATCAAGGTTATAGTCACCGTCTTCAAGGAAGGACTCGCCAAGAACTTGACGGTCAACAAGTGTCCTGATAAGAATAACTACAAGGTTGGCAAGAGCGGTAACTGCTGTTACTTGTGTGTAGGTTAAGCCAGCAGGAATATCTGCAGCCCTCAGCACATCAGCTATAGAGTATTTCTTAGGTGCTCCAGAATCCCTGTGAACAACTATGAAACCAGCCTCAAACGTTAGATTAGTTACAACACTCATAAGTTACTCCTCTACAACATGGATGTGCCAAGTAGTATGTGAACACCTGCTACTGAGAAGTCGCTCCCAGCATCTGCGTCTGTTATGTCTATCTTTGCCCTGATAAACTGCAGGAACGTGGAGAAGAGCAGTTGGTAGTGACCTGGCATACCTGTTCCCTTTGTCAGTAGGGGGAATCTTGCAATCTCTACATATGTGCCATCTACTGTTGCACAGTGCTCAATAGTGACCTGGAGGGTGTCCCCAATTTCTGCTAGGTCATTCCCTACGAATAGGTGAGCAACCAGTCCCTCCCTGCGTGATTCTCTAAGGTCTATACAGACGCTACCGTTGCCAGCAACGGTGAGCGAAGTTGCTGCAATATCTGCTGTAATGGTAGTACCATCGTGGAAGACTAATTCTGCATCAAAAGCCATCTCTTCCTCCTATAGCCCACCGTAGCCAGCGTTGGTAAGCATTATCTGTACTTTGCCCCAATTTGCTGATGCGCCTGCAAGAACTGATGCTCTGACGTAACGCTTCTCAGTCATGAATCTAATCTGATAGACTCCGTAGGACAGCATTGGGTCAGCTATACCTGCGACTGTCATTGTGGCTATTCCGCCTCCGCCGGAAGTAAGTGTGTCTGCCACATTTGCGTAGGTGTCTCCAGCATCAACCATAGCTACATATATGTCTCCAGTATTTCCAACGGTCTCCAGTACAGAGTCAAAAGCAACTATTGTGCCCGTGTCCGTACCTGTACCAGATGCTGTTAGTGTCTGCAGAAGGTCAGCGCTAGTAAATGCTGTAGTGGATGTGCCTCGTACCTTTCGTACGAATGTGTACAAGGTCGGGAAGGATGCTATGGTTGTGTAAGCATCTGTGTCGTCATAGTAGTCTGCATGCTGTATGTGGACTGCCAATGTGACGCCGTAGGTAACTGTTGGTGCCGTAGGACAAATCATCACAGCAACTAGTCCCTGTGCTCCTGTCTTCCTTATGTCTAGTGCATTAGCACCGTGCTCATCCCTGACATAAAGTGCCGAGGGGAGAACAATAACAGGAACAGCATCTTCAGCACTATCAAGGTCTACTGTGCCGTCTCTTAAAACCAAATTATAATCGAAAGCCATCTTTGTTCCTCCTTACTGTTTCCTGTCCTATGCTGAGTTATCTGGTACTATGCCGTACATTCTGGCCATGCAGCGGGGGTCTACATCTGCCATTCCATGAGGCCAGTCTACACGTGTTCTGTATACAGGCTTTGTCTGAAGTTCCTTAAGGTCTCTAACTTCTAGGGGGAACATCTGGATACCCCACAGGTACTCAGCTACGCCGAATTTGACTGCGTAGATGGAAGTGCACTCAGTGCCGCCAGAAGCTGCTCCAACTGCTGTCTCAGTGTTCAGGATAATTTCTGTGCGCTGGTCTGCTCTTGTTCCAATGTCAACAAGTCTAACCTGCCCGTACATGTCTATCTGGCGGCCGAACATATCGGCACTGTAGGTAAGCAACTTCTCACGAATCAAAGCTGAGCGAGTTGCTAGTAACATCTTCTGGTTCATTAACAGCATATCAGGCTTGTGTCCTTTGATTGCGTAGACAAGTTTGTCCAAGTCCTGAAGGAAGTTGAAGCGAGTTGCTGACGAGTTAAGTATACCAGTGTCTACATCGTTGCAGGCAAACTTCTGCCCAGTGTGTCCTTCAGCAACTATGTCATCTACACGTAGGCGGATGCCCTTAAATTCCTCTGGGTCACTGGTGGGGTCACCTGCAATAAACTTCCAGTTGAACTGGTATGCAGCTGACTTTATTGCCATGTTCTGCTGAACAGCACGAGCATCCTCAATACTGTTAGCATTACGGGCAATTACTATATCGGTGTCAATGTCAAGTCCACCAAGACTGACACTCTCTACCTTATGCTCAAAGTGTCCAGTAGACTCTGAGTAACCTTCATTGACTTTTCTGTACCCAAAGCTTGGTAAGTCCTGATACCTTACAATAGTTGTGTTGAGCTTACCAATGGTTTCCCAAGGCAGTAGTTCTAGCAGGTTTGCCTCCATCAGCATGGTATCTAGGATTGACTTTCTGCCAGGGTCGGTTTCTATTTTAGAAAA
>Ga0180007_10006896_pt1 | contig 10934 bp, 9 predicted proteins | sample MM_PC_MetaG_FD_121122 | JGI IMG/M metagenome (GOLD analysis project Ga0180007, IMG submission 121122) | Groundwater microbial communities from the Aspo Hard Rock Laboratory (HRL) deep subsurface site, Sweden - MM_PC_MetaG | ecosystem: Environmental > Aquatic > Deep subsurface > Groundwater...
CCCGTTACTAGTTCGACTCCCCTAAACAATAAGTCAAATCCATGGGTTTCGCCTTTAGTCTCGCAATCTTGCATTGTGTAGAATGGTCGGTGTTCGGACGGATAATGAGTAACGAAAATAAAATCGCTGTTATATTCCTCTTTGGCAAAACGCGAAATCATCCTTTCCCCCTCTGGGTCTATATCTGTGTTTTTAGGAACATCGTAACTATATTTTTCTTTGATTTTCTTTTTGGCTTCAGCAAGTTTTATGTGAGGAATCTCATCCGGCACTTCGACTTTTTTCGCTCCCCAAGCTTCTAGGTACGTATTGCCATCTTTGTTAATAATCTCAATCATTCCCTTGATAACTTTAGATAGCATTGCTGTTACGTCTTTATAATTTTCTATAAATCCCATTTCAGCGTCGAGGGAAATATATTCGTTAACATGCCTCGTGGTGAAATGCGGTTCTGCTCTAAAGACCGGTCCGATCTCAAAAACTCGTTCGAAAACTCCAACCATAATTTGTTTATAGAGCTGTGGCGATTGTGCAAGAAAAGCCTCTTTTTCGAAATAAGAAACCTTAAAAAAGTTGGCACCGCCTTCCGAAGCAGCCTCAAGCATCTTGGGCGTTTTGATTTCGGTGAATCCCTCTTCGCGCATTACAGATTCATAAGCACGAAGCATAATATCGTAGAGCTTAAAAATTGCTCTCACCTTTGTATGTCTCAAGCTCAATGTTCTAAGATCGAGGAGATTTGTTAATTGAAGTTTTAATTCATTCTTGGAAAGATCAAACGGCAAATCTTGAGTTACTTTCGAAACAACTTTAAAATTCTTACCCTGGATTTCGTACCCGGATTTGGCGCGTTTATCTTTTTTGACAACTCCGGTTATCTCAACTGCGTCGGAAACTCTGGCATCAGCTGGTTTTTCAAAGACAACTTGAATAGATCCGGTGTAATCAAAGACTTGCAAAAAATTAACATTACCAAGTGTTCGGATATTCGAAACTCTGCCCCTGATTAAAACATCGGTATTTTCCTTTGATGCCAAATTTTCTATAAGTGTTCTTTCCATTTGACTCCTCGCTATTATTCTATCCTATTTTTTTAATTCTGGTACCCCCGGTAAGAATCGAACTTACATCTAGAGCTTAGGAGTCTCTTGTTCTATCCGTTGAACTACGGGGGCAACCCTCTAGATTTTAACAGATCTATAGGGTAAAATAAAGCGTAAATCGGGGTGTAGCTATCCCGTAGTATGCGGGGGCGCAGTTCCTCGCCGTTCGATGGGGTAAAGTCCGCGCGCGGAAGACAATAAAGATATCGGGGATTGGCCCAGTGGTAGGGCGCCGGACTCGGGTTCCGGAGGTCGTGAGTTCGAATCTCGCATCCCCGACCAAGTGTTACAGCTTCAGGTTTTATGTTCTGGATGAACTGAAAACATGCACTAATCGGCGTGTTCAAATAGCCGGGGTAGTTCCAGACCAAACCAGAGGGGAATATTGAACACAGGATCATTCTCTTCTGTTGAAGATCGGAATCTGTATAAGTTTTTGCTAAATCTTTGAACTTTTCTTGAATAAAAAGTGTCACATCTTCAATATTATATTTCGTGATTAAATCGTCATTTTTCGTCATTTGAATTCTGGCGATTTTTGCTTCTAATAAACTATTCTGTTCTCTGAATATATTGTCGGAGTATATACCGGACAAATTTTTGTCGATCAATGACTGGCGTGTTTCATATGACTTTTTAAGCTCGTCATCGGCCTGCTCCCGTCTTTTCTGTAGCGTTGCCACCCTTTTATAGTATGTCTTGCGTAAGTAGATAGAAAACAGATCCAGGGCCTTTGGGGTCGGCTCGACTCTAGTAAGCAATTTAGTGGTTTCTTTTTCAATATCATCCACCGGTATTGAGTGGCTTGCGCTACACCACTTCTGACAAAAATAGTAAGCATATCGTTGTTTTTTGCCTTTGCTCCAACCAGCCGTCAATGACTGACCGCATCCGCCGCATTTAACAATCCTTCTAAGTGGAAATTCCGGATTATCTCGGTTTTTCTTGGCCAATGGCTTTGCGATATTAACATTGCGACCGTCGAGAATGGCTTGAACTTGATAAAACAATTCTTCGGTTATCATCGGCACATGTTGGCCTTGAACTTCCTGACCGTACTTTTTGGAAACTAACTTTCCGGTGTAAAACTTGTTGCGAAACATCCTCTGTATTGTCTGTGGTTTAACTTTAAATTCTTTACCGGATCGATAACTGACCGTCACTCCCTGATTGCGTAAAATCTTGGCCATCTCCCGGAGAGACTTGGTTCCGGTCGCCATTAAATCCCAAGCATTTCTTAGAGCATCAAAAGTTTTTGGATCTTTTACCACATAACCGTTTTCATTTAGATAACCGAACGGAGCGAGACTGGTCGGTAGCCCTGAAAGAAATCTGGCTCGTAAACCGTTTTTACTGCGTTCTCCACGAACATCATTATCCATCTGGGCAAATCCGGCCAGCATCGTTTCGACAAATTTTTCTGTCGGACTGTTACCTGTTGGTTCAGTAGCAGAAATTAAACTGACTTCACTCTCGGCTAGTTTTTTTCGAATGATTAAATAATCTGAGGTCTGACGAGAGATTCGGTCAAGCCGATAAACGATAACATAATCGATATCCTTTTTATTCTTGCGACAGTACTCGAGCATTTGAATTAATGTTGGCCGACCTTTGATGGTTTTGGCTGACTTACCCTCCTCTCTGAAAACCTGGACTATATTAAGTTTGCGGCGAGCAGCTTCCTTGATACAAATGTCTTCCTGTGTTGATAACGAGTAGTTTTCTACCTGCTCCTCACTGGAAACGCGGATATAGACAACCGCTTGATTTTCTTTCCTCTGTACCTTTCCCAAAATAGATTCATTCATCTTAGCCCTCCCTTTCTAATTGTTGTAAAGTTTTACCACTAAATAATTGTTTTTCGTAGATATCGAGCCATTCATCCAAAAGATATTGAAATTCAGTCAGATATACCGAGAGTTCTTCGTCCGGGACATCGGCGACCGTATCTCCCAATATCGCCCGAGCCTTCTGTATTTGACTCTCCTCTTGATCACTTGAAAACATCATGTTTAATGAGGAGTCAAAAGTTTTACGATGAGTAAGAATCGAATCCTTGAGATCGTGTTCAATTGCCGGCGACTGCCAACTTTCAGCCTGGCGTGAATCGGCTATTATTGGACCCGATACGAGTTGTTGAGATAATTCCATATTCCCTCCTTACTAGTCTTATATTACTAGTTTATAGGCATATATGCCTAGTGTCAAGAGGGTGTTCAAATAATTATATTTAAAATAGTTAGTACCAGATAAGTAAACTACTTCTTGCTAAATTAACTTATTCTTTTAACCAAAACCAGAATTTATTTTTCAATTCTTGCTCCAAATCATGGCAATTAGCATGAGAAAGTACACCTAAATATGAATTTAACGATTGAAAAAGTGTTTTCTCGCTGATTAAGGCTGTCTTAAATTCCAAAACTCTTAATCTTAATTTTTTGAATATTCTATTTTTGGTTTTTGTTCTCACCATACGGTGATGAGGCAAAACAACATAGCCGAGAAAATCAGCCCCTTGTTGATATTTACGGATTGAAACTTTTTCAGGGTGCAACTTGAGTTTCAGGCTTTTATCGAGAAACGATTCGATTTCCAGCAATAAGTTCTCAAGATATTTGCGATCATCGGAGACGATCACGAAATCATCGGTATACCGGCAATAATGCTTGACTTTTAATTTATGTTTTACAAACTGATCAAACTCGTTCATGTAGACATTGGCGAAGAGTTGACTGGTTAAGTTGCCTATGGGGATACCTACCCCAGAGCAGCCGAAGGCTGCTCTCTCTCTCTCTCTCTCTCTCTCTCTCTCTCTCTCTCTCTCTCTCTCTCGATTTTCGACTCGAAAATCGAATAGTTGTAATTGAGGTTGTGACGTGATTTTTGAGCCAAAACTGCCGATAATCTCTCGAAGCAATGACAACACATCGGGGTCATTAATTTTTCGCTCAAGAATCGTAGTAAGTATTCGGTGGTCAACTGAGCTGAAAAACTTTTTAATATCGCATTTGAGGACAAAGCAAGCACCTGTATGGTTTTTACTGGTTTTACGAATAAAAGTATTTAGCCGATCAACAGCCCTGTGTGTACCTTTATCTATTCTGCACGAGTATGAATCATAAATGAATGAAGGGTCGAATATCGGATAGAGTACACGATAAATAGCGTGATGGACAATCCTGTCCCTGACTTTAGCTTTATGCACAAGTCGTAGTTTTGGGTCAGTGATATAAAATGCTGTATATTGTGAATGCCTGTAGATTTTATTCTTTAATTCCTCATGCAAAGAAAATAAATTGTCTTCTAGGTTTCGCTCGAAGAGCATAACTTCAGGTCTTTTACGCTTATCACACCTAAATTCATGCCAACTGACGTATAAATTTTCAAAACTAATTATTTCATTGTATAAGTTGAGCGGAGCGCAATCTTGCTCAGTGGAAAGGTTTTTATGAGTTTCCAAAATGATATTCCGATTATTCAAAAAGTTTATGACTTCTATCGTGAGCTTTATCTGGTTGTTGAAAAAATGCCCAAGAAGGATAAATACACGCTTGGTGAAAAAACGCAAAGAGCAACTCTGGATTTGATTGAACTATTAATATCCGCCGGATATGGTGAAAAATTCAAGAAAACCATTCCGCTTGAACAAGCAGCAATTAAACTCGATTTGCTGAAGCTTCTCGTAAGATTAAGTCAAGATCTAAAAGCTGTACCAACGAGCAAATACCTTTCCTTGGAAGAAAAATTACAAGAAATTGGTCGAATGCTTGGTGGCTGGATTAAATCTATAAAGTAGAAAAGGGAGACTTCCGGCGAAGCGCACCGATGTTGTTGTCGGCGTCCCGATTGATGTTGTTGACGTTGAGCCCATCGTTGGCATTCCAGTTGACGCTCAGCGAGTTGTCGGAACCGTAGGTAAATGCCTTTTGCCATCTATGACCACTGGAGACTGATTTTTCAAACAATCTCCTGAATTTTATTTGCAAGCAACCCTATAAAATAGTAGGGTATCTTGTCCGACAAAAGGCAAGAAGTCTCCTCTCTTTTCTTGAACTCTCCTAAAAATCCTTAGATAATCAGGACTCTGTCTCAAAGAGAAAGAGGAAACGGCGATAAAAATTCGTAAATTTTCATACTCTACCGTTTCAAAGGCATATTAGCTGAAATTTAAGCATAAGAAAAGGCATTGGCCCGAGCGACTCGCCTAACGGCGAGAAGCACAAGAACCAATGCCCAGTAAGACCCAAGCCCGCTGACGGCGGGATTAAGAACCGAGTACCAGATACTTCCGGCGAAGCGCACCGATGCTGAAGCCGGCGCCCCGATCGATGCCGTCGACGCGGAGCCCACCGCTGGCATCCCAGCCGACGCCCAGCGAGTCGTCGGAACCGCAGGCGTTCCTGCAGCGAGCCCAGCCATAGCCCCAGAGGGGCCTACCGAACTCGTAACCGGAGCGAAGCTGCAGGAGAGAAGTCTCCTCGGCGCTGGTGAGACTGTCGGGCTGAGCCCATACCTCCTGCGCGGCCTGGTCGAGGCCATACGGAGCGCCCGCCATGTTCGTCGGCTGCATCGCGTCCCGGAAGTCGAGGCGGATGACGCCCATCTCAGTCGGCAGTTGCTCTACGCCTTTGTCGGTCCGCCACCACTCCTCGTTCATCTTGAGGTAGAGCTTGAAGCCCGGGTTGCCCCGCTCTTCTTGGCTGAAGCGGTTGAAGCCATAGATGGCCTCCCAGATCTCCGCCATCTCCATCTTGGGGAAGAAGCGATCATGGATAGTGAGTCCGCCCCAGGCCTTCTCGGCCTGGCGTAACGCCGCCTCAATGACTTCTGTGCCAGGGAACTTCACTCCGGCCCATGCGCACAGAACCGTGTTGACGTTGCTCTCGCGAGTCAGGATGTCGTCGAACGATGCCGGCGACGGCTGTTCGCCACGCATTGCCGCCGCGATGACCTTCCGGGACAGCGGGTCAGTGATGACGTTCTGTTGTAGATGATCAGACGTCACTCCTTCACCACCCAAGCAAACCATCGCCTGGTTTTGTCTCGAACCCGGTGCGTCTTGTGCGAGGACCACGGAATTACTCATTCCGAATACCCCATCTGCATTTTATATGGGTAATGCACTCCCAGTTTCCCGCAACAAATGCGGGTTCGCCCTTCGGGCTTAGCTATTTACCTTAGAAAAGCTAAACAATTAAGCCCAAAGGAACATTGGATTATCAACGTGCATTTAACCTGTTATCATACACTTTTTACCGAGAAAGTCAACCATTTTGACACGATTTGGGTAGCGTCTTCATATAAAGAATATCACAATATTACGGATTTCCCGTTAGAAACGTTCTCGGATTTACGGGAATGCCGAAAATATTGATTTGGAAATGAAGGTGCGGGCCCGTAGACCAGCCAGTGTTGCCTCTGGTGCCAATGATAGTTCCAGCTGGAATTATATCGCCGACATGGATGTTTGGATCTATGGTGTCTAAGTGAGCGTATGTTGAAGTAATGAAGTGTCCGTTGTCAATTTTGACATGACGTCCGAAACCCCATGAGGTGTAATCTGCGTAAATGACCTTTCCGTCCATAAAAGTGATAACAGGATCGCCGATAGGTCCGGCAATATCAATACCGGTGTGGAACGGCTGATAGGGTGAGCTCTCGCCGTATTCTAGGGTTACCATGCCTTGTATCGGCCACGCTACGGATTGGTTGATATGATCTACCACTTCTCCGGTTAATGGATCTCTGATGTCAACTACGAGGTCTTGCGGATTATATTGTGCAAGAGCGTTTGAAACTATGTTGATACCGGCTTGAGTTAGAATCAGTACCGAGAAGACCGGCACCATGATAATGGCCAGCATAGTGAAAAAGAGATACTTGATCTCTTTTTTCATCGAAAAGGCAGCTGCAATTATTTTAATCGTTTGCGGATTCATTTTCTTTTAGTTCTCTCGGAGGGATCGGTAGTGATCAGCGGATGCTCGGCTTCCGAGGCAGTAATCTTCACGGCTACATGATGTTGGTCGGCAATGATTAGAGCTTCGCCTCGCTCGCAGGTTAAAAGGAAGCGTTGCTCGTATTCGGAAAGTCTAAACTCCTGAGCAACATTTCTGATAGTAGTTGTGTCCTGTCGCATTAGAATTCGCAGAGCACTTTGGCTTGCAATTGCCCGGCCGTGATTTGTCGAAAGAAAGTCGTTAGCCTGTTGAGAGATAATGCTAACTCCTAGGTAATATTTTCTAGCACGCCTGACCATGCCGGCGATAAATCTGGCTGACTCTTCGTGCTCTAGCATCAGCCATGCTTCATCTATAACAAATATGCGTTTGCAGATGTCGCCTTGTACCTGGTTTTGAACAAACTGAGCAATGATTAAGTGCATTATCTGTCGAATTGATTCCGGCAGATCTTTGGTGTCAAAAACCACTAAGCGATTATCAAGTTCGATATTGGTGTGCTCATCAAAAACCTCTGAAAGCGAACCGGTGGTATATTTCTGCAAGCGTTTTACCAGTCTGGGTTGCTTCAAGGATCTCAAGGTTGCATAGAAATCGAACATGCGCGGATAATCTTTGTTTCTCTTTACCTTTTTATTGGCTTTTTTTCCAAAGCCGAACTTTTTGTATGTTTTGAGGATTGCTTGATCAACTACCGATTTTTCCTCGGAAGATAATCCATCGGCCATTAATGAGATAATTTCTGTCAGCGATTGAACATGATCGGCGAAGCTGTCGGGATCGTTGACCGATATATCAAACGGATTAATTTTCTCCTTTGAATGAACGGAGAGTTTGATTCTTGTTCCCCCGACTGAAGCAGCTAGTTGCTGGTATTCTCTCTCCGGATCGATGACAATGACTTTAGTCCCTTGCATCAAGTGGCGCAGAACTTCAACTTTGGCGGTGTAACTTTTACCCGCACCCGATTGGGCAAAAAGAATTGAATTTGCGTTTGGCAGGGAGAATCTATCTAAAATCACGAGCGAGCTGTTAGAGCGATTGATTCCATAAAGTACGCCGGATTCATGAACTAATTCGGATGAGATAAACGGAAAAGTTAAAGCGGCGCTTGAGCTGTCGAGATTTCTTTTCTGTGCCAACTGATTATCGCATCTTGGCAGTGCCGACTGGAATCCCTCAATCTGCTGATAAAGAGCGGATTTGGTGTAGAACAATCTGGTAGCCAGTACTGTTTCCAAAAGCTTTACCGTTCGATTGAGTTCGGCTAAGGTCTCGCAGGACAAAGTAACATAGAGCGAGATTTGGAAAAGATTTTCTTGCCCGCGCTGAATTTTATCTCGGAGTTCGATAGCTGAATCAAGCGGGTCTGTAAGCTCGGCACCGATTATCTTGCCGGCTCTCTCCATAGCTCGCTTGGTCGATGTCAGCTCGGTAATTTTTCTATTTAGTTTCGGTAGAGCCAACATCGCATCAACCGGTTCAATATGATATGAGATGTCAGCATTGTGATTAAAATTGATCAAATGATTAAGCCAGCCGCTCGAAGCGGTATATGGGAAGCCGGAAACGAATAAGGTTTTAACATAGCGACCGTCGACTATCAGATAATCCGAGTATTCTTCAAGTCCCGAATAAGTAATAAAATCTAGCTGATCTTGTGAGCCGACATGAAAAGACAGAGCTTTCTTCTGCTCTTCAACTTTGTTGATCTTTACTCGTCGCTTTCTTCTAAAGATAGTCCTGCTCATTTGTCTGCCTCATTATTTGTTTCATTAGCGGTTGCGTTTTTGCTTGGTCGGGACGATAGAAGCTGTAAAACAAATCCAGTACTTCCAGAGTATTCAGCGGCTTGGCATTCATGCCGAATTTCTCCAAGCCTTTGATAATAATTTCCTGCTCTAAATTCAACTGCTCCTTGACCACTTCGAATTCAACCGATGTTTTGCTGTCGTAAGGAATTACCAAATAGAAACGGCGGGATAAGATTTTGTTACCGGCGACCAATTTCTTTATGAACTCGCAATATGATTTGCTTTGGTTGATATATATCTTTTCTTTTTCGCCGGCGCATTTTTGCTCGAAGTCCTCGATGTAGCGATCAATATCAAGTTCTCTGACCCGAATCAGTATCTGAATTGGAGAATTTAGAGAGTTCAAGAAGTTTTGAAAAGTATCAACAATTACATCTTGTTCCTCTTCGCTTTGCAGTTCGAAATTAACCGATGAAGTTGAAAGTATGGCGCGGTAGCGATTGAATGGCAGTACCAGTATTCCGTCTCTAACTTCCTTAATCCCGACTTGGCTTCTTGCTGAGCCGTACTTCTCACGCTTCTTGGTATTCAACATCAAACCCTCCTTTCTTTGACGGCTTTACTGAAATGATCGATCCAGAGTTCGCAATCAACGGATTTTCAATTATCTTACTTTTTCGCTTAAAGATTTTTATTCTCTTATGCGACTTAACTGTTTGTCTCTCTTCAATTTCTTGAACAGCTTCTGCCGGTTGCTCTCTGCTTGAAATGTCATTTTTGGTGAAGATATAGATTCGCGGACGTGCCTTATACCGCAGATAAATAACCAACCAATCGGCCAAAATTCGTCCCTTATAGCGTAAAGCAAGCGAGCCGAAGACGGCAAACTCAGCAATCATTAATATAATTTTCAATGTGCTTAAATGAAGCTTCGGTGGGATCAGTCCATAAAAAGCAGTGCCGATGATCAACGAAAAAACCAGCAATATTATTTGAATGAAATTTAATGAGCCGGCGATTTTATCTTCGACGGTAGTAATTTGCGCCGGTACAACAGTTGATTTCATCTTGCCCTCGCTACTTTAGTTACAGCATGCGTAGTGCGCGCAGTTCCAGTGGCTCCGGAATTTTTTGCGCCGATGACATTGATTATCTGCGTTGAAAACTTCTTTAAGGTGTTGCCGGCTTGCGAAGACATGGCGAGTTGAACAGTTACGGATGTGCTTTTTAGAAGAACTGAGAATAAGGCTACGCCGACTAGTATCCCTATGATCGGATTTTCGCCGACTTGGCCGGGGACCGTTAGAAATGCAGAGGCTAATTGAATAATTACCACATGCAGAAAGACGGTAAATATTGTTACAAGATAAAGCTTGATCGCATTCCCGACAAAATCTGACATTTTAGAAGATAGGGACAATAAACAAACGAGCGGAGAAATAACAGCGCCAAAAGCAAGTATCATTAAACGGCTGATGTAGAAAATTAAAAGGACAACCGCCAACAATATGAAAAGAATTGCAAATATCAAAGTTATTAGAGCAGTTGTGCCACTAAGTAGTGCTGCCGGATCAAATGCATTAATTATCCAGGCGCTTGAGAGTCCGCCGGTGGCATGAAGCACAGTGTTGACCATTACTTGGCAAAGCTCGATTATCCAATCGATCCAAAATATTGAAGTATTGGCCAGCAGAAAGGCCAAACCGATTCTCGGCAAGAGTTCTTTTAGTGGAACGTCATCGAAGCCGAATGAGGAAGCGCTCATTACTTTAAATCCGAGAAGTGCAATCGCGATAGCAAAAAGGGAATCGGTAATTCCGACAATGATTAGCCAGAAGTTAAACACTACCGAGTTAGTCGAAAGAGTCGGCGTTGATGTAAGAAACCAGACGATGCCGTTTAATATCGGCTTTGTAACTGAACCGATTATGTTTTGCAAAAAACCGGAAACGGCATCTAGTAGAATTTGCGTTAGTGTTCCGGTCTGCTCGGTCGGAGTAATCGGCTCAAGCTGCAAAGCAGTTGCCGAACCGCCGGTGGAGCTTTCGGTTAGTGATTGGCTCAAGAGATTCGACATAAATGCGGCGGCAATTACTATTACCAATCCGATCAGAGCA
>Ga0180007_10006897_pt1 | contig 10932 bp, 13 predicted proteins | sample MM_PC_MetaG_FD_121122 | JGI IMG/M metagenome (GOLD analysis project Ga0180007, IMG submission 121122) | Groundwater microbial communities from the Aspo Hard Rock Laboratory (HRL) deep subsurface site, Sweden - MM_PC_MetaG | ecosystem: Environmental > Aquatic > Deep subsurface > Groundwater...
TATTATTCGTTGCCTCATTTAATTTGTAACGATTGAGTTTCTCTAATTTGGCTTGTAAAGCGCGAATTTGTGTAAGTAATTTCATTGGATTAGTGCCCTCATATTTTTGATGCAGTTGCTTGCTTTGCACCTTGGTTAGAATACCAGACTTTAGAAGTTTGGGATTTGTAATTGTTGCAAGTTCAGTATTTGTTGGCATACAAATCGGTAAAGACCAAACACTTAATCAACAACCGATTGCTACACAACCAACTACCTCTCCTACTCAAGCAACCCCCATATCTGTAACGTCTACAACAACCCTCACAACCAACCCAACAGCAGACTGGAAAACATACACGGATAGCGAATATAAATTTAGCTTTATGTATCCGAGTGATTGGAAATTAAATTGTTTAGCTACGGAACTACCTGACGGATGGTTAGATAGAAATATTTGTGATTTGGTATCGCCAAAAGCATTATTAGACCATGGACAAATATCTAATGGCTCATATTTTGTTGTAGGTGCGAGCAAACCTAATTCAAACTATGCAAATTTTACAGAATACCTAGACTATTCTAGCAAACAATTTAGATACACCTTCAAGGACAGGCAAATTAATAATATCAGTGGAAAAATTGGTTTAACTCAAGGAAAAGAAACCAATTATCTATTTGAAAGAAACGGTCATTTTATTAATGCAAATTGGATATACAGTGAAAATTCTGAGTCTATAGACCAAATCCTTTCCACTTTTAAGCTCACTAACTAGATTTTACGACAACACTCCAAGTTTTGGATGAGGCTAAACTTGGTATATGAAGTGCCAACTGGCTCCCTAAGTCTTGTACTAATATAAATGACAAAAACATCAAAGCAATCCTCAATTCTTTTCAAATGTTGTTTATATTGGCGTATTAAGATAACGATGGGAAGAAATAAAAAGACTAACACAAAAATCCAATTTAGTTTTATTAGCGATTATAGATAATCTTCTTGCATGAATCCCAATAATTACTCACTCTAATAGTTTTAAAAATTTGTCAAAATAATATACTTTTTCTTTTGTTTTGCTCTCTGTTGTTTTTAAGATTCCTTCATTTTCTAAAGTATTCATATATTCCAAAGCGGTTTTATTGCTTCGTATTTGAGTAGATTCCATTAGTTTATTTTGGGTGTAGAAAGCATTTGAAAATATATAGGATAATAGTTCTTGAGAATAAGTGAAATTAAATTTTGGCAAAATTTCACTTTTAAACCATTCTCTAAGTTCTAAAATTTTTGAGATTGTGTTGTTAGTATCAGTTGCTTGTGTTTCCGCAGCATCAAGAATGAAAAGAATCCACTCTTTCCAATTATTTTCGTAAGTAACTTCTCTTAATAGCCGATAATATTCACTTCTGTTTTGATTTATGTATCTACTTATAAATAATGTTGGAGACACCAGACAACTATGAACCACAAGGTGCAAAACCATCAAAATTCTCCCCGTTCTCCCATTGCCATCAAAAAATGGGTGAATTGATTCAAATTGGTAATGAAGCACAGCCATTTTAATTAGATAATCTGGGTCATTTGATTCATCGTTGTAATATTCCTCAAAATTCTTAAGAAGATTTCTGATGAGTTGCTCACCTTCTGGTGGTGTGTAGTACACCTCACCCGTCTGGCGATTACCTATTTTTGTTCCTGGTAAATTTCTAATACCTGGGTGCTGTAATCCTAGTTCTCTTTGAATCTCAATGAAGTCATTTGTAGTCAGAAAGTTTCTTTTTTTTACCCGATCAAAACCAAAAAGAAGAGCTTTTTTGTAATTCTTAGTTTCTTTTTGCTCTGGGCTGAGTTTCTCAGCCGAAAAAAGTTCCGCTTGTAAAGCTTCAGAAATCGTGGTGTTAATATTTTCAATTCCAGAACTTTCAACAGCTTCTCTAACTTTAAGTGGTTCAAGAATTATTTCTGAGTTTTCCAACGATCTGATTAAGCCATTTAATTGAGAAATAGCTTTATTAGCTATAATGACTTTTTTGAGAATAGCGATATCATCAAGGTTTGCTTGAGGAGGTAACTTTGGAAGCTGATTGTAAGGCGAAGTTTTATCTGCCATATACTTGAAATTATAGCAACTATGTAAAAAATGTAAAGTATTACACAGAAAATTGCTTATATATGCAACGATTACATAGCTGATTTTGACCATTTAAATCGGTAACAAAATAAATCAAATGAAAGAGTTTGGATAACATCCTATTCTGGTTTAAAAATTGGTTTGGACCATTTTCTAGAGGAAAATTAATTCAAATCCTAATTGGCTCCCCCTACAGGACTTGTTACGGAATGGATATCGGAGTCAGTTGCTTGAAATGAGTCACGGTGATATAGAAGCTTTTACAGAAGCAGTTACAGACCCTACTAGACAACTCTGAACAAATCGTATATATTTCTATTATATACGCTTTTTCGTATATTTTAGAAACATACTATGAAGTTCTATTCTATAAAAAAACAACTAAATCAACTAACTGTTTTTTCTCTGCAAGATATCTACTTGGTCGATCCAAATTTTCGACAGGCTACCCTATATGACTGGGAAAAAACAAGTAAAGTCATCAAGCTTCGAAATAATTGTTATATTTTTAGTGATTTTGAACCTCAAAATTTAGATTATTATTTACTGTCAAATAGGATATATAGTCCTTCATATGTAGCTATGGAGCTGGCTCTCAATCACTATGGCATTATTCCAGAGGGAGTAACAATCATAACTGCGATATCAACTAATAAAACTCAATCCTTTACTACGCCAGTTGCCACGTTCCAATACAGGTCTATACGTCCAGAGCTATTCTTTGGCTATGACATTATCGAGCACAGAGACCACGGGATACAACTTGCATGTTTGGAAAAAGTAATTTTGGATTACCTTTATCTCCACCCAGAAATATCATCTATTACTGATTTAGTCACATTAAGATGGAATAAAGAAGAACTAAAGACAAGCCTTGATCGTAAAAAGTTAGGCAAGTATCTTAACATTTATGGTAGCCAATCTCTCAAAGAGAGAGTCTCAATTCTCAATGATTATCTCAAGGAATAAATGCTTGATATACAAACTATAAAGAACCAATACCCAAAAAATCTACAAAAGTTTGATAGGGGTTTGTTGCGGGAATACCTGCAGTATCAAATTCTAGCCATTATTTTCGAACATCCAGTCAGTCGCAAGCTCTCTTTTTTAGGTGGTACTTGCTTGAGAATAGCTCATCAGTTACCTAGGTTTTCAGAAGATATTGATTTTGATAATAAAAAATTATCAGAAATGGAGTTTGAAGAATTAGCTAGTTTTTTGGCAAAAGAACTCGAAAAAAGAGGTTACCTGGTAGAAATCAAACTCATCAAGAAAAATGCATTTCACTGCTGTATAAAGTTTCCCGATCTCCTTTACCAACAAGGCTTAACTCCACAAAAGTATGAAAAAATACTGATCCAAGTTGACACTTTTGATCAAGGTGAAGCTTATGAATCAAAACTTTTCATTTTAGACAAATTTGAGTTTTTCAAACAAATTAAAGTAACTCCTAAACCAGTCATCCTTTCCCAAAAGTTGTGGACTATCACCCAGCGACCTAGATTCAAAGGTAGAGATTTCTTTGACATTATGTTTTTACTACAATCAACTCAACCTGATGAAACATTTTTAAAAACAAAGTTCAATCAAAAAGAGATAACTAATATTGTCAATGAAATCTTAAGTCACTTAAAAAGCGTTAACTGGAAAAACATAGTAGAAGATATAAAACCATTTTTACATAATCCTGATGATGCAGACAAGATACATCTTTTCCCAGATTTTTTGAAACAAAAATTGTCAATTCCTCGCTATACTCAACACTAACATAGTGCGAAATGTGTGTTAAATATGGTGGGAAATCGATAAGTTTAGGAAGTTAACAAATTATCCAAATCGCTATAATATCCATTTTTATCCTCTTTCAATGTACTGAAATATGGGTCAGATTAAGACCTAATTGGCTCGAATCATGGGACTCGTATCGAAAGATCGATTGGATCAACGAGATTGAATATCCTGAATTTACCTCTCAGGAAACACAGAAGTTTTTATCAGCCAGATTTGCTAGTGTCTAGAGGAATGGGCTCCAACCCCAGCCGCTTTCTACTTTCCTGAACTCGGTTATACTGCTCTACCGTCATGGGTTTATAGACAATTTTCATCATCACTAAAAGCTTCATAGCCTTATCTAGAGCATCTTGAGGGCTTAAATCTTCATTAAAGTGTGATTTATAAAGCGTCTTGAATTTAGCCATTTGTTTGTCTGTTATCACTGGCATAAAGATTTATGCAGCCGTAATACTGTCAAAAGGCAGACTTTGGATTAGTTCTTCAATCTGACTATCCTCAACCTGCTTGGAGTAATAAATCTGGCCCATTTCCTGCTCTTTTTCGGTTGCAATCACCTTCCAATTAGTTTGGATACTGGCTTTGGTAATTGGTCTTCTGATCTCTTTTTGCTTAACATAGGAGACAACTTCGTCCAAATCCAGCTGGTATTTCTCCAAAAGTAGGTAGATATCATAGAAGTCGCGGTAACGAGCCCGATCACTCATAGCTCTGATTTTCTCGGCGCAAATTTCTTTGATGTCCATGACGGCCACCATAAAATCCACACCCCAGACGTTGTGGTAGGCTAAAGTTTGAGGCGGTAGTAGGACATTTTGCAGGAAATCGATTTCCACCTTTAATGAGTTGGGTTGAATCAATGGTCCGGTGTATTGGAGTTTTTCAAGTTTAATGGTGGCATTGGAAAGATAATCCTTCTTAATACTCAAATAGTCGATGTTATCAAAGATTTTACGGACATCTTCGAGAGGTAGTGGCGTCTTGTTCGAAGAAAAATCTAAGTCTTCGGAAAAGCGATACTGATCCAGGTAGCAGTGATGCAAAGCCGTACCACCCTTGAAAATAAGGGTCTTGCCAGTCGCGGAAACCGCAATAATCTGCATGACTAGTGCGAGGAAGTAGTCTTTCTCGGCGATGTGCAATGGATAACGCAAGCTTTTACGATTGATAATTTCGAGTTGTTGCCGAGTAAGCATGGGGAATTATTTAACTGACTGATATTTATCAAAATACTCGTCGTAATAGAGTCGCCACTTGGAATTAAATTTAGCATCTCCAGAGAGCATTAAGTGAGTGCCCTTTAACTTAACTTGGTTATAGAGATCACTAGAATCAATTCCCAAAAGGTCAAGCAGAAAGCCAAATGTCTTGATAGTGGTTAAAGACATTTTCCCCAAGTACTCAGTCATTTTTTGCAGGTTAAGAGAGCTTTTATATTGAGAGAGCTTTTCCACCACTAAATCAACGGTATATTTGCTTTTATGGAACTGAATCATGTCAATTAAGGCTTTTTCGGCAGTGGCCATACGCACCGTCTTATTATCAATACTCACCTCTTTCCAGCCAAAGAACCATTTATCCAGTACCTTCACAAAGCTATATTCGACTGATTGCAACTGCACTGCTTTATATTGCACCTGAGCAATAGAAATAGTTTTGTTGGTGAGCTGATCAAACATGCCGTGATAGGCTAAAGCTGACTCAAAAGAAACATAGGAATCTTTAACCAGAAGATTGGCCACTACAGAGGGAGATAGGGATAAAAACCCACGATTGCTCAGATCGGAGATGGCATATAAGCCTCGCTTCACCCGAATCAGCCAACCATTGCGGGCAAGTTTAGTTACAACGTTTTTTGCTACTTTTTTGTCCCACACATCCTTTCCCTGGGCATAAATCTGCTCGGAAGTAACGATTTGGCCATACTTGACGATTAAATCCTCAAGAAGAGTGCTTTGTTGGGTAGAAAGTATTGTTTGTTTCATATATCACAAGTCACTGCTTATGATGACTATCTACTTATAGATTAAACAATTCAAATGAGGTTGTCAAGAGTAATGACAATATTACCTTTCGACACACTCTTATTTTTGCCGATCGTCAAGTTTGACTCCCCCTACAGGTCACCACACGAACTACTTTCCTCAAGAAAGAAAAGGTGATGAGATTTGTTATGGGATGAAGCAAGACAAGACATAAAAAAGTAGTGATTATAACCCTAATCTGACAAACAAGTTGGGGTGTGGCTCGAACTCTTCAAGTCTAACTTTCCGTCAACAAACTAGACATTTCTTTTTGGAATTCTTCAAAGTTTCTATATTGCCTTGCATCTATTCCGAAATCTTTAGCTCCTAAAACATTCTTTTCGGTATCATCCCAAAATTGAACCTCATTTTTTTCAAGGCCAATTTCATTCATAACCTTATCAAAAAACTCAGATTGAGGTTTCTTAAACCCTACTTCTGCCGAGGAGAAAATCTTGTCAAATATTTTGCCCAAACCCATTTGATTTCTTATATATTCAGTTCTGTATTTCTCCTGGTTTGTAGCTAGATAACACTTAACTCCAACCAGTCTTAGTTTCTCTATCAAATCAGTCACTCTTTTATCAATGTTGTGTTCTGCTTTAAACCAATACTCTAAAAAATCATCAACTGATTTTTTCCAACCCCACTTTTCCAAATAAGGTTTTATTTGCTCCTTTAAGTCAGCTTCACCAATCAAACAAGGCTGAAACTCATTCTTAAAGAAAGGCAGTACTACTTCATAGGAAACCTGATATTCTTCACAGAATTTAACGCTAAACATGTTTGTTATAACCACCATCCCATCAGTATCAAAAATAATTGCTTTTGTCATTTTTTGGAAAGTTTCTATTTTAGTGTGAAACCAGCATCAACATAAATAACCTGACCAGTCATTGCGTCGTTTTTAGCTAGGAATATAAAGGCATCTACAATCTCATCCTCGGTAACCCAACGCTTTAAGTAGGTTTGTTCAATGAAGGTGTCCATCTGTTCTTTGGTCATATTGTCGTAGTTTCGTGTTTTAACGAAGCCAGGAGCCACGGCATTGACCTGAATCGTGGGAGAAACCATCTTGGCAAGAGTTTTACTAAAGCTGTTAATGCCAGACTTTGACGCGGCATAAACAACAGAACGACCACCATGCTCAGCGCCACGAATAGAACTGGTGTTAATGATTTTGCCGAATCTTTGTTTCTGCATGAACTTAACCGCTTGTTGTGCACATAGCATCGGTCCTATTAAATCTGTGTGGACCAATTCGACAATGTCATCATAGGAGGCTTCAAGATAAGGAACCTTATCATTGGGAATAGCTGCATTGTTTATGAGGATGTGAACAGTCCCAAATTTCTTTTCAACCTCTTCAAATAGTTTTTTCACTTCATCTGGTTTTGAAACGTCTGCTTTAACGAGCAACCCTTCGGAGTATTTCTCCACTTCCTTAAGAGTTTCCTTGCCACCATCCTCGTTTATGTGATAGTTGATAACAATTTTTGCGCCTTCTTTGGCGAATCTGATTGCAGTGGTCCGACCAATACCACTTGATGATCCTGTGATAACTACAATTTTGTCTTTTAATTCCATATATTTATTCCTTTATAACAACACTTATTAGCTTTAAAAATCGCATTCTAACTAAACATAGTGTACCAAAAACAGTCCCTGCTTACCAGAGAATTGTTACTCCTTGTCTCCAAAAGTAAACATAAACAACCACAAATTAGTGTTTTAGCTCAAGAAATCATTGTTTAAGAATATTTTATTCGTTTGAGCTGTAATAGTAGTCAACTAAACCTTCGGCTAGTACCTCATCGGAACTAATAGTCCTATTGCCTAAAGCTTCATAGTTAATCGCTAACGGAAGTTCGGTACAACCTAAGATGATTGTTTGTGCCCCTCTACTAAATAAATCATTTAAGGCCCCAATATATTCCTGCTTTTTATCAAACGACTTTTGACCTGCTAAGACATCACGAATAATGCTATCAGCGATTTCAATTTCATTTTCTGTTGGTAAAACTAATTCAATTCCATGTTTTTTCATTTCTTGCTCATATAAGCCTGATTTAATCAAAACTGGCGTTCCGAGCAAGCCTACTTTACTAAAACCAAGTTCAACGCATTTCTTGGCTACCAATTCGATCATCGAAATAAATTTAACTTCTGTGTTTTTTTGTAATTCTTCAAGAAGAATATGGACAGTGTTACTACCAATACATATTCTTGTTGCACCTGCACTAGTTAACGATTGGGTAGATTTAATCAGCATCCCTTTTGCAACTTCAATTTGAGAAGTATCAGAAATAAAATCGGGCACTGGGACACTTTCAATCAATATTTGTGGGTAGTCGTCATTGTTTTTTGCACCGTATTTAGTCTGTGATAACTCAATTATCTTCCCATATATAAATTGAGTAGCCTGAGGTCCTACCCCTCCAATTATGCCTAGCTTTTTACTGTTATTTACGTTATTCATATGTTTTTAAATCTTCCTATTTTTATTTCCTTTGATCCTTTAGTAACTGTAGCTATGCCTACATTGAGCTTATCTACTATTTCACGCTGGGGCATACCTGACTTCAATAATTTTACAATTTGAAGCCTACGAGCTATTTCATCCAATTCCTTAGATGTTAGCAACCCCTTTAATAAGTCTAATGCATCTTCCTTGTTTTTTGCCTGCAAAAAGGCTTCTACTAGTTCATTTATGTTGTTATTTTTCATATGTTTTGTACTAGTGTACTAGCGCAATAGTGCATTGTATCATTTGGATTTCTAAATTGCAAGTGCTCTGAAGAATTAGCCTTGTACAGAGCTCTACAATCGCTTTTACCAAGCGTTTGAAGCTAAATTGATGAGTTATACATGTTTAGAACTAGCGATTGTTTCACCTCTTATAGAAACGCCTCACAATTGATTTTAAGCTTACAAGGCAATCCTATTTGTGGGTTGCTCTCGGCATAATCCCGCTATGTTTTTTACCCATATTTCTTTGTTTCGATTGAGCGATTCTTTGGTGTACCACCCGAATGGTTTAAAGGCTAATGCGGTTTCAATTCCTTTCAGTGGTGATCCCTGCGTTGACTCTGTTTCATAGGCGTATTGATCCACTCTGCCTGACTTCAAAGCCTCTGCCATAGCTTTCTCATCAACTAATTTAGGATCTACCATATTTATAACAATAGCTCCCTTTCTAATTAGGCCAATTCGTTCTTTAGAAAGAAAGCCTGTGGTTTCCTCATTAATAGCCAAGTGTAAGAGAATAACATCGGATGTATATAACAATTCATCAATAGGTCGTCTGCGGACATGCTCCATTTCATCTTAAGAGACATTATCTTAGGTTGTTCTTTGAATCCATTTATATTGACAACAAAAAAATCTCAAAAATAGTTGAAGCACCAATGTTTTCGACCTTAAGAAAGCAACACCACCTTATAATAAGCCAGACCTGGCTCCCCGGGTAGGACTCGAACCTACAACCTTGATCTTAACAGGATCCCGCTCTGCCATTGAGCTACCGGGGAATATTTACTTGTTAAGGACAAGCTGGATTATACGATTAAGCCTACACTCGACGCAACAGCAACAAACCACACTTGCTAACTCAGCATCATTGCTTGATCTCTCAACAACAACCAAGTAAAACTTGAATTACTTACCTAATCCAAAAAATCCTGCAGTTTTTTGCGCCGACTGGGGTGTTTGAGCTTGCGCAGGGCTTTGGCTTCGATCTGGCGGATGCGCTCGCGGGTGACACCAAATTTGCGACCGACTTCTTCCAGTGTCATCATCTTGTTGCCACTTAGACCAAAGCGCATCCGCAAAACCTTGGCTTCTCTATCAGACAGCGCGCTCAAGACTTCTTCCACGTTCTCGCGCAACATCTGGATACTGGTAGCGTCATAGGGAGAAATTTGCCGGTCATCAGCAATAAAATCTCCCAAAACTGACTCATCCTCACCACTGCCCACAGGAGCTTCTAGCGAAGTGGTATTTTGGCTAATCTTGAGAATATCCCGCACCTTATCCGGATCCATTTCCATTACTTTGCCCACTTCTTCCGGGGTGGGTTCCCGACCAATATCCTGCATTAATCGCCTAGAAGTCCGCATCAACTTGTTAATCGTTTCCACCATGTGGACTGGAATCCGAATAGTTCTGGCTTGGTCAGCAATTGAACGGGTGATAGCTTGGCGAATCCACCAAGTGGCATAGGTAGAAAACTTAAAGCCCTTGGTCCAGTCAAACTTCTCCACCGCTCGAATCAAACCTTTGTTGCCCTCTTGAATCAAGTCTAAAAAAGTCATGCCCCGGCCAATGTACTTCTTGGCTATCGAAACAACCAACCTTAAGTTGGCATCCACTAACTGCTGTTTGGCCAAAGCTTCACCGGCTTCAACTCTTTGGGCCAACCTGATTTCTTGCTCCCTATTTAATAGAGGAATGCGACCTATCTCCTTGAGATACATCCGAACTGGGTCAGAAACACCAGCGGCACCTAAACTTGATAACTGTTCCAACTCACGAGTTAAAACGTCGGTACTAGCTACATCTTCTTCTTGGGAAACTGACTCAAATATATCGCTGTTTTGAGCTAACACTTGACCATAAAATTTGTCTACCTCATCAATGTACTCTTCTGGCTCCAAAAATACTTCCAATACCTCATCTTGAGTTAAAAAGCCTCGTTTTTTGGCTTGTTTAAGCAGTTCTTCGGCTTCTCTTCTGACGGCTTCGGGCAAGGACTTGGATCCATTATTGGGTTTAAAAACATGCATATCCTGTTCAACCACTTCAATCACGCTGATGACTTCAAGTAGTTTGACTTCTTTTGAAGCAATTTTGGTTTTGACCAATTTTGGCTTCACCTTAACTTTTGTTTGAGTCTTAGCAACTGGTTTCTTGGGCGCTACTGCTGGTTTTTTGGCTGTTTTAGCTTTTGTCATAAATTGTCCAACTTGGCACGGCATAGGCTTGTAGCGAAATTATACCCGTAAAGCCAA
>Ga0180007_10006898_pt1 | contig 10932 bp, 5 predicted proteins | sample MM_PC_MetaG_FD_121122 | JGI IMG/M metagenome (GOLD analysis project Ga0180007, IMG submission 121122) | Groundwater microbial communities from the Aspo Hard Rock Laboratory (HRL) deep subsurface site, Sweden - MM_PC_MetaG | ecosystem: Environmental > Aquatic > Deep subsurface > Groundwater...
CGTAACAATTGCCAGCTTTTCCCCGGGCAATACAAAGCCTGTTGACAGGTCTGCGACAATATAATAAATGCGGGAATCAAGGTCCTTCAGCCGGTCAAAGGAGGTACAAAGTAACGGCTCAATACCGTAGGGGGCCAGCAGAGAACGCAATCTTTTGGACTGGGAATCCTGGCTGACAACGCACAAAATTTTTCTTTTCTGGCTTAAATGACCCTCAAACCATTCTACCAGGGGTTTTAAAGGGTTTTCATCAATACCGTGGCGCATAAGCAGGGCAGACAATTGCTGGTTGTCCTCATAGTCAAAGGGCAGAATATGGGAACCGGCTTTGTCCGCCTCAAGGAGAATCTGTTTAACCACGATTTGTTTGTGTGCCGTTATGTTGGTTTTTACCTGGTCCCAATTGAGATAAATGGATGAGGGTTCAACACTGAGCCTGTTTTCGGCTGTCACGGTTCTATAATTGAGCTGTGCCAAGTTTTCAAAATCCATGGCCTTGGCTTCCAGGGTTTCCGGAGAATCCATCAAAAAAACAGCCTCACCGGGAAGATAGTCAAACAAAGAATCCAGACGGTCATAGACAATGGACAGCATGCTTTCAATCCCCGGGAACCGGCCCATTTCCCGGGTCTCGTTTACATAGCCACGGGTATGCTCGGCAGAAAGCCCTGCCAGGGTGCCGGCATGCCGCAGCCGGGCAAGGATATGGGGCAAGGCCTCCTGGGTAATAATGGCCTCGGTGGCGGGTAATATAATGGTTTCGGATAATTCTTTGGTTCCCCGTTGGGTAAAGGGAGAAAAACTGCGGATGGATTCAACCAGATCTCCAAAAAATTCCATGCGAACCGGCTTGTTTTCCCCCGGTGAAAACACATCTAAAATTCCTCCCCGAACGGAATACTCTCCGGGATCTTCTACCAGGGAAACCCTTAAATAACCGCCCGCTTCAAGGGTTAAAACCAGCTGTTCCCTGTCAATCTCCTCATTGGCGATGATAAGTTCTGAAAACCCATTAAGGCTTTTTTTAGGGATCAGCTGCTGCATCAAGGTATCAATATAGGTCACCAGCACATAGGTTCCGGTGCCATGGTTCAAAATTTTAGACAGGGCGGACAACCTCAGGGCAGATGTTTCCCTGTGATAGGACAAGGATTTGAACGGAAGAATATTATATCCGGGAAAATAGATGATCTTTTCTTTTTCAGAGGGCATGAAAAAATACAGATCGTCAATAAAACTCAAGGCCTGTCGCTGATCCGCCAGAATGACGACAAGGGGAGCTGCAAGGGACTTAAGCAAGCTTGCGGTTAAGTAGGCTTTATGGGATCCATCCCCACGCAATGTGACAATGCGGGTCTGGTTTTTGTTAATATCTAGGATGTGTGAACCTGTCATCTTTACCTGATTGTAATTTCAAATCTTAAACCTGCCAATAAATCATGGCCCTGGTTTAAAGGAAGTTCTCAAAAGAATCAAGGAATAAATCACGGATCCATGGGCGATTCTATCAAGAAAGCTACTTGAATTTATTGGCTAGGTCATTGTCAATCACATAAATACAGGCTTCATTGGCACCCTGATGGGTGTATCCGAATTTTGAAGACAGGTTGTCCATTAAAAATTTGACATCTTTTTTGATTCGTTTGTCATGGGTTTTAAATTTATCCGTATCAAAATCCTTAATGGCATTTCTAAAATTTTCATTATCAATAAAGGGCTCCAGGACCCGTTTTTTAAGATTGTGGACATATCGCTCATACAATGATTGAAATAAACGGGTTTCAAGAATATTTTTTCCCTCGATCATGATTTCATGGGAAAGGGTTCTTGTTGTAAATTCCTTTAACACATCCATTCTGATTTCCTGTCTGCGCTTTTTGTCCATATTCTCTGCAAGGAGTCTGTTTTCAATGCTTTCAAGAAATGCTTCCGTCACATGAATTTCTTCTTTTGTAAAAATACATTTCACCACAGAATCCACGTCATTAGTGACCGCAGAAATATAATTTTTAATATCCTTGGCAATCTGGTCTTCATTGTAATAATAGAGGGATTCTTTTACCTGCTGGAGGATCCCATAATCATACATGCGCAACAGAGAAGATAAAAACCCCTGGGGAATTATTTTTTTGGGCTGGTCATCCAGGCTATTAAAAAAGGTGCACAGATCTGACATATTGATCAGACGGTCTTCCTTGGCATATTTGGAATAAAACTGGTCAAATATTTTGATGGAATCCCTTCCCGACAATCCTTCTTTTCCATAGATTTCCGATTCGGCAATGATTTTTTTCAGCATATTCTTGTCAAGTGCCTTAATATCTGCATCATCCAGCCATTTGGGGATAATTCCTGAAAAAATTTCCATTTTAAGCAGCATGAGTGTTTCATCACAATAATTTTTATATTTGGCCGGGGTTTTTATCCATTCTTCCAGTGCCAGTGATTTCTTGCCGATCCGGGTGCAGATGATAATTCTTGCAAAATTTTCCAATACCATGGGAAGGAAACTGCCTTCAACATGCCGCCCGAATATATTCAAATAAATTTTGGCTTCGGTCTGAACATCCAGTACATAGGGGATATCAATATACTGAATCCGATCGTCAAAGGAGGGGAAATCCCTGATATTGCGTTTGTCTTCCGGGTTCATCAGAGCAAAAAACAATGAATTCACGCGTTCTTCATGATTCTCGACCTTGTGAACGCCTTCTGAAATAATATTATGAAGTTCAACCATGCGGTCGACATTGTGGGACTTTATGTCCATGAGTGCATAAATACCATTGTTAATCTTGGCAAAATTGGAACCAATATAATGGATGACATTGCTGTCCTGGAACAGGGCATTGATCCGATTCTGAAGCATCTGATTTGAAATAACGTTCTGCTGCAGGGGCTGATCCCCCGGATTGAAGACACTGATACCGTTTCCGATCCGCCGGTTAAAATAATAGGGGCGGGCATAAAGCATTTTAAAGACCTCGGATGGACTTCCAAGGCGTTCAAGCAAAGAGTGGTAAATGGACGAGCACACCGTGCAAACCTCTTCCTTAAAGACCCATTCATATTCTTTTTCCGTAAACAACCGCCACTTGAACTCATCATTTTTTATCAGTTCGTCCAGCACACTCCGGCGCTGTTCTTTGGGAATCACAAGAAAGGGGTTGTCATGTGAAAGACAGGGGATCTCGATATAATCCCTTTGACTGTCGAAGACGGTCAGCTCATCGGATTTGGCACCGGCGGCGGATCCTTTTTCCGTTTCAACGTATTGAATCAATTTTTCAAAGGTCGACAAGGTCATCACGGACTTGTCCTTGTCCTGCAGTTTTTTGATGTTCAACCGCCATACAACCTCATACCGGAGCCCTTCTTCGGTATTGGCATATTTTTCAAACTTTTTTAACAAATTGTTCAAAAAAGTGCTTTTCCCGCAGCCATGGGGTCCGTAAAAGATGTAGATGCGATTTTGCTGGGCACCATGCCGCAGGTATTCCATCTGCTTCATAAACCGGTTGGCAAAGAGCATATCCGGAAAATAGGGATTAATGGAGTCTTCAACAAAGAGTCGTGTGCAGTCATAGTTTGTAAACTTAAGTTTTTCCAGATCCCCTGTAATGGACTCTTCGGATTCATCCACATAGCTTTTGATCATATCATGAAAAGACTGAAATATATTTCTCAGGATTTGTGAGGGCCTGACCTTTAAGGTGCTTAAAAATTCTTGAAATGCGATGGGTTTCAGGCGCTGATAGTCCGTTATACTGGTGTTTAACAATTCAAGGGCCTGGTCCACGGAATCAGTGGGGAATGAATTTTTTTCCATAATAGACTATAGCTCCCGTTTATGCAGTTTGCGATTTTCCAACACGTAACGCATTCTTTTCCATTTGATTTTCTGGGGGTCCGGGGTTTTGGGTGTCGGGGTTGCCGGATCCCAAAAATTGGTATAATTGCTAACAGCTTTGCTTTCCAGGGCCGGCTCACTGGTTTCCAAATGAATGGGGCCTCCCCACAAATATTCAATACCGACCATTGTGTTTTCAATAAAATCCTGTTTCAGCGGTTTTTCCTCAAACAGATGGTTTAAATACAAAACCCCTTTAACGGATTTATCCGGCTCCACCCGAATCTCCGGCGGATGATAAAGGGTGTCTATGATCATTTTTTTATAATCTTCGGCTTTTTTGGATTTTATATAGTATTCCCAGGACATACGGGTTTGATTAAAGCGTTTCCCCGAAACAAACAGCTGATGCTTGGTTAAAAATTCCTGATCGATATAGGTGTTTATGAACGTAAAATCATTCAGATCCTCTCTGACGTTAAAAATATACCGGCCACCGGATTTTTTTTGGCTATTGTAATTTTGTTTTTTTATTTCGTCTTTCTGACAAAAATAATCAAAAGAGTAACACCCCTTGTCCTCCATCTCTTCTATGTGCTGGAAAAGCCGCATGCCCAGTGCATAAGGATTTAGCCCAACCTTGGGCATGGCGGTGACACCGGCATTGACCTTTGCAAAATCAGATTCATGACCGCTGATTCTGTCGTCCCGCATGAACAGATATTCGTGCCAATAGCTGGCCCACCCTTCGTTCATTATCTTGGTGCGGATCTGGGGCTGGAAATACAGGGCGGTATTCCGGATTATCTGGATAACGGTTTTCATCCATTTATTTTCATCCATCCGTAAAAAAGGAGAATGCTGGATAATATATTCCATCACATCCAGGTTCCGGGGATTTTTGGAAGCCTTCTCCTGCTCATAGAGCGCTTCAAACTCCGGATATTTTCCGATAACCGGACCAAAAAAATCCTCCTTTGTTCGCTTGCACCCATTATACCGGGTAATCTCTTTCAGGTAAGTGTTATGGGAAACCCCTTTGATTCGCTGTAAAAAAACATCAAAATAAAAATCTGTTTTATTGACCTTCTGCTGGGTCTCTTTGGAAATAATATGATTGATTTGCCGGTAGTAGCCCACCAGGTTGTCAATCCCCCTGGAAAACTCTATTACATAATCCACCACTCTTCCCTTTTCCGAACGAAGTTTTGCAATCAGGCGCTTATCCGCCAGGGCCTGTCCTGTCAGGTCCACATCCCAGGTATTCTTGTAAAACAGATTGTTCTGGAAAAAATCAATATGTCCCAGAACATGGTAAAAAATCATGACATTGAGCCAGTCCGGATTGTTGTCGTTGTAGTAGGAAATGGCCGGCCGCGTATTGATAACCGTTTCGTAAGGGTTTGACGGATATGCCTCATACATTCCCTTTCCGGACAACACCCTTACATCGTGGACCCAGTAATCATACAAGGTGGGTATCATAATCTTGGGGCTCAGTTCAATCATATCCCGGTTGGTTACAATATACTCAAGGGTCTCGTCGTCAAAGCGTAACCCCGCATCCCGGGCCCGAACCTTGCATTCTTCCATAATGCCTTTGACATGTTGACTCACAAGTTCCATAGAGTTCTGCCTTTCTGGTTACACAACCAAAGGTTAGGAAATCAAATTTTTTATACCCTGAATAATTCTGGCATCATCCACATCTTCGCCCATCACATCCAGCTTGATCAACTCTTTGTGTTCGTTTAAGATCCCGGAGGATTTTAAATATTTTTCGACTTCGGTTTGTTTGCCACCCACATAGGAATGTTCCACAATGGTAATGCCGATCCGGGCCACATAGGAGATCATTTTCTTTATTTCGGCAATGGTCTGGGTGCCTTCCTTGTCCCAGTCGTCACCGTCTGTGCCGTGGAAAACGTAAATATTATAATCCCTGGCCAGATTCTCCCGTTCCACGATATCATTAACCAGCTTAAAGGCAGCAAAGACCTTGGTGCCTCCGGCTACCTTATAAGAGTAGTATTTATAAAAATCAGAAACTTCCTTGGCATCGGTGTCATGGAGAATAAACCGGGTCTCCACCTGTTTTTCGTATTGGTACATGAGCCAGGAATAGAGCATGACATGCTGGGAAACCACAGTCTGGGTGACTTTTCCTCCCATGGATCCGGAATAATCCCTCAGGAAAAAAACCAGTGCCTGGGATTCAAAATCCTTTTCCCGGGAAAGGATTCTGTAGATCAGATCTTGGGGAGATATGAGAAACTGGGTGGTATCTATATTGGATATATCCGGTACCCGGCCCAGCATAATATTGGTTTGCACGATTTTTTTCAAGGTGGCTTTTTTGTCCAGGAACTGCCCCACCCCTTTGTTTTTGTCCGTAAGATCATAAACATATCGCGCCAGGGTCCTTTTTTTCCCTTTGTCCTTTAAGTTGGGCAGTTGAAAATCCTGGGACAACACCTTTCCCAGTTCATAGGCATTGGCCTCGAATTCATGTTCACCGCCCTGCCCTTCACCAGGTCCTTCTCCGGCACCTTCCCCTTCCCCCTCGCCTTCTTCCGGGCGGACCGGTTGTTCTCCGATGATGTCGCCTTCCTCTCCTTGTCCTGTTCCCCCTGTGGGTTCACCTTCTCCTGGGTTCTGGTCTAAATTGATCTCGTCGTGAACAAATTTTTCCTCCACGGTTGTGGGCACCACAATGATCTTTCCCTTGCCGCCGGTTCCGGGTTTTACAATTTGTCCGATGCGAATTTTTCTCTTAAACCCGTCCTCTTCTCTTTTACGGTCTTTTTCAAGGAGTTCATCAAGGGTTATCATGACAGGGTCTCCTCCATTTTTTAATCATCTGGTTATTTATCGTCTTCCTGGCTGCAAAAATACTCAATGGTTTTTTGTGCGCAGGTGTGACAATACCCCAGTTTTTCATTCATGGTAAAAATCATTCGATCATAAAGCTTTTGATTCTCTTCATTTGTCCGGTTGGCAAGGGCACCAATGAGAGAGCCGGCCCCGGCGATATCGGATTTGAGTCTCACATCGGTAATGGCCTTTACCAAATCCAGATTGTCCATGAAATCATAATTGGCGTCCACGGACAATTTTTGCCCGTAAATCTTCCGGATGGAATTTCTAAAAGATGCCCGCTGTTCTTCAGTTTTTAACCCAAGTCGCTCTTCAACATTCTTGATGTACCGCTCGTCTATTTTAAGGGCCCTTAATTCGCCGGTCTGGGGATCTTTGTATTTCCACATCATATCCGGTCCCAGATGTTCTGCATCAACGCCAATGATCATATTTACATAATTTAAGACATCTTTTTTAATGGCCAGGGGTTCATCCATGTAGGCATTGAACATTTCCGTCATGATCCGCTCCCGATACAGCCCCCGGGCAATTTTCAGGTCTTCCTTAAATTTTGCACGGTCAGAGGGTTCCTGGACATAATCCAAAACGGTCCTTTCAAGGGCCTTGAAAATATCCAGGGCAAACATACACTTGCCCTCATTGGTTTCCGAGCTTTCCAAAAGCAATTGAACTGCCCGTCCCAGGTTTCTTTGTCCCAGTCCCTTTTGCCCGAATCGTTTGGTGATCTCCGTGTCTTGGTTAAGGGAATCAATAAGTTCTGCAAGGGTTTTTAGACTTTTCTCGCCTGCCACTTCTCCTGCGGCAAGTTTCATGATTTCCACGGGCGTTAATTTGTCCGAACGGGGCAGACGGGTCAGCACCACACCCACCGAGGCCGCATAATTCAGGTTGGGGTCCTGGTGGAGCACTTCATGGTCCAGAGAGCGTTTGGTATCGGTTCCGACAGCATAGTCGGTCAAATATTTCTGTATTTTATAGTCTGTGTTGTGGGCCACATAACAGATCCGACATCTGTCAATGATCGGGGCTTCTTCCCGTTCCGATAAAAAGGTGTCAAATTCGGAGTTGTTGCTGGTGGCGATAATCAAGGTGTCAATGGGCCATTTAAAACCGTCCAGTTCAATGGTCCGGTTCTGGATGACCCCCAGATAGACCTGAACCAGATCTTTCTTGTTCTTGTATATTTCATCGCTGAAATGAATCCCGCCACCGGCAACCCGGGCCAGGGCTCCCCGTCGCAGGTCAAACCGATAGGGGTTATTGGAATCAGATATATGAAGCAGTCTCTGGATGGATTCTTCTCCCATGAGATCAACGGCAGATGAGGTTATTTTGTCCTTGGCAGGATATTTGCCGGTAATGGTGCCAAGGCTTTCGATCATGGGCACCTGGGTAATTTCTATGAACGAGAGCATTTTGGCAATATCATTGTCACAGGCTTCGCGGATCTGATTCCAGATATAGGCGGTACAAGCCCCCAGAGGACGATATTTTTCATACAGGCTTTCTATCTGCTGATCGGTAAATTTGAATTTTTTTGAGAAATATTCCATGGACTGGTCTTTTGTTTCGTGGAGACTCATGGCCAGAATCATGGGGTCTTCGTAGGTCTGGGATTCAATAAACTGGATTTTTCCATATCCGCCCAGCTGGTCCAAATTGACAAATCTAAAGGTGTGTTTTCTGTTTTCCGGAAGGGCCAGAAATTCCCGGTATCGTGAACACAGATACTCCACCAGAAAAGTTTTCCCATTGCCGGGTTCTCCGACCAGCACAAAGGCCATTTCCCTTGAGGAACCGCCCTCAGAAGCATCCTTTACAAATGAGACAAGGCTGTTGATTTCATCATACATGCCAATGAGATGCTTTTTCCCCTGGCTGAACAAATCAAATTGATAGGTGGTTTTTCCCTTAACCGTAATTTTTTGAATCCCTGCATCCAGAATCATCCGGGAAACACCTTGAAAGGCATCTTCAAAAACCTTTTTCCCTTTTTTAACATCATCAACATGGTGTTCCAAAGATTTTGGGTTTGCTTTGTTGGCCATTGTACCCTCCCATGGGCAGCAAGGAGGCGGATGCTGCCAGTCAATATTTGTTAGAATTCGTCAATTTTCTGCTCAAAACAAGACGCATTGTTTTGTCAGTTGATGTCTCTGGCATAACGTTTTTATCGGAACTAAATATGGATTGATTTTCTACTTGACTATACTATAACAAGTTAAAAAAACAGTGTCAAATGATTGCTCATTTTATAAAGTCCGGGTTTTTATATTCGTTAGAACCTTACTGGTATCAAACAATCCCGTTGCTCTTGTTTTCTTAAATTATATTAAGCTATCCAATAGATATTTCTTTCTGTGATTAAAAATTTATGATACCCATATGGTATTTAACAGAACTCAACTTTCGGAGTTGGCAGGTTTTAAATGGGTCCAGGCGTTCTTTATTGCATTTTGCTCAGTCTGATACTAAAATATGGATCAAAAGCACACCAAAAAAAGCCTGGCCCGCTCCTCCAAAGCCGGCGTCCGAAAGTTGTGTAACTTAAATTTACCAGGACTTGAATGAATCCAAGAAAGATAACCCTATCTATTGACCCTGATAAGTGCACCGGATGCGGATCTTGTCTTCAGGTCTGCCCTTCCGGCACCCTTTCTATCATCGATGGGGTTGCCGCTATTACGGGCGATAAATCCCTTTCATGCGGTCATTGCATGGCAGTTTGTCCGGCAGATGCCATACGGGTAAACGCCCTTGACCATAACATGGCCTCTTTTGAGACCTTTACCATGGAACCGCAATGGCTTGGATTTGGTTCTTTTCCAACAAAAGACCTTGCCAGACTCATTACCTCCAGAAGATCCTGCCGAAATTTTAAAAAAAAAGCTGTGGAACCCGAATTCCTCCGGGACCTGATCAAGCTGGCTGTCTTTGCACCTTCCGGGACCAATAGTCAGGAATGGACTTTTACCTGTCTTTCCACCAGATCGGAAGTGGTGGGTTTCGGAAAAACCATCCAATATTTTTTTCAGGCCATAAATAAAAAAGCTGAGAATTTTCTTTTGAGGAAAATGCTAAAATTGTTAGGTATCAAAGGCCTTGATGCCTATTATAAGGAATATTATCCTTCTGTGAAGGAAGCAATGGCGGAAATGGAAAACCAGAATATCGACAGGCTCTTTCACGGTGCCACGGCGTGTATCCTCATCGGCTCCGGACCCAACGCCAGTTGCCCCAAGGAAGATGCCGTGCTGGCTGCCGGCAACATCTTGCTTTCAGCCCACACAATGGGACTGGGTTCCTGTCTGATCGGGTTTGCAGTGGAAGCCATGAAAGCAGATAAATCCATCCAGAAAAAATTGGATATTCCCGGCACAGAAAAAATACATGCAGTGATTGCATTGGGGTATCCGAATGAAACATACCTGCGTATTACGGGAAGAAAAAAACCGATCATCCGCTTTAAATGAGCCCAAGGGGACATATTGCCTATCCATTGGGTTATAAAACCCAGAATTACGAGCAGAACAGGCCAGACAATGAGGTACAAAATGAACCAGGAAAAACCACTATCCATAGCAGACATCACACAAGAGTTAAAAGCAGGAACAGCTACCGTAAAATTCATACTCAAGCGGTTCGAAAAATATTTACCCTTTGAGCGTATTGATGGTCATCACTGCTATCTGCGGAACACTTTCCCGATTTTAATCAGAATAAAAGAATCTCTGGAGGCTGGTATGCTGCCGTCGGAGATAGATCAGGAACTTAAACTTTCGGACCCGGAAGGCGGATACAAAAAGGTGGACCCCTCTTTTCTCGAACAACCCAATGGAGACATTCGGGTAAGCAAAGATGGGCTTGGCCTTATTAAATCTTTGTTTGATGATATGGCATTTCAGCAAAACCGGGTGGCCACTGCCCATGAGAAACGGGCTGAAGCTGAGGAAAGAAAGGCAATTGCCATTGAAAAAAGAGCGCAAGCAGAAGAGAAAAAAGCCATTGCCATGAACAACATTGCCATTGCACTGCAGGAAATGAGCCGGCAACGCCCCCAGGATTCCCGATCAAGGCAGGTGGCGCTCCAGGCAGTGGAAGTGATGGCCAACAATGAGACAAACCTGGAAATGGACCTGCCCGAACCCAGCAAAAAGGACCTAATCGACCTCTTTGATTCCCCGGAGGACCCGTCCCATGAC
>Ga0180007_10006899_pt1 | contig 10931 bp, 8 predicted proteins | sample MM_PC_MetaG_FD_121122 | JGI IMG/M metagenome (GOLD analysis project Ga0180007, IMG submission 121122) | Groundwater microbial communities from the Aspo Hard Rock Laboratory (HRL) deep subsurface site, Sweden - MM_PC_MetaG | ecosystem: Environmental > Aquatic > Deep subsurface > Groundwater...
CCTTGCCCTCTTTGACCAGCTTTACCGCCTCCAAAACCTTTTTGGGGGTCAGGTAGTTGGCGTTGCCGATCTGGTCGTCCGGACCCCACTTGGACGGCTTGGGCATGTATTTGTTCTCGGCCATGGCCTGCCCGGCCATGCACAAAAACGAAACGGCGACCAGGGCCACAATTAACCTAATAAGTCTCTGCTTCACGATAATCCCTCCCAGTTATTTCGAGATAAGAAACTCTAAAGCTTGAAAAAATTAATCCATGAAAGCCGTCAAGGAAGCAGAATCAAAAGGTGTGGCTTGCCCGTTTACATCTCCGGTGATCCGCGCTTGCCATTAAGCCATATGGATATTCCTCCGCTTTTGGTTTGCATGATTACGCCCCACACCCGCGGACCTTTTGAGCATAGTTTTCGCTTATGGCTTTTCGATATTTGAATAGTATTTATCTACTAGTAGTTAGTATGTATTGCGGTCTTTAACAGCAACATGCATGCCATTGGCCGGGGTTTTAGTTTTTACGGGTTAACAGTCGGGATACATTGAATCTTATTCATTCCTGTCATTCAGATCGGCTTTATCGGCATACGTAGCGATTTTATTAATTTGATACATGTGTGCCACTGGGTGACACACATGCCGCTCCAAGCGGGCGCGGGTTGCGCGGCTCGTCCCCAAAAAGGTATTTCTGGATAAACACCAACCCATGCAGGGGCTTTGCGCGGCCCAAGGGAGATGCTTTATGAAAAGGTTCTTACTTACTCTGGTCCTGGCCGCGGCCTTGGCCGCACCGGCCTGGGCCGGTCCGGTGCCGGACTGCTGCTCGCCCCGCTACGACCGCACGGTGATGCACAGCTACCGCCAGATCATGTTCAAGATGAGCGTGTACGCCCAGCCGCCCAAGGCGGGACAGGGCGTCCGCCTGGGGGTCTACCAGGCCCAGGGGGCCTATGGCGAGGGGGCCATTGCCAAGAACATGGCCCGTTTGGAAGAGGCGGTGAAGCAGGCGGCCCAGCGCGGGGTGCAGCTTCTTAGCTTCCCAGAACTCTACGTCAACGGCTACACCATGAGCATCCCCCTGTCCCACCACGAGGCCGAATTCGAGAACGGCCCCATAGTCACCAAATGCCGCGCCATAGCCAAGAAATACAACATGGCCCTGTTGGTGCCCTACGACGAAAAGGTCAAGGGCAAAGACGGCAAGGTGATGTTTTTTGACAGCATCGCGGTGATCGCCGCCGACGGCAAGCTGGTGGCCAGCTACAAAAAGACCCACCTCTGGGGCCGGGACGAACGCGCCCACTGGAGCTTTGGGGACAAGCTGTGCCCGGTGTTTATGGTCAACGGCTTCCCGGTGAGCGTGCTCAACTGCTACGAGTGCGAGTTCCCGGAGCTTACGCGCATCCTGGCCCTCAAGGGCGCCAAGCTGGTGGTGGGCCCCACGGCGGCGGACTGCTACGCCACCCAGCCGAACGGCCAGCGTAGCGCCGTGCCCTATCCGGACATCTCGCGCCTGCTGATCCCGGCCTACGCCTACGCCAACAACATCTTTTTCGCCTACAGCAACCACTGCGGTTACGAGTCGCTCAAGGGGGTGGAGTGGCACTACCGGGGCAACTCCATCGTCTGCGGGCCCCACGGCGACGTGATCGTGGCCGCCAATCATCAGCAGGACACCATGCTCATCGCCGACGTGATCCCGGCCTACTACGGGGCCAGCCACCCGGAGAGCGACTACCTCAAGGACCGCCGCCCCGACCTGTACAAGGAGCTGGTGGCCCCCAAGTGCGACTTCGTGCCCGGCGGCTGGGTCTATCCCCAGTACAAGGACGGCAAGGAGATCATGCCCAAGGGGGAGAAGCTGCCCAAGGGCGAAAGGCAGACCAAGGGCAACTAGAACGGCGGCTCAGCGCCTGCCGGTAAAAACAAACCTTCGCCGGTGCCGCCTTGTGGGGCGGCCCGGCGAAGGTTTTACAGAGATTGCTTCGTCGCTGCGCTCCTCGCAACGACAAGGGTTTTCTTTTGGCTTAGCCCGACCCGCCGGAGCCGTCTAGTTGGGCGGTCCGGCGGAGGTTTTTTGGGGCAGGCCACTACCGCCCCGCATGGGTGGTTGCCCGCCCAACAATAGTGGGCTAGTATGCCTTAAATCGGGGCAGCAGCGAATATGGCCCTGTATTCAAAGGCAAACCACAACAGAGGGCGGGCCGGAACCGGAACCCACGCCCCATGACCGCAGGCCGGCAGGCACTATGAGCGCAGGCAAAAACTCCACCTCCAGACCCCGCTTGAGCCGGGCTGGTCTGCCCCCGGTGCACCACATCGAGGTGGTGGACCATTTGGGCAAGCGCCGGGAGGTGGCCATACCCGGCGAGTCGCCGCTGACCATCAAGGTGGACGGCCGGGAAGTGGTCACCCTGATGACCCTGGGCACCAACCCCGAGGAGCTGGCCCTGGGTTATCTGCACAACCAGCGCCTCCTCGAGAACATCGCGGACATAGAGTCGGTTCAGGTGGACTGGGGCCGGGAGACGGTGAAGGTGGCCACCCGCCACGGCGAGGGCATCCCGGACCTGGAGGAGAAGCTCCACCGGGTCACGGTGACCAGCGGCTGCGGCCAGGGCACCCTGTTCAGTTGCACCGTGGACAAGCTCTACGAGCACAAGCTGCCTCTGGTCACGGTGCGCCAGTCCACCATCTACAAGATCATCGAAGCCGCCGCGCCCCTGAACCCCATCTACCGCCAGGCCGGGTCCATCCACGGCTGCTACCTGTGCCGCGACGGTGAGGTGATCATGGCGGTGGAGGACGTGGGGCGGCACAACGCGGCCGACGCCATCGCCGGGCGCATGTGGCTGGAGGGCATGCCCGGCGAGGACAAGATCATGTTCACCACCGGACGGCTCACCTCGGAGATCGTCATGAAGACCGCCTTCATGGGCATCCCGGTGCTCATCTCCAAATCCGGCGTCACCCAGATGTCCCTGGAGCTGGCCCGGGACATGGGCATGGTGGTCATCGGCCGGGCCAAGGTCACCCGCTTTCTGGTCTACAACGGCGCGGACCAGGTCATCTTCGACGCCATCCCCCAAGGGGAACAATCCAAGCAATAAAAAACGCCCCGCAACAATGTGCGGGGCGCGGGATGCCATTGAAAGCAGGCGGGGCGACGGTCTAGGCTTCGGCCCCCTTGCCCTTGCGGGCCAGGGCCCGCTCATCCTCGGGAATGGGCGGCGGCACCGGCCCGCCGCTGATCTTGGTCACCGCCCCGAAGCGCGGCGGGCAGGCTTCGAAGCAGGTGCCGCACTTGATGCACTTGTCCTGGTCGATGACGTGGATCTGGTTCTTGGCCCCGATGATGGCCTCCACCGGGCAGCGGCGCAGGCAGATCTGGCAGGCCTGGCACTTCTCCGGGTCGATGAAGTAGGAGGCCACTTCGCTGAACAGGGCGTCGATCTCTTCGGTGGTGTAGAAGTCCTCGCGTTCGGCGGGGCTCAGGCGCTGGCTCAGCTTGGGGTTCATCATCAGCTTGATGTAGGGGACCAGCTTCATCACCTCTCGCAGGCGCTCCTTAAGCACCTCGGGCTCCAGGTCTTCCCCCTCGCCCTTGCCCAGGGGCCCCAGCCCCCGCACCTGCTTGGTGAAGTCGTCCACCACCTCGGTGAACAGGTTGCCCTCACCGGCGGACATGAACTCGATGCGCAGGCGGTCCGGGTTCAGGCCGATGTGGGCCATGATCTTCTTGCACAACAGGGCCATGTTCAGGGCATGGTAGTTCCCGTGAGTGACGTAGTTGCACTCACCAAGTCGGCACCCGCCGATGAACACCCCGTCCATGCCGTTGGCCAAGGCCCGGAGCACGAACTCCAGGTCCACCCTTCCGGAACACATGACGCGGATGACCCGTATCTCGGTCGTATACTGTAGCCGGGAAACTCCCGCTAGGTCAGCTGCCCCGTATGCTCACCAGTGGCAAAGGAAGCCGAGTATCTTGGGCTTGAACTTGCCCCCTGCACTCATCGCCTTTTTCTCCTTGGTACCTAATCGCGGCCAACGCCGCGCCCACACTATTACGCAGTCGCGCTCATGGCGTCAATCTGGCTCAACAACTCTTCGTCGGTAAAGTGCTTCAAATAGATGGCCCCGGTGGGGCACTTGGCGTTGCACAGGCCGTCGCCCTTGCACAGCACCGGGTTGACCACCGCCTTCTTGCCCTGCTTGGTCTTGCGGAACTCTATGGCCCCGTAGGAGCAGGCCTTGCCGCAGGCCCCGCAGCCCATGCAGCGGGCCTCGTCCACCTCGCACACCGAGCCCGACACCGTGACGATGTCGTTGGACAGCAGGGTGAGGGCCCGCCCCGCCGCGCCGTAGGCCTGGTTGATGGCCTCGGGAATGTGCTTGGGGTAGTGGGCCGTGCCGCAGAGGTAGACCCCGTCGGTGGCGAAGTCCACCGGCCGAAGCTTCACGTGGGCTTCCTTGAAAAAGTCGTCCGGCCCCAGGGACACCTTGAACAACTGGGAGATGTCCTTGTTGTCCTCACGGGGAATAACCGCCGCGGCCAGGGTGACGATGTCCGCGCCGATGGCCAGCTCCATGCCCAGCACGTAGTCCATGAGGCTCACCTGCAACACCGGGCGGCCCTCCTCCTCGGTGGCCTCCACCTGGGGCGGATTTTCCGGCTCGTAGCGGATGAACTTCACGTCCTTGGCCGAGGCCTCGCGGTAGTAGTCCTCCAGCATGCCGTAGGTTCGGATGTCCCGGAACAGGATGTATACATCCATCTCCGGGTTGATCTCCTTGAGCTTCAGGGCGTTCTTGATGGACTCGGAGCAACACACCCGTGAGCAGTAGTTGCGGTCGGTGTTGCGGCAGCCCACGCACTGGATCATCACCAGGGTCTGGGCCCCGGTCACCGCCTCGTCGCCCGAGGAGATGCGCTCCTCCAACTCCAGATGGGTCAGCACCCGATCGTCCTGGCCGTAGAGGTATTCGGTGGGCGTGTACACATCCACCCCCACCGCGATGACCGTGGCACCGTGCTTGATCTCGCTGGGCCCCCGGTCGGAGGTGAGCTTGGTCACGAAGTTGCCCACGTAGCCGGTGGCCTCCACGATCTCTGCGTTGGTGTAGACGTGGATGGCCGGGTGGCGGTAGACCCGGCGCATCAGGCCGTCCAGGTATTGCTGCACATCCAGGCCGTCCAGGGTGTAGTGCAGCCGCCGGGCCATGCCCCCCAGGTCGTTTTCTTTTTCCACCAGGTGGACCTCATGCCCCTGGTTGGCCATGGACAAGGCGCTGGTCATGCCCGCGATGCCCCCGCCCACCACCAGGGCCGCCTTGTTCACCGGCAGGTCCATTTCCTGCAAGGGCTTGAGGTGCCCGGCCCGGGCCACGGACATGCGGATGATGTCCTGGGCCTTGCGGGTGGACTCTTCCTTTTCCTTGGAGTGGCACCAGGAGCAGTGTTCCCGGATGTTGGCCATGTCGTAGTAGTACTGGTTGAGCCCAGCCTCGCGCAGGGTGTCGCGGAACAGGGGCTCCAGGGTGCGCGGCGAGCAGGCCGCCACCACCACCCGGTTGAGGCCCTTTTCCTTGATGGTGTCGGTGATCTCCTTGGCCGAGTTGGTGGCGCAGGAGAAAAGCTGCTCCTGGGCGTAGACCACGTTGGGCAGGCTCAGAGCGTAGTCCACCGTGTTGGGCACGTCCACCACCCGGCCGATGTTGGAGCCGCAGTGGCACACGAACACCCCGATCTTGGGCTTCTCCTGGGAGACGTCCTTTTCCGCCGGGTACACCCGCTCCCTGGTCAGCCCGCCGCGGCGGTAGTCCAGCAGCTCGCCGCACTGGGTGCCCGCCCCGCTGGCGGTGAACACCGACTCGGGGATGTCCATGGGGCCCTGGAAGGCGCCGCACACATACACGCCTTGCCGGGAGGTCCCGATGGGGTTGGTGGGCGAAGCCAGGCAGAAGCCGTGTTCGGTCAGCTCTATGCCGAACTTGTCGGCCAGGCCCTGGTAGTCGGCCGGGGGGTTCAGGCCCACCGACAGCACCACCATGTCGAACTCCTCCTCCTTGACCCCCTCGTCCGGAGTGGAGTAGCGCACGAAGACGTTCTTGGTCTGAGGGTCCTCCCTGGCCACGGTGGTGTAGGAGCGGATGAAGCGCACGTCCGATAGCTCTTGGGTGCGCTGGTAGTAGCGCTCGAAATCCTTGCCATAGGCGCGGATGTCGTTGTGGAACACGGTGCACCGGGCATCGGTGTCGTGGTCTTTGGCCAGGATCACCTGCTTCTGGGTGTAGGAGCAGCAAACCGCCGAGCAGTAGCTGTTGTCCCCCGGCGTCACCCGCCGCGAGCCCACGCACTGGATCCAGGCGATCTTGTGGGGATGCTTGCGGTCCGAGGCCCGGAGGATCTCGCCCTCGTAGGGGCCGGTGGCGCACAGCAGGCGCTCGAAGTCCATGCTGGTGACCACGTTCTCCAGGCGGCCGTAGCCGTATTCCTGCTTCAGGCTGGGGTCGTAGGTGTCGTAGCCGGCGGCCAATACGATGGCCCCCACCTTGATCTCCATCTTCTCGGGCCGTTGCCTAAGGTCGATGGCGTGGGCCTTGCACACGTTCTCGCAGATGCGGCATTTCTTTTCTTTGAGGTAAAGGCAGCTTTCGTCGATATAGGCGATCAGGGGAATGGCCTGGGCGAAGTAGATGTGTACGGCCTTGTTGTCGGATATCTCCTGGTTGAATTGGTCGGGGTACTCCACGGGGCAGTACTCCACGCAGGTCGTACAACCCGTGCACAGGTCTTCGTTGACGTAGCGGGGCTTGCGGGTGAGGTTCACCGAAAAATCACCCACCTCGCCGTCTACACTGTTCACTTCAGTGTATGACAGGACCTCGATATTTGGATGCCGGCCGACCTCGACCAGTTTGGGCGAGAGAATTCACATAGAGCAGTCATTGGTGGGGTACGTCTTGTCCAACTGCGACATGTGCCCACCAATGGCTGGTGATTTCTCGACCAAATAGACCTTGTAACCGGCGGTGGCGAGGTCCAGGGAAGCCTGAATCCCGCTGATCCCTCCGCCCAGGACCATTACGTCGCCGTAATTGCCGCCTGCGGGGATGCTCTTTACCTGTGCCGTTTCCGTTTCCATTAACCTACGCCTTTAGAGTTCCAAGCGTTTGCTAGATGACCTCCTGGACTATCTCCGTAATGTCCTTCACCTCCACCGACTCGCCGTTTTCCAGAGTCAGCCTGCTGTCCTCGAAGTTGGTGATGCAATAGGGGCAGGCGGTGACCAATATTTCGGCCTCCAGGTCCATGGCCTGCTGCAAGCGAATGTCACTGAAGCGCTCCCCCTTGGGGGTCTCCATCCAGATGCGCCCCCCCCCGCCGCCGCAGCACAGGCTGGCCTCCAGGCAGTCGGGCATCTCACTGAGCTCCAGGCCGGGCACGCTGCCCAGCACCTGGCGGGGCTCGTCGTATATGCCGTTGTGCCTGCCCAGGTAGCAGGGGTCGTGATAGGTGATCTTCTTGCGAAATTCCTCTTTGATCTCCAGCCGACCTTCTTTGATCAACTCCAGCAAATATTGGGTGATGTGCACCACCTCGAAGTTGACCATGAACTCGGGGTACTCGTTCTTGAAGGTGTGATAGCAGTGGGGGGAGGAGACCAGAATTTTCTTTACGCCCGCGTCGATGAAGTTCTTGATGTTTTCCTTGGCCAGACGGCGGAACACGTCCTCGTCGCCGGTCTTGCGGATGCTCTCGCCGCAGCAGCTCTCCTTGTCGCCCAGGATGCCGAAGTCCACCCCCGCCGCCTTCAGCACCTTGGCCGTGGCCTTGGCCACTTTCTTGAGGCGCTGGTCGTAGCTCAGGTAGCAGCCGGGGAAATAGAGAATCTCCATCTCCTCGCTGAAGGTCTTCACCCCCAGGCCCTCGGCCCATTTGGCCCGGTCCTTGCGCTCTTCGCTGAGCGGATTGCCCTCGCCCATGAGGCTGCCGCTGATGGTGCGGATGGGTTTCACCGCGGTGGGGAACACGCCGTATTCGGTGGCGATGCGCCGAAGCGCCACCCCGGATTCGATCTGCTTGACGTCCCTGGGACAGCGGCTGGGGCACAGGCCGCAGGTGGTGCAGCGCCAGATGTCCTCGCTCTCGATGTCGGTGAAGCCGAAGGTTGCCTGGCGCACGATCTTGCGCATGGAGAACTCGCGGACCCGGTTCCAGGGGCAGACCGTATCGCAGAGACCGCATTGGAAGCACAACTTAAAGGCGTCGCCGCCGTTGTCCTTTATGACCTCTACGATCTCTTTGTAATCGGCTACGTTTTCCACTGTCCGCCCCAACCCTCCGCTTCGGCCGTTAGAGAGCTAGTCCTTCTTCTGCTGCGACATGCGGGCCACGGCGTCCATTATCTTGTCCATGCCGTATTTGTCGGCCAGCGCCTCGATCCCCACGTCGATGTCCTCGGGCTTCTCTTCCTCTTCGGCTTCCTCTTCCCGCTCCTCATAGGTCAGGGCGTCCACGATGCACCACTTTACGCAAAGGGGCTCATCCTCGCCCTCGCACATGTCGCACTTCAGGGGAAGGCCGGAGTCGGGCTCCTTGAACAGGTCCCGCGAGGGGCAGGAAGCCCGGCAAAAGGCGCACTCGTCGTACTCCTTGCCGTCGATGACGTACTTGTCGCGGCCCAGGCACTCGGCCGGGGTGTATTCGCCGGCGTACACCGGCACGTACACGTCCTTGAGCGGCTCGCGGATCACCCTGACGCGCGAGCGCTCGGGGTTGTTGCCGCTGTACTTGGGCGCGGAGTGGTAGGCCGAGCAGATCATTTCGCAGGCCCGGCAACCGTTGCATTTATCAACATCGACCTTGATGGTCCTGACGGTCTTGGTCTTTTTCCCCTCCGCCACGGCTACACCTCCTTGTCCTTTTCAGGCGCATCGTCCTTGGGAGGTGTGTCCGCGTCCTTCTTCAAGATGCCCCGCGCCAGGAAATCGTCGGCCACGTAGTCCAGGCCGAACCCGCGCAGGGTGGTCTCGGTGGGGATGCCGTCCTCGTTCCAGCCCTTGAAGGCGTAGTAGGTGTCCAGAAGCTCCTTTTCGAGCTCGGGGAACCTTTTCTTCCAATGGTCCTTGGGAGGCTTCTCGTCCTTGCGGCTCATGCCCCGCCTGGTGTTGTTGGCCCGCACCAGGGTCCGGTAGCGCTTGGCCGCCTGGGTCAGCTTTTCCGTGTCCATGTCGATGCCCGCCCCGGCGGAGATAAACTTGGGGTAATTGTGCAGGTGATACGGTGGCTTGAGCGGGAAGGACGACAACCCGGCGCACATGCCCAGGGCGTCGTCGATGTAGTGCATCCTCTCCTGCCAGTCCACGATGTCGCAGGCCATGGGCGGCGTGGGGTAGTAGGGGATGGAGTTGTCGCCGCGCGGCTCCCAGTCCAGGAAGTATTGCTTGAACTTCTCGTCGGGCACCTGGAACCAGTCCTTCACAAAGGCCTCCCGGTGCTCCCGCTTGGGGAAAGGCGCCTGGGGGAACTGGCCTTCGATCTGGGTGATGTTGATCTTCTCGCCGGTGGCGTACATGAGGAAATAGATGGGGTTGAGCATGGACAGCTTCAGGGGAAGCTGCTCGTGCTTCTTGATGTTGTTGTGGGCGTATGCCTCCGCGCCCTTGCCTATCTGCTTGGCCGCCCAATAGGTGCCGTTGGCCAGGACGTCGCCGATGCCCTCGCGGCGCACTATGTGGTCCAGCAGCCAGTAGAAACGGCCCTCGTTGTCCTCGGGCATGCCCGGAAAGTCCTCGTCGGTGAGGATGCCGTCTTCCAACAGCTCCAGGGCGAAGGCCATCACCTGGGGGGCCGAGAAGCCGTCCACCCCGTATTCCGTGGCGCTCTGGGCGATGCCCAGGCCGAACTCCAGGTCGGACATGGCGGCCATGGTGTAGGTGAGCTTGGAGAAGCATTTCATCATGTAGGTGGGCATGCCCGGCGGGGAGATGGTGGCCCCGCAGGTCATGGGGCAGTTGTAGCAACTGATCAACCGGGTGCGCATGGTGTCCAGGGTCTCGGTCCACTCCCGGGCCACATCCTCGTTCCAGAAGTCTTTGCGCCGCGTGCGGGAGTTGCCCCAGGAGAAGTTTTCGGTGTGCCACTTTTCGTCGTGGACCTTCATCTCCTGGGGAGAGCCCAGCCCGGCCAGAATGGGCATGACCCCGGGGATGGGGTGCTCGTTGCGGAACTTGATGTACTCCAGGACCTCGTTGCAAAGCTCCATGAATTCCATGGGCTTGGCGATGCTTACGTCCTTGGTGCCGCGCACCACCACCGCCTTGAGGTTTTTGTCGCCCATCACCGCGCCGATGCCGCCCCGGCTGGCGCTGGAGCGCCCCTGCTCGATGGAGGCGAAAAACACCCGGTTTTCCCCGGCCATGCCGATGGCCGCCACCTGGGCCTTGGGCTCCTTCAGCTCCCGGCGGATCAGCTCCGCGGTCTCGATGGACCCCTTGCCCCGGAGGTGGGTGGCGTCGCGCAACTCCACCTTGTCGTTGTGGATATACAGATAGACCAGGTCCGGCGACTTGCCCCGTAAGATCACCTTGTCGTAACCGGCGTACTTGAGTTCTGGGGCCCAGAAACCGCCCATCATGGAAAAGGCCATCAACTCGGTCTGGGGGGAGATGGTGGTGACGATGGTGCGGTTGCAGCCGGTGGCCGGGGTGCCGCACAAAAGGCCGGCGGCGAAAATCAGCAGGTTGTCCGGAGAAAAGGGCTCGACCTCGGGGGGAACCCGGTCCCAGATGATCTTGGCGTTGGTGCCCAGGCCCCCCAGGTACAACTCGGTGTCCCGGGGATCGGTTTCCACCCTCTCGATATTGCCGCGGGTAAGATCGACTTCCAGGTTATAGCCAGTCTCTGCGTACCTCATTTTCAGTCCTCACGAGA
>Ga0180007_10006900_pt1 | contig 10930 bp, 24 predicted proteins | sample MM_PC_MetaG_FD_121122 | JGI IMG/M metagenome (GOLD analysis project Ga0180007, IMG submission 121122) | Groundwater microbial communities from the Aspo Hard Rock Laboratory (HRL) deep subsurface site, Sweden - MM_PC_MetaG | ecosystem: Environmental > Aquatic > Deep subsurface > Groundwater...
CGATTCAGCCGGTGAAGGGGGAGGGATTAGGGTGGAAAAACTGATGAAAGAGCCATGTTCAGAGATTGAGATAGAGGTGGCCAGGGCTGAGTTGAAGGCGAACACGTGTTCGCCGGGAGGTGAGGCATGAGCAACAAGAGGAAGCGAAGAACAGAGGAGTGGAGAAGGCGGCGGGAGGCAAAGGAGGAGCAGGGGAGGGAGAAGCAGGAGCTTGGGGAGATATTAAAGCATGTGAGGGGGAGGTGAGGTGGTGGGGTGTGAAGGGAAGTGTGGGGGGTGCGGGATTGAATGGACCAAGAGGGTGTGTCCACAGTGGGGAAGCGAGAGTCAGAGCGAAATAGCACCATTGAGGTGTTTATCAGCGATGTGTGCTTGGCATAAAGCATATCAAGCTATGTATCCTTATGCTGGGGTATGTTGGCATGGTCCTTATGATCCTGGGCAGATTCAAGATGTAGCTCATAAGGTAGCGAAACTGATGGATGTTGACAGTGTTTTTCTGGGGTTTGGGCTTTGCATGAATGGTTTCATGTTTGTTGTGGCTCATCAAAAATCAACAGATGTTATTGGGTGAGGAGGTGAGGTGATGCTGTATCGATTTTTATGGGAAGTGCCGAAGGTGGGGGTGAGACAGGTGGAGTTGGTGGAGGTGCCGGAAGGTGAAGATCCTTGGTGTGTTTTTGCTAAATGGGTGCATCAATTTCAGCCATTAATGAATGTTATTGAGGTGAAGCTGCCTGAGGGGGCCAGAAAAGGAGTGTTGCGGGGGTTGATGGGCGATTATGAGCATTGGTTTGTGCCGATTCCAGAGGGGGAGGTGTTGGAGGGGCAGGTTTGTTATTTTGATGATGATGGGGAGGTGGTTCATTTTTACTATACGGCGGGAGAGGTAGCAGGGGGGCCTCCAGCTATACAGCTTTACAAAGTGCTGAGGCCTGCGGAGGTGGGGTGATGAATAGGGTTGTTTTTGGTGATAATTTGACCGTTCTTGGTGGTTTGGCGGATGAGTCAGTGGATTTGATTTATATAGATCCGCCTTTCAACACAGGGAAACGCCAAGTTATGGCGCGGGTGTCTGTGGCGCAAGCGGGACCTGGCGGGGGGGATAGGGTGGGGTTTGGGGGGCGGGAGTATGTGACGCAAGAGAGGGGAACAATGGCCTTTGAGGACCATTTTAGCAAGGGTTACATTGATTTCTTGGGTTCTCGGCTTCAAGAGGCCTGGAGGGTTTTGAAGTCAACGGGGTCGCTGTATATCCACTTGGATTATAGAGAGGTCCATTATGTCAAGGTGTGGTTGGATGGTCTTTTTGGGAGAGATTGTTTTTTGAATGAGTTGGTGTGGTGCTACGATTTTGGGGGACGCACCAGGGCGCGATGGCCACCCAAGCATGATAATATTTTGGTGTACGTCAAGGATCCAAATAAGTACACATTTAATTATGGCGATGTGGAGACGATTCCCTATATGGCGCCGGGGTTAGTGGGGCCGGAGAAGGCAGCAAAGGGCAAGGGTGTCACTGATGCTTGGTGGATGAGCATTGTCGGGACAAACAGCAAAGAGCGGACAGGGTATCCTACTCAGAAGCCTGAGAGGCTTTTGGAGCGGATAGTGAGGGCTTCCAGTGATCCGGGGAGTCTCGTTTTAGATTTCTTTGCTGGGAGTGGCACAGTGGGAGCCGTGTGTTTGAAGCAGGAAAGACGGTTTATCTTAGTGGATAATAATCCTCAGGCCATCGAGGTAATGCGAAAGCGGTTTGAGGGGAAGAAAGTGAGTTTTGAGGGGAAGAAAGTGAGTTTTGAGGGACAAGAGGTGAGAGATGCTTGGGAGGAATCGAGAGATTGCTGAAGTTATAGGGCCATGGCTGGGGTATTTTTTGATTATTGCGATCGCTTCTTTGTTGTTCAAGAAGTGGTTGGAGTATCGCAAAGCAGCTTTTGAGTTGGCTGTTTCTCATGCTGAGATGTGGTTATTTGCAAAGTGCAGGAAAAGATCATCTAAGGGGCCTAGACATGTGAAGAGGCCGGTGAGGTTTGTGGAGGTGCGAGTCTGGCCGTATTGGGCGCGGGTTCGTTACCTGGATCAGCAGGCGGCGCGATACGACGGGGTGAGGTTGAGGCCTTGCAGGAGTTCTTTTGGGCGCAGGATGAAGACGGCTCAGTTTTTTCTTGGTTCAGTCAGGGTTACTTTTAGGGGAATTTGGGATGAGGGCATAGTTTGGTCTGTGTTTCCCATGTTGTGGTTGAATACACAGTGGAATTTCGAGGAGGAGCAAGGTGCCGGATTTCAGGGATCATGAGTTGTTTGTGGCGGAGGTGTTGGGGGGGAAGGTTCATCGGGGGTCAGGCTCCTCGATTTGGATGAAGAGTGACAACCATGTGGAGGGGTTGCGGGATCTTGATCTCCAGGGGGAGTGTAAGAGCACCAAGGCGGCATCGATCCGGATGGTGTTGGATGTTTTGAAGAAGATCCGGCGGGAAGCGGAGCAGGTCCACAGGATCCCCTTGGTGGCTTTCAGGCTTCAGGGGGAGGGGTGGGTGATGGAGGATTGGGCGGCGATTCCTTTGAGGAAGATGGGGGATTTATTGAGGGAGCTTCGGGAGCTGAGGAAATATTATCGGGAGACAGAGGCTGAGTTGGCTGAATTGAGATTGAAGGTCAAGGAGGTGTGAGGTGAAGGAGGAGTTTCAGCGGCAGCTAGAATGGTTGGAACAGCAAAGAAAGACGGCCTTGGAGTCAACGTTGTTGACCAAGAAGGATTTAGGGATTGGAGCGAACACGTGTTCGCCTGGGAGGTGAGGCATGAAGTTGATAGAGGTGGAGATAGATGGCAGTGAGATTGTGGGGGAAATGGTTTTAGAGGAAAACTTGACTGTGGTTGGGTTAGTTGCAGCAATATTTGAGCATTGTCCAGAGGGGACGATTTTGGAGCCTCGGGCTTATGGGTTTGATGTGATACAGCGGGATAGCGTTATGACTCCTGCCTTATGGGGGGTGGTGTCGGATATTACTTGGGGAGAATTGAAAGTTTTGGGGGAGGAGGCTTACAAAGATGGAGTTAAGGAAGAAGAGTTGTCGGATTGGTTGGAGAAGCGGCTAAACAGAAAGCTTGATATGTGTTGGGATTTTGAGCCGGTTTGGGAGGCTTGGCATAGAGAGAGGAGAAAATCCAAATAGTTCTTGACGTTTGCGTCGTTATGATGCATATAGATCCAGGGGGGGGGTGTGAGGTGGAAAATGGAGTTTCAAAGTGGATTGGAGGATCCCTCTGTCCGGGCCAAGGTGGTTCATCTGGCTCAGGGTATGTTGGAGGGGTTGAGGGATCTGGTGGATCAGGTGAGGCCTCCTGGGGAGGCTCAACCTGTTGATGTGATGCAGTATTTGGATCGGGCTATCATGGGGGGGCTGGGGGGTATCAAGCGAAACGTTGTAGAGCTTCCAATCAATCTTCGTCTTAATGCTTTGACTCAATCTCTGTATGATCTTTACATGGAGTATGCTCAGCCTTCCTTTGAGTCAGGGGAGGCGGAGCCTCATCATTGGCTTCTATTGGAGCTGACGGGGAGGATCATCGAGACTCAGGGGATAGCCACCAGGTACAAAGCGGGGTGTCATGAGCTGAAAGCGGAGCTTGTGGCGCGGGGGTTGTTGGAGCAGAAGCAATGAAAATGTTGGCTTTGTCAGTGAAGCAACCTTGGGCGTCCATGATTGCGTCAGGGGAGAAGACGATAGAGACGAGGGTTTGGTATACGGGGCATCGAGGCGACTTGTTGATAGTGAGTTCTAAGAATCCATCGGATCAGGGGCCGGCGGGGGTGGCTTTGGCGGTGGTGAAGCAGGCGGGATGCCGGATCATGGGTTATGACGATGAGGAAGCGGCTTGTTGTTCGGTTTATGACGGGGCGTTTGCTCATGTGTATGAGAATATCCGTGCTTTGAAGGAGCCTTTCCCGGTGAGGGGGAGGCAAAGGCTTTATTGGGTTGAGGTAGAGGTGGAGAAGCTGCGATTTAAGGGGCAGTGATGGGCATATATGAGGACTGGCTTGAATGGGAGTTGAAGAGGTGCCGGATTGAGGCGGAGAACAGGCTGGTTTTGGGGTTTGCCAAGCAGCAAGCAATCCGGGCTGGGTTGGAGTATGGGGCTGAGAAGTTGCCTAATGGGGCGGTGATGGTGGCGGAGCATTTTGTGGTGACTTGGGAGCAGATGGCGGCTTCTACTTTGACTAAGTGTGAGTCTTTGGGGGCGGAGATGGTGGTGGAGGAGGAGGGGGTGTTGATTTTGCCAAACGGAGGAGCTTTGCTGTTTGCTTGGGGACCGGGGTGGAGAGATGAGCTTTGGTTGGGGGTGGATGGCTGGCGGTGGCCAGAGACAGAGGATTTTTGTAATGCGCCGGGGAGTAATGGCGCGAACTGAAGGAGGCAAAATGGAAGAGCAGTTGAGGGCGGCTTTAGAGAGGCAGGCTAAGGCTTGGGGGTTGATTCATGGGGCTCAAGAGCGGGATTTAGAGGCGGTGTTGGTGACGCCTCAGGTAACGGCTGATTGGAACATTGTGGCGACCATTTTGGCCAAAAGGTTGATGATGCGGGGGCAGGAGCATGAGGCCATGGAGGCGGAGGAGAAAGCTTTGGTTTGTCCCAATGGTTTCATGGTGATTTATGCTATGGGTTCGGACTGGCGGGCCGAGATGTGGGTTCCTGATGGCGAGTGGGCTTATGTGCAAGGGGAGAATTAATGAGTCTGGCTGATATTTGGGGAGAGGTGGCGGGGGGGGAGAAGCCAAAGGCTAAGCCGGCTTGGCAGGTGGTGGAGGACCGGGGGCTGGCTTGGTTTTTGAAGCAAGAGTTGGAGAAGAGTTGGCCGGCGAAGCGGAAGGTGCCGCCTCCCCACAAGGACACACTTTTTAGGGTATCAGGGCTTTATAGGATCTGTCCTCGGCAGGAGGTTTTGAAGGCGCGGCATCAGGTTTGGACTGAGGACAGTGTAGGTTTTGATCTTTCTTGGATATTCGGGATTGGGACTGGTTTTCATGAGTTCCTTCAGTCAGATCTCTTTTGGCCTTTGGCGGTGGGGCGGTGGCGTTGTCCATTGTGTCAATGGGTGACGCCGTTGGAGGGGCGCAAACCGGGGGTTTGTGAGCAATGCGGCTGTGAGCAGTTGCGGTATGTTGAGCGGTTTGTGAAGAGTGTGGAGTGGGGGGTACAGGGGCATCCTGATCAGCTTTGGGACTGGCCAGGGAAGGGGCGAGGGATCCCGGAGATCAAGACGATCAATCAGTGGGGGTTTGAAGAGGTGAAGCGCAGTGGACCCAAACCGGAGCATATTCAGCAGGTGCAGGTGTACATGTATTTGATGAATGTTGATCAGGGCTGGATTGTGTACATCGGGAAGGGCGATATTTCTTCTTTTGAGTCTGCGGTGCATGTGGTTCATGTTTTGAGGGATGAACGCATCATTCATCAGGAGTTAAGCAAGGTTCAGGAGTTCAGGCGGCATTTAGCAGCGGGGACTTTGCCGGAGAAGCAGTGTAAGGGACGAGTACAGAGCAGGACTCGGCAGGAGTGGGGGTGTGCCGTAAGTTTGCAATGTCAACAGGCGGCTTAGGCGAACACGTGTTCGCCATGGAGGTTTGATGCAGCGGTTTAAGGTGAGGTTGATCAAGGCGGGAGAGACGGCGAAGGGGTTGACGTTTACAGTTGCGGCTTTGGAGCGGTTGGCTGTTTTATTGCCCCAGAAGCGGGTGTGGTGGGGTTTAGAGGAGCTGGAAGCAAATCATCCTGAGGGGTGGAAGGGGATAGTGAGGGGGGCTCATGTGGAGGATGGAGCGTTGATTGTGCGTTGCACTTCAGAGGTGAGACCAAAGCATGGGTTTGGATTGAAGTTGATGCTGGCTCCTGTGGTTCTCAAGGTGGTTCAGGGGCCTCAGGTGAAGTTAAAAAAGGGAACAAAGACTTACGAGATGGTTGGGCATCGCAATTTGCCGGTGGATAAGGGCGGGCGGGCGGTGGTGGATGCTGAGGCGATAGAGGATTTTGAGATTTATTGGTCTATGACTCCTGTGTTTCAGGTTGAGTTGGAGGAGGATCCGGAGCGATGAATTTGTTTGATTCTAACGAGAGGCTTCGGATTTTCTCGGCCGATCCGGCTAAGGAGTCAGGATGGGCGCAGCATGTGGGGGAGGAGTTGGTTGCGTCGGGAACGGCTGGGAAAAAGGGGGTGAATGGGGCCAAGGGTCATTTTTATTTGTGGTGGGATGCCCGTGAGGTGATGGAGCAGTGTTGGCCCTTTGATTTGTTTGTGATTGAGGGGCAATTTTTGGATTTGAGGAAGCCCAAGGCGGCGATTGAGGTGGCGAAGGCGGCGCAGGTATGGATTAGTCACTTTTTTGATTTATGGAGTTTGGGGTATTTGCCTCCTCGGGGGGTAGCATTGAAAAAGGGAGTGAATGGGCGTGTTCCATTCCCTGGAAAGCTGTTTGGGAAGCGAGGATTGGCGGATCCTGTGGAAAAGCTGGTGGTAATGCAGCCGAAAACGGTGTATACTTATTTGAATTTGCCCAGAGGGGTAACAGTGAAGCGCGAGATGGCAAAGAAGGCCATCTTGGACTATGTGAAACGTAATATTAAGGCCGAGGTTGAGTCTGAGGATGAGGCGGATGCCATAATGCTTGGACACGTGGCGGCCCGGCCAACAAAGGAGTAATCATGGCGAAGAAGAAGGGGAATGAGGTGGAGAAGGTGGAGAAGGTGGAGAAGGTGGAGAAGGTGGAGAAGGTGGAGAAGGTGGAGAAGGAGCAGGTTTTGGAGGGAGAGATCATGCCTAAGGCTGTGGACGGCGACGATTTGCCCAAGACGAATGATTTAGTGCCGATCCCGATGATGATTCATGAGCGGTTGGAGATGGTGGAGGGGGACATCGCCATGGGCATCAAGGAGAATCAGGAGGCGGCCAACCTTCTGAGGAGTCGGATCTTGGCCTTGAAAGGCCAGATCGAGATGGGGCATCTGGAGTTGGCCAGGTATTTGTACATCGTGGCGAAGTCGAATCTCTATATCTTCTGGGGCAAGGAGAGCTTCAAGCAGTACCTTGACGAGGAGTTTGGGTTTGGGGAGCGGATGGCCCAGATTCTTCAGAAGATTTGGGTGAAGTTCGGGATCGAGCTGGCTGGCCGGCCGAAGCTGTTGGAGGCGGCGCGGGAGGTTGGTTGGACCAAGTTGAGGGCGATCGAGTCGGTGGTGGACAAGGACAACGCTGAGGAGTGGGTGAACAAGGCCAAGAACTCCACCGTGAGGGATCTTGAGGAGGAGGTTAAGAAGGCGAAGAAGAAGACGGTGCCTCCGGCCGGCGGGCCCTCTGAGGGGAAGGACGAGGGGGAGGATGAGGAGTCTGAGGATAAGGGCAAGGCCAAGCCCAAGGCTTTTAGCTTGTTCCCCAAGCAGTTGGAGACGGTGCAGTTGGCTTTGGAGATTGCGGCCAGGATCTCTGGGTCTTCAAAGCAGGGCAATCTTATTACTTTGATCTGCGAGGAGTATGTGAACACCAACAAAGTGAGCGGGGATCCCAAGGCGGATTTGGCCGAGGTGTTCCATAGGACGGCGGATGTCTTCGGGGTCAAGTTGCTGGTGATGCGGGATGGGGAGGTGGTCTTGAACATGATGCCCGAGGAGCCCGAAGAGCCCGAAGAGGAGGGGAGTCAGGAGTAGCAGCTATGGGCCGCATGGTACGAATTTGGGTCAGGCTTGACTCAGAGGAGGATGAGGCCTTGGGGGGGCTGGCTGAGCGGGTGAAGTCTCACCGGGTTGCTTTGGTTCGTTCAGCGGTGAGGTGTTTTCTTCGTTTATCAGAGATGGTGGACGATTCCGTATTGGAGCGGTTAGGAACAGGGAAGTTTCAGCTAGTGAGCCCTGTGGAGATCGAGCCTGTGGAGGAGTAATGGAGTTTGATATTGAGAAGTTCACGCCGGTGAAGGATTGGTTGCTTTTGGAGCTTCAGCCGGATGAGGAGAGGAGGTCAATGGGGGGGCTTTGGCTTCCTCCTCATGAGCGAGGAAAGAAGACACAGTCTGTGTTGGCTCAGGTGTTGAGGGTGGGGGAGCGGCAGAAGGATGTGGAGCCTGGGGATTTCATCGTGATTAAGCGGCATCAAGGGACCATTGTTGGGCCTAACATGGTGGTGTGTGACACGGTGAACAATGACGTTCTTTTGTGCATCAAGCCGGAGCCTGAGGAGGTGTTGGATTTTCAGACAGTGAGCGATCGGCTTTTGGGGGAGATTCATCGGTTGGAGGGGCAGGCGAACACGTGTTCGGCTTGTGGCCAGGAGGACAAGGGGCAGACAGGGGAATATCCTTGTGCAGAGTGTGGGCTTCCTCAGGTTTGGGATTCGGAGGTGTGAGTGTTTCACGATGCTGAGTTTTTCTATGTCAGAAGAACCTTGAAGCATATTCAGCGGGTTCATCGATACGCTTTGCTTTTAGTGAGGAAGTTGGAGTGGAGGGCGGATCTCGGGTGGGAGCGGGATTTGATCGAGTCGGTGGCCAGCCATGATGCGGCGAAGTTTTCTGAGGAGGAGTGGGGGCCTACTCAGAGGTACTGGACTGAGTTGAGCCAGGAGGAGCGGGATGAGCTGGGGGAATATGAGGCCTATGAGCCGGCCTGGGAGCATCATCTGAAGCATTGTCTTCATCATCCAGGGCATTGGAGGATTCATAAGAGGAATGAATCCATGACGACGGCGGCGGTGTTGGAGATGGTGGCGGATTGGGCGGCTATGGCCGAGGAGAAGACGGGGGGGGATGGCCGTCAATGGGCCCAGGAGCTGAAGGCTTGGGCTGAGAAAGCGCTTGATGCTGAGGGATTGGGGGAGCATCGAGATCTGATTTTGGATGCTGTGGGGGTGATTCAGGATTTTTGGTTGAGCGAGATGTGAGGGGGGGGGTTGGGCCTGGCGAAGAAAGATCGCCAGGCTTGGTTTAAGCACAATGGCTTACTCAGACTAATTAAACCAAGGTTTTATTGGTCTGAGGGGGCAAAGCAGGCAAACAATGTTTCCTGGAGGAGGATCGGGTTGTTTGCCTGCCTTGTGCTTTTTTTGGAGGCGCAAATGTTGCATGATGTTGATGTATGTGCCCATGTAAGCATAGCCCAAGTTTTAGGGCTGCCTTTTTTTGATGTTGTGCTGAATGAGATTCAGCATCAAGAGAGGTGTGATGAGATTCAGGCAAGGGTGTTGACTTGTAGGGCTATCAAGTTTTATTGCAGCGAATGCTCTCAAAAAGATTGTCCTGGATGGAAGGCTTTGGTTGCGATGAGGTAAGCGAATGAGTTGGATCTCTGGAGATGTGATGGAGGCATTGGAGGCGGCTTGGCGCCGGTGTCCTGAGTTGAGGTTGGGGCAGTTGTTGTTGAATGTGGCGCCAGAGGATCAGCTTTATTATATAAGTGACTTTGAATTGATGGACAGGCTGAGGTCTTATCCCACAGGGATAGTAATTGATCTTCCTGAGGGGGAGCACGAGTTGAAGTTGAAGGGGGGCGATTCGATGATTCTAACGATCAAGGCGTTGCGGCAAGTTTTGGGTTTGGGGTTGATTGAGGTCAAGAATCTTTGGTGCAGCCTACCTTGTGTTGTGTATATCGGGGCTTGGGAGCGTTGTAAGGCTTACGAAAAGCAGATCTGCGGGATTGTGGTTTCTAATGGGGGGAAGGCGCCGTTGTTAGAGATCGTGAAGGTGCCATGATTGAGGGCCTCTGTTTTGATTGCGTGAGGGCTTCCAGGGCTTCTTGTGGCTATGAGTATTGGTTTGGGTTTAAGGGGGGGTGTAAAGGGTTTATCAAGCGGGTGCCGGTGGAGCCTCCGGTGACGAGTCGGGAGTATCGGGTGGAGCGGGATGAGCGGGGGGCATTGGAGCGGGCCTTAGAGCGGCTGGAGGCAAAAAATGGACAAGGTTAGGTCTCCAGGGGCAAGGGCGGACGATCAGAGGATGAGGTTGCTTCAGGGGTTGGAGGTGACCTTGGTGGCCAAGTATGTGGAGGGGTTTGAGAGGGGGTTGAAGGTTTTCGAGGAGGCCTTGGTCTTCTGTTTTGGAGATCTGCCTGATACTAAGCGGCTTCATGAGCAGCGGGAGAGGGCCAGGCGGTTTATGGACGCGGCGCGATACAAATTAGGGAAGCAATTAGGCGATGACGAATATTTGGCTTGGTTGGCGGAGAAGGAAGGCCGAGCGAACACGTGTTCGCCTGGGGAGGGAGAGGGAGAGAAGTGAAAGAGAAGTTGATAGACAGATTTAGAAGGTACAGGGAGGATCCAGAGGAGCACAGAAGGATTCTGGCGGTGGAGATGGCTATAAGAATGAGTTTCTCTGAAGATATAACTGTGGACAAAGTGCTTAGATCGGCCAGGAAGATTGAGGCATATTTTGCAGGCGAGGAAGGCTCTTCTGAGGATGGAGCCTTGCATGTCTTGAAGTGTTCAAAAGAGGAAGGCGAGGTGGAAGATGCCCAAGACTGAGATGGAATTGACGGCTGAGGGTGTGAAGGTGAATGGTGAGTTGGTTATGGATGGTCCGGTGTTTTTGATCACGGAACCTCCGAGGGAGCGAAGGCTAGGGAAGGCGGAGTCTCAGTGGGGGATGGATCCTGAGGATCTTTGTTGTGTGGAGATGAAGCCTGAGTGGTTTGAGCATGGGGAGGCGATGATCGCCAAGCTGAAGGGGTGGGCTCAGGATTACGGCATTTTTGAGGGGGTGAATTGGGGGCAGATCGTGGCGGAGATTCAGGGTTATCATGCAATGCATCCTCGCGGTCAGAAGTTTATTCATTCCATGGTATTTATGGGGCAGGCCAGGACATATGATGTTCATGTGTATTTGATTTGGGCGCTTGGGGCTGAGCAGCCTTCGGTGGTGGCGTCAAGGATGGCGTTGTTGAGGTC
>Ga0180007_10006901_pt1 | contig 10929 bp, 9 predicted proteins | sample MM_PC_MetaG_FD_121122 | JGI IMG/M metagenome (GOLD analysis project Ga0180007, IMG submission 121122) | Groundwater microbial communities from the Aspo Hard Rock Laboratory (HRL) deep subsurface site, Sweden - MM_PC_MetaG | ecosystem: Environmental > Aquatic > Deep subsurface > Groundwater...
GTGTTGGGACTTCGGGATGTCATGGACGAGGCGCGGACGGTCAAACACCAGTGGAAGGAGAAAAAAATTTTCCAGGTCATGGATACGCTTTATTCTGAAATTTGGGTTTACGGGGACAAGGCCCTGTATGATCCAATCAAAGAGTATGGAATTCCGGCCGCAATACAAAAAAAACTGCAGTTTACCGGCTATATTCCCCGGAACACGCCGGACAAAAAAATTGTGGACCAGGTCAGAGCGGCCCATGTCCAAGACCACAAGTCCCTGGTATTGGTGACCATCGGCGGCGGGAAAGACGGATTTGCCCTGGTGGATGCCTGTGTTCAGCTCCTTGAAATGAAAAAAGACACAGGCTGCAGACTTGCCTTTGAAATGGTGGTGGTGTCGGGTCCTTTTCTGCCGGAACCGGAACAGGTTGCTCTGGAACAAAGAGTCCTGGCCCTGGGGGGGAAGCTCTATCGTTTTTACCACCAGATGAACGCTCTGATCGCCGCAAGCGATCTGCTGGTCTGCATGGGCGGATACAACACCCTGTGCGAGTGTATCAGTCACTCAACCCCGGCCCTTGTCATTCCCAGGGAGAAACCGAGGAAAGAACAATTGATCCGGGCAAGGGCCATGGAGGGTAAAAAAATGGTGGAGGTTCTTCCCTGGGAAGCCGTGACCCCCGGTACTCTGGAAGGAAAAATTATGGGCATGCTGGACCGGATACAGGGATTTAAACAGGCCATGGCCAATTTTCCAATGACCGGCATTCACAGGATACAGGAACGGGTGAACCGGTTTAGGGAGGGGGAAAAATGACCCCTTGCCCTCCTCCTGTATTGGGGCTGATTCTCAAAGGCTATCCCCGGATATCGGAAACTTTTATTTCCAACGAGATCCTGCTGCTGGAACGTCTGGGGTTTAAGCTTCATATCCTTTCCCTGCGTCATCCCAGGGAGTCCTTTTCCCATGAAAGTATCCGACAGATCAAAGCCCCGGTGGATTACCTGCCCCACAGCATCCTGCCCCATTTGGGGCCCTTGCTCTACCACAACCTGGCCCTGGCCCTGTCCCGGCCCTGGGGTTACGGCCGTGCTTTGAAAAAAGCCTTTGTCCGGTGGATGCGGACCCGGAAGAGCGCCACCCTAAAACATCTTCTCCAGGCAGGGTATCTGATCCATTCCCTTGTTCCGGGTTCCGGCATTGTCCATTTCCATGCCCATTTTGCCCATTCGCCCACATCCGTTGCCCTGTTTGCAAGCCTCATTTCCGGCATGGACTTCAGTTTTTTCGCCCATGCCAAGGATATCTATACCCAGAATCCGGGTCAGCTCAAGGAAAAGATGGCCATGGCCACCTTTGTCGTCACCTGTACCCGCTATAACCAGCGGTTTTTACGCATCCTCGGGGGCAGAACAAGCTCTCCTGTTTTGTGTGTTTACCACGGGATCAACCTGGATTTTTTCAGCGGGCCTGCCGCTCCCCGAGCGTCCGGCCCTTGTTGGCGTGTTCTGACCGTGGCCCGGTTCACACCCAAAAAGGGACTGGATCTTGTCATCCGGGCCATGGCCCTGTTAAGGGATAGGGGCATCCGGTTTCACCACACCATCATCGGGGACGGGGATGACAGGGCTCAGCTGCAAGACCTGATCCAGGAACTGGATATGGAGAATCAGATCACCCTGGCAGGAACCCTTGCCCATGAAGCGGTGCTGGCGTATTACAGGAGGGCGGATCTGTTCGTCCTGGGGTGCAGGATCGCCCCAGATAAGGACCGGGACGGGATCCCCAATGTCCTGGCGGAAAGCATGGCCATGGGGGTGCCCGTCATTGCCCCCCGGGTGTCCGGGATTCCGGAATTGCTGATCCATGGGGTGACAGGCCTTCTGGTGCCTCCTGAAAACCATAGGGCGATGGCCCGGGCAGCCGAGCAGGTGCTTTCGGACCCGGATCTGGCCGAAAAGCTTGCCCATGCCGCCCGGAAACAGGTGGAATCCGTGTTTGACAACCAGCGCCTCATCTGCGACCTTGCCGCCTGCTATGCCAAGGGGATGCCGGCCCTGGGAAGGAAAATGCCATGAAAATCGCCTTTTACGCCCCCCTGAAGCCTTTGGATCATCCCGTGCCTTCCGGGGACCGTTCCATTGCCCGGGGACTGGCAGGCTTTTTTGAATCCAGGGGGCACAGGGTGATGGTCCAGGCCCGGGTCCGTACCCGGTGGATTTACTGGAGACCCTGGGTGTGGCCCCTTTTGGTGAAAGAGGCGTTTTGCTGCTGGATAGGTGCAATAAAAGACAGGCCCGATGTCTGGCTTACGTACCAGACCTATTACAAGGCCCCGGATCTGATCGGCCCTTTGGTCTGCACCTTTTTAAAGATTCCCTATGTCCTGTTCGGGGCCAGCTATGCCACCCAGAGGAAGAAACGCTTTAAAACCTGGCCCGGGTTTTATCTGAACAGGATCGCCCTGAACCGGGCCGACCAGGTGTTTACCAACCGAAAAGAGGACCAGGCACAGCTTTTACGGCTGCTGCCCCCATGGAAAATCAGTTCTATCGTACCCGGTATTGGGGTGGAACACAGCGCTTTCAAACGGGAACGGCAGCAAGGCCCCAGGCCTGTGATCCTCACCGCCGCCATGTTCAGGGATGACGTCAAAACCCGGGGGCTTGCCTGGCTGATCCGCTGTTGCGGCCTGCTTGCCCAAAAAGGGGTGGATTTTGAACTGGTGATTGCCGGGGGCGGCAAACGGCAAAAGGACCTGGAAGACCTCGCGTTGATTCATCTTCCGGGCCGCCATGGGTTTGCAGGACAACTGCGGCCGGATCAGATGAATGCATTTTATGATGCCGGGGATCTGTTTGCCTTTCCCGGCATCAACGAGTCCCTGGGCATGGTTTTCCTGGAGGCCCAGTCCCGGGGCCTGCCTGTGGTGGCATTTGACACGGGCGGCATCCCCGAGGTGGTGGCCAGGGGCAAAACCGGGTTTCTTGTGCCGTGCTTTGACGTCCAGGCATTTGCCAGAGCCTTGGAACAGCTCATCCTGGACCCGTTTCTTTTACAAAAAATGGGGAGGGCGGCCAGAAACCATGTGTTGTGTCACCATGATATTCACCAGACCTATCTTCCCCTTGAAGCCGGTTTGAAAAGGATGATCCCATGACAACCATTTTCGGACTTATCCGCCATGGCCTCACCGACTGGAACCTGGAAAAACGGATACAGGGACGCCGAGATATCCCCCTGAACCGTCAGGGCCGTTGTCAGGCAGGCATCTGGTGTGCCCGGCTGAAAGACCAGGGTTTTGACAGGGTGCTGTCAAGTCCCCTGAAAAGGGCCCGGGAAACAGGTCAGATCATCGCCAGGTATCTGGGAAAGGAGCTGTTCCTTGATCCGGGTTTTGCGGAACAAGATTTTGGTCTGTGGGAAGGGGTTCGCCTGAAAGACATTAAAAAAAAATTTCCTTCTGCTGTCCGGGACCAGGAAGAAAAGGGATGGCAGTTCTGTCCGCCGGGCGGAGAAATAAGAACTGCCCTGATCCAGCGGGCATTCCAGGCCCTGGACCGGGCAAATCAGACCTTTCCTGGAGAAAAACTTCTGGTGGTCACCCACAACAGCCTGCTCAAATCCTTGATCTATCGGCTGCTGGACAAAGACTTTCTGCCGGGTGATCCCGCAATATTGCTGCCCTGTCACCTCCACCTGGTCGTTACAACCCCGAAATCTTCCGTTGTGCAGCTCAATGCCCTGGACCTGGACCCGGACAAGACTTCCCTGGAAAATTTCAGGAGTCTGCCATGAAAATCATGATCTATTGCCAGCATGTTCTGGGGGTGGGCCATTTTTTCCGGGTACTTGAAATCGCCAGGCAGCTTTCCGGCCATGATGTTCTCCTGGTCACCGGGGGAAGCGATGTCCCGATAAAACTGCCAGACCATATCCGTCACTTCAGGCTGCCCGGCCTGATGATGGATAAAAATTTTTCCCATCTGTACAGCCTTGATACGGCCAGGACCCCGGACCAGGTGCGCCAGGACCGAAGGCAGATCCTGATGGCGCTTTTTGACGCAGAAGATCCGGATGTTTTTCTGGTGGAGCTGTATCCCTTTGGCAGAAAGGCCTTTGGGTTTGAACTGGACCCTGTACTGGACAAGATCCGGTTGGGAAACCGCTGCAGGGTCATCTGCAGTCTCCGGGATATCCTGGTGGAAAAAAAAGATAGGGTTGCCTATGAATCCCGGGTGGTGGATATTCTCAACAAAAATTTTGACAGCCTGCTCATCCATTCGGATCCACGGGTCATTCCCCTGGAAACCACCTTTTCCCGGATGAAGGATATCCGGGTTTCAACGGCATATACCGGGTTTGTTACGCCGTTTCCCGATATTTTCCGTGCCCGGGAAATCAGGAAGGCCTTTGGGGTGGATGAAACCATGCATCTTGTGGTGGTCTCGGCCGGCGGGGGAAGTGTGGGCCAGGAGCTTCTAATGGCCGCAGCCCTTGCCCACGGTTTTTTAAATTTTCGTGTCTGCATGGTCCTTTTGATTGGCCCCCATATGGCAGAAAAAGAACGAGGTCAGATACAGGCCCTGGCAGGAGACCGCCTCCAGGTGGCCGGTTTTCAGGAGGATTTTGTTTCTCTGCTTTGTGCAGCAGACCTGTCCGTGAGCATGGGCGGGTACAATACCCTGGCCAATATTTTGGCTGCAGGGGTTCCGGCCCTGGTCCTTCCCTTTGACCAGAACCGGGAACAGGCGCTTCGGGTCAAGGCCTTTGGAAAACATGCCTTGATTCATGGGATTGGAAAACAGGATCTTTACCCCCAGCGCCTTGCCGACCGGATACAGGCGGTTCTGAATTCAAGGAAACCGTGCAGAAAAAAGAACCGCGTCCCTTTTTCCCCCGATCTGGCAGGGGCTGCCGCCAGCTGCCGATTGATAGAGAAGGGGCTTTTGAAGGGGGAGGGCAAATGAGGCCTGTTGCTGCCAGCCCCCTGATTTATCGGTCCATGAAGGACCGTGTACCTTTGGAAATACGCAAGCACCTGGGAGAGGTCCTTGACCGGGGAAGGGAAAATGCAAAAGAAACCCGACTGTACTTTAGGGCAGACGATATGGGGGTTCCGGGGAAAAAGGCCTTTTTGCTGATGGAGATGTTCAAGGCCAATGGAGTGCCCCTCAACCTGGCCCTTGTTCCGGCCTGGCTCACCCAGCAGCGGTGGGAGGCCATCCGTCCTTTTGCCCGAAAGGCGGGAAGCCTGTTCTCCTGGCACCAGCATGGATGGCGCCACGTCAACCATGAATCTGTCGGGAAAAAACAAGAGTTCGGTCTGTCACGCAAAATTCAGGATATAAAAAGGGAGTTGATTCAGGGGACACACCGGCTCACATCCCTTGTGGGCAAACGCTATTGCCCGGTATTTACCCCACCCTGGAACCGGTGCGACAAAAGGACCCTGGCCCTTGTGGCCGCCCTTGGATTTTATGCCGTTTCCCGGGACTTCGGCTGCATCCCCCCGTCCCCTGCCGGCCTTCGTGACTTCCCGGTCCATGTGGATCTTCACACCCGAAAGGATGAGAGTCCAGCCCGGGGCTGGGAAGGGCTTTTCAATGACCTTGCAGCAGGGCTGGAATCGGGGCAGTGCGGGATTATGGTCCACCATGCCCGGATGGACGGGCCTGCATTTGTTTTTCTGGAATATCTGATAGAGGAAATCCAGAAAAATTCCTGGATTATTCCCGTGACCTTTGACCAGCTGATTGGAAATGGATAAAATGTCAAAATACGTTTCAACCAAATTTTTGTCAGGACTTTTTTTCCTGGGAGCACCCCTTGCCGTGGCCTTTTTTCTGTCAGGCCCGGCCTGGGCGGCAGAGTGGCATTTTTACGGAATCGCCAACATTCGGTCTTTTATCCACAACAGGGACACTCCCGAGGCAGTGGGACTCCAAACCTATTCCCACGTGGACAGCGACTCAAAAATAGGGGCCAGGATACGGGCAAATGATCAATTGAAAGCCCGATTCGAGCTTGATACGGAAGGAACGCTTAAAAAACTCTATGGCGAATGGAAATTCGGGGCAGGCAGGGTGCTGATCGGCCAGACCTATACCCCGGTTTATATGGACTATTGCCTGGAAGAATACGGGGGGATTTCAGGGGGAAGAAGGCCTATGATACAGCTCAGAATCAAAGGATTAAAGCTGGCGCTCATAGCGCCAAGGGCCAAAAGCTTAAATATTTCCGGCACAACCAGAAAGGTCGTTGTGCCCAAATTTGAAGTCTCATATAATTGGGATTCAGAAGATCTGGCCTTTGAGCTGGCCGCAGGTTACAATACCTATGAACTGATCAAGGGCAGTGACACTTACCGCATCGACAGTTACCTCATGGGGCTGGGCGCACAGGCACAATGGGGGGCGGTCCTTTTTGCCGGCAACATCTATCTAGGCCGGAATCTGGGGCCTTATGGATTAAAAACAGCCACAGATGCCTTTCCCACCATTACAGGCAGCCGTTTAAACGACAATGCCGGGCTCGGGTGTGTGCTAATGGCCCGGTATCTCCCAACCGACACGGTATCCATGGAGGTGGGATACGGATACCAGGCATCCCAGCTGGAGAATGCCGTGTCAAAGGACAGCGCACAGGCCTGTTATGGCCTGGTAAAATTTGCCCTTGCACCAGGGGTTTATATGGGACCTGAAATCGGCATCATTGATGAGAAAAAAGATGCCAATGGAAACAGGGAATCCAGAACCCTCTATTATGGGATTGAATGGGAGATTCAGTTTTAATGTCCAGGTTGGTTGCTGGATGGTGGCATCACTTTTTTTTGGTAAAAACTGAAAAAGATGATATGAGTCTGGTAAATTTGATGAAATTTTAAAATGTGAGGTGGGGTATGCTAGATGTATCCAGAACAACAGACACCATATTGATGGTCAGGCCCTATGACTTTGGGTTTAATGAGGAAACCGGGCTGGACAATGAATTCCAGAAGCGCCTGGACCTGACCGAACAGGAGATCAACCAGAAAGCCAATGCCGAGTTCCAGGCAATGGTGGATACCTTGCGGGCCCAGGGGGTAACGGTTCTGATTCTGGAAAAACCGGAGCCGGCCTATGGAAAGACCCCGGATGCCATCTTTCCCAACAACTGGTTTTCAACCGAACACGACGGCACCCTCATCACCTATCCCATGGCAGCCATGAACCGGCGCCATGAGCGCAGGCCCCAGGATGTGGAAAAGCTGTTGCGTGCCAATGGATACAAAATCCGAAATGTCATTAATGTGGGGCAGCTGGACGAAACCTGCCATTTTCTGGAAGGCACCGGCTCCATGATCATAGACCACAGGGCAGAGGTGGTTTATGCGGCCCGCTCCAACCGGTGCGATGATGCGCAGTTTGATAATTTTATCCGACTGCGGTTTTATAAACAGGGCATCCTGTTCAATACCAGAAGCTCCAGGGGGACCCCGATCTATCATACCAATGTCATGATGAGTATCGGGGATCGGTTTGCCGTGGTATGTCTGGATTGTATCCATGACAAAAAAGAGCAAGAACAGGTGAAATCGAGCCTTGAAGCCTCTTTTGATATTATTGAGATTTCCATGGATCAGATGGAAAATTCTTTCTGCGGCAATATTCTCCAGGTCAATTCCGCCGGCGGAACCCCTTTGATTGTCATGTCAAAGACCGCTTTCGAAGGGTTTTTACCGGATCAGATCAAACGGCTTGAAACCTATGGCAAAATTTTGCCCATGGATCTTGGTATCATTGAATCCGTGGGGGGCGGGAGTGCCCGGTGTATGATGGCAGAGATCTTTTCGGAAAAAAGATAGTGTAATCTTTAAATTGCGTTGAAACGGAAAAGACGGATGCAGAAGAATGGTTCGAATCCTAAAATTTATCTTAGCCCCTGTGTTAATGTTTCAAGGGAAACAGGTTAAAAAAAATACACCCAGACTGCCAGAGGCAAGGGGAGACCGTAAAGGAATCCAGGGGAATGGAGAAAAGCAAATTCGTCTTTTGATTCTTGGAGACTCTGCTGCTGCAGGCGTCGGCATAGATCATCAATCGGCTGCGCTGTCGGGACAGATTCTTGCCTGCTTCGGACAAGCATATCGAATTGAGTGGGAATTGATTGCAAAAACCGGAACCACCACGGCCATGACGCTGGCGTATCTGAAAACCGTTCCCCCGACGGTTTTTGATGTTGTTGTAACCTCTCTGGGTGTCAATGATGTGAAAAACGGTGTGGCAAAGAATCAATGGATGACCCAGCAAAAAAACCTGATTTTTCTTTTGCGGGAAAAATTTAAAATTCAACGGATTCTCATCGCTGCTGTGCCGCCCATGGAAGTGTTTCCCGCTTTTCCCTGGCCGCTGAAATGGTACCTGGGGGTTTATGCAAAACATCTGAATACTGCAATAAGGGACTGGCTGAAAGAACAGAAGGATTGTGAGTTCTTAGCGTTTAATCTGCCATTGGATACAGCGCTCATGGCTGAGGATAAATTTCATCCCGGTCCATTGCTCCACACCATCTGGGGGAAGGAAATCTCTCGACGGATCAAATTGTATTTTGACTGATTTTTTTAGGGGTTGCCGTTTCAACGGTTGGTTTCAGCTGCCATGCCAGGTGAATAATTAAGTATAGAATTACGCAAGGAAGTTTAGTATAAATGGGTTTTGAGTTATGGTAATGGGGTATCGACAATATATATCAGCGAGTTCAGGGATGAAAAATGATAAATTCTAAACGATTGGGTGACCGATTTAAGATGCTGGCTCAGATTGATTCTGAGTCCCGACATGAAGCTGCCATTGCCCGGGTGCTTGAAAAAAGTTTACAGGACATGGGTGCAAGGGTTTTTTTTGATGATGCCGCCGGGAAAGTCGGTGGAGACTGTTCCAATCTGGTGGCAAAATTTAAAGGCAATACCGATGTCTCCCCCTTGTTTTTGTCCGGTCACATGGACACGGTGGTGCCCGGAAAAGGGGTGAAGGTTCAATTTGAAAACGGGATTTTTACAAGCGACGGCACCACTATCCTGGGCGGGGATGACAAATCCGCCCTGGCCATCATTCTGGAGGTAATGGAGGTGGTTCAGGAGAACCAACTGCCCTGTCCTCCGGTTGAAATTGTATTTACCGTGTGTGAGGAGATCGGGCTTCTCGGGGCCAAGCATCTGGACCTGTCCCTGATGGAGGCAAAGTTTGGCTATATTCTGGATTCCACAGACACCCAGGGGATTGTCACCAGGGCTCCCAGCGCCAATAAAATTACCATAAAGGTGTATGGCCGGGCCGCCCATGCCGGGGCTGCACCGGAAAAGGGAATTTCCGCCATCTATGCCGCAGCCAGGGCTATTTCAGGCTTGGAACTGGGACGGATCGATGCAGAAACCACCTGCAACCTGGGCACCATTTCCGGCGGCATGGCAACCAATATCATACCCGAATATGTGGAAATCCATGGAGAATCCAGATCCCATGACCGGGAAAAGCTTGATACCATTACCCAAAAAATTGTCACGGGGTTTGAAAGAACAGCAGCCGATCTTCGGGAAGAGGGCCAAACGCTTCCCCGGGTTGACATTGCGGTGGAAGAGGATTTTTCCAACACCCAGATACCAGAAGACCATGTGGCCATTGTGCTTGCCCGGAAAGCTGCGGCCAATCTGGGCCGGGAACTTGCGAGCAAAACCATTGGCGGTGGGGCGGATGCCAATATATTTTTTGGAAAAGGAATTGTGGCAGGGGTTCTGGGCACGGGCATGACCGACGTTCACACCCTGAAAGAATCCATAGCCCTGTCTGATATGGAAAACACTGCCCGGCTGGTCCTTGAAATTCTAAGCGTCCATGCCCAGGGACAGATGCCGGCATGATACTCTATCTGGACCTGTTCTCCGGCATCAGCGGAGACATGACCCTTGGCGCTCTGGTGGACCTCGGGGTCCCCCTGGAATGGCTGGAGCAAAAACTTTCGCCCGTGTTAAACGGATTTTCCCTTCGAAAAGAGGTGGTGTATAAGCATCACCTCCGGGCACTGAATCTGTTCGTGGATGTGACAGACCCGAACAGTGCCAGAACCTATCTGGACATCAGGGCGCTTATCACCGATGCCGACCTGCCGGACCCGGTTAAAAAGAACAGCCTGGCGGCATTTGAACGAATCGCCAGGGCTGAAAGCCGTATCCACGGCAGAAAAATCGAGACCGTTCATTTCCATGAAATCGGCGGCATTGATTCCCTGGTGGATATCATCGGCAGCTTTCTTTCCGTGGACTATCTAGGGGTCAGCACCATTGTTGCCTCAAAGATACCCCTGGGGTCAGGGTTTGTGGACTGCGCCCACGGCAGGATCCCCGTACCCGTTCCGGCAACCCTTGCCATTCTTGAAGGTCTCCCCGTTACAGGCTCCGATGCAACCACCGAGATTGTCACCCCCACAGGCGCAGCCCTTGTGGCCACCCTTGCCAGCGATTTCGGGCCCATGCCGGAAATGGAGATTGCCAGGATCGGCTATGGGGCCGGCAAACGGGAAACCGGCTCCAGCCTGCCCAATCTGCTGCGCATGGTCCTGGGCAAACCAGTGGCTGTGGAAAAAAAAAATGACGGTGATCCAAAGTTTCAAATCGGAAGCCTCATAGATCCCGACACCCCCCTTCACCCGGAACGCGTTTTTGTGGCCAAGACCAATGTGGATGATATGAACCCGGAAATTCTGGGGTTTGTCATGGATCTTCTCCTGGAAAAAGGGGCCCTGGATGTCACTTTTGCCCCGGTTCATATGAAAAAAAACCGGCCGGGTACCCTGATTGAGATGATTTGCCGGGGAAAGGATCTTGAAGGCCTGTCCCGGGTGATCCTGACCCAGACTACGGCCATCGGCCTTCGGTATCACCCCTGCGACCGGGTGGTGCTGGAA
>Ga0180007_10006902_pt1 | contig 10929 bp, 9 predicted proteins | sample MM_PC_MetaG_FD_121122 | JGI IMG/M metagenome (GOLD analysis project Ga0180007, IMG submission 121122) | Groundwater microbial communities from the Aspo Hard Rock Laboratory (HRL) deep subsurface site, Sweden - MM_PC_MetaG | ecosystem: Environmental > Aquatic > Deep subsurface > Groundwater...
ACATTGGTTTTATTCAAAGTGAACTCAACAAGAAAAATTAATTTTTCTTTTGATTCACCTTTGAATAAACTTTAGCCGCGCATAGCGGCTTGAGCATATACTTTTTATCTGCGTCCATCTGCGGTCATCTGTGGTTAATTCATTTTTCTGTCAACCTTTTTCAGGATAGTACATTTCTACTAACCGCTATACGCTGCTTTTTAATATTTATTCGCGAAATACTCCGCGTATTCATGAACATGAACTTTAAGGTTTTGAAAACCATTCCCCGCTTGCTGAAAAATAATTTGCTCGGAATTTTTCATAGTATGTTCAAAAAAAACTTTATCCCTAAGCATTTTTTCATACTCCGGTTTATACTTCGGATAATGCTTTTCTATTGCTTTAACAATTAAACCTTGCTTTGCCATATTAAAATTAATCATCTCAAATTCCGCTTGCTTAATAACCCCTTTGGCTGAATTAACAATTTGTTTAATATCCGAGATCATCGGCAGAATCGGGCAAAAATAGCCGATCACCTTTAGCTTTTCATTTTGCAGCTTTGCTATTGTTTCCAGGCCTTGTTTAAAATCAGGCGCCTGCATATTAAACTCATCATTGAGAACCTGGGGCAAAGCATTGACTGTAAAATAAATACTTTGGCAATTCCCCTGAGTTAAAAGATCAAGATAATCAATAATTAACATCGAACGGCTCATAATCGTAAACGGAACTGCCTGCTCATTGAGCAGTTCCAATATTTGGCGGGTTATCCCGTATTTTTTTTCAATTAGCTGAAAACACTCAGTGATTGAACCCAGCAAAACACTTTTCGGCTGAATTTGTTTGAGCTCTTTTTTCAGCACGTCAATCGCGTTAATTTTAACCTTAACATAACTACCCCATGGCTCAGTTTGTTTCTGAGCGACTTTACTAAACTGCGCATAACAAAAACAGCAGCCCAGTGAACAGCCCTGATAAGGATTAATCACAAATGGCGCCAAATTTATACTAGTCGGACGCAAAATCGTTTCCACATTTTGTTCAATAACTTTCATAATCCACTTTCTTGCTTTAAAATCGGTTAGCACGTTTTCACGTTAACGCTTTCCTATTCTATCCCATATACTTAATACTCAAGATAATCAGCAAATTTTACGCCAGTCAAAAATTTTCTTGCTATAAAGCAGCAAGATCATTAAATCCGCGCTGTAAATAATATTGATTCCGAAATACCTGCTTGGTCGCAGATATTTCGGACTAAATTCGAGCAGGCTGACTTTACTTCGTTAATACTCAGTAAGTCAGGCTCTCATTTAACAGGTCCTCGTGCCCTAACGGGTCCCCAAAAATCCAACACGTATTTACCTAAATTTGTGAAAGCTTAAAAATTTCCCAATTATCTTTCACGGGGCATTTCGACTATTTGCTAAGTATTTTTGATTTTTTCTTTTCGCTTTTTCTAAACGCTATCCGCTAATCGCTACTTGTCCTCCATAGCCTTGGCGGAGGAGGATTCGCTGCTCTTAACAATCAAATTATTCAAAAAAGCATTAGTCATTTTGAATTTATGTTTTTTTAACTGGCTGATAAAATAATCAACCTTAGCCGCTATTGTTTTATTATTATAGAAATCTTTTTTCCTATCTACCTTTGTCCCGGAATAATACACAAAAGGATTAACCTGCTCGATTTTCGGAATTAAATGCTTATTCCTGATTAAGAACTCCAGACTTTCCGCTAGATCATCTTCAGATTCATCAGGATAACCCACAATAATACTTACGCCAAAATAAAGCTTTGTTTTTTTTAATTGTTCGAAAAACTGCACAGCGATTTGCGGAGTAAAACCTTTACGCATGCTTTTTAAAGTATTTTTTGCTCCTGACTCAAGACCAATAAATAAATTATAACACCCGCTTTGCTTTATCTTGGCAAAAAGCTGATCAGGCATATCAGCTCTAATCCCCATCTGGGCTTCCCAATTAATTTTGCCAAAATTTTCAATTATCGCGTCACACAAATTTTCTAAAGTCACTAAGTCCATGTTTAGCATCGAATCATGCAAAATAAACGTCTGAACCTTGTTTTTTGCCAGATGTCCCGCGATTTCATCAATTATATTGGCGATGCTTCTTGTTCTGATATTTTTATACAGCAACCGCTCCGAACAAAAAACGCATTTCCGGACACAACCGCGGGAAAACAATAAAGAAACAGTTTGTTTGCGAGGATAAGCACTAAAATTAATTTGTTTATATCCCAATAAAGGATTATAAACATCCAGATCGTTTAGTTCAGAAAACACCGCTATTTTATTTTCATTTATCTTTCCCTGCAAATAATCCGCTAAGGCCTGCTCTCCTTCTCCTACCACTAGCAAATCGATATTAGCAAAAGCGCTGATCGAGAAATTTTCCGGATCATTAAAATATAAACGGGTTATTTGCGGGCCTCCCAACAATATCTTTATCTTTGGCTTCTTCTGTTTAAGCAAGGCAGCCAAACTGAGAGTTGTTTGAAAATTACTTTGATAGCAGGAAAATCCCACAATATCAAATTTTAACAGCTCCTCAACTGTTTGATTTATTTGCTCAGGATAGAGTTTCTTCAGCCAAGAAAAAATATTTTCCTCAAGCTCTAAATCAATACTTTTTAGCCACTTTATTTTTAAATCATCCGCTGCCAAATTATAAAACCGATTATTTAGATCCAAGATACTCACAGCATAGCCTTTTGTTAAAAGGAAGCTTCCCAGACAAACTAAACTTAAGGGGGGTAATTTCGGCCAAAAAGTCGGAGCCAGGCAAAGTGCTATCGATGAATTCATAATTAAAAACTTTCAATTGCGGAATAAAAATTAAACGCCTTTTGCTTTTCGGAATATTTCACATACCGCGTCCCAGGATCTCTCAGGATTTTCACAGGTTTCCGAAGTCCCGATTTGCCCCTGATAGGCCCAAGCATAAATCGCGTCCGGCTTTTCTTGCAGCAGAATTTCTCCCTGATCAACAATTCTTGATTCTCTTCCAGATTCAACTCCCCAAGCCTGCAGCCATTGATGATGGCTTTTTTTATTAGCCTTGCATAAACCAGCCATTTCTTTTATCAGCGGACGCATTTGCTCCACATCAGTTTGCTGATTAACCCAGTATATATCTGTACCCAAATTATCCAAAGTATCTATCCGGGAAATATCTTCCCACGCCTTTTTATCATGGGGCATCATGCAGCACATTGTCTGCATCTGCGGATGATTTAATCTGATATAATCAGCTAGCAGACATACATAGCGAACAATACTTTTTCTGCGGAAATACTCCTGCTGCTCTGAGTCTGCCGCGAATAAATTAGCTCGATGCATTGCGGTATAGAGCTCCTGACAAGCCGGGCAATAGCATTGAATTACTGAAGGCTCATCAATAAAATAACCATCAAACCCCACGCTGGCGATTTTATCAATCAGACTTTTAATATACACCAGACTATCCGGATTATTATAGCAACCGCAGGGATTATATGAACCGTCTTTATTAACTTGATGAGCTTGGGGATCATTCAGTAAAAATTGACTGGATTTACCGCCGCCAAAATAATTCAAAGCTCCCCAGAAAATCGCCCAGGCAGTCAATCCATTATCTTTAGCGATCTTTGGAAAAAAATCCACCTTGCCTGTCATATAGACAAAATCATTCTCTTGGGCAGCAAGAAAAACATCATCACAACCCAAAGCCTGGATCTCTTTTAAATCTGTTTGCATATGTTTGGGGTTATGATGCCCCATATAAGCTAAGCCTGTACGCATAAATAATATTTTACCACAAACTTTTAAAAATCGTATATTTCTTATCCAAGCTTTTCAAATTATCTATATTGCTTGTTCTATATTCATTTTTGTTTGCAAAGCTCCTGCTAAGTCTTTGTTGAAATTCTTAATCAGATCTTCTTGATTTACCGGAAAACCTTTTTCAAAAATCGAATTAAGCTCCAACTCTACTTCCTCTTTTTTACTCTTAGCAAGCTCATAATTAAATCCTTTAAGATTTTCAATCCAAAAACCAAAAATATCCGCGGCGACTTTTCTTTCATTTTGCTCGAGCATTCTAAGATTGACGATTATATGCTGATATATAAATCCATTTACCACCAGACCGAATTCCTCCTCAAATTTCTCAGATACCTTCGCGGGAATATTTTTCACTAATCCTTTTCTTAAAGCAAGAAAATCAATATTATTTTTTATGAAAAAATTTTGTATATCGATCATTTTATCAACACTCATAAAGTCGGCAGAGGGCTTAATCCTGCCCCTTGGTTTACCCTCGGCTTCGCCCATTGACTTACCCGGCTCATACTTGTTTTTCATGAATCTCATTTCCCAGCCCATTGCTAAGAGCTGATCATTCAGCTTTTTTACTTGAGCCCAATTTTCCAAACTGCTTTGAAATTCCGAGTCATTCAGCGTTAGCAAATCCAGGTCAAATTGCTTTAGTTTATCTTGTACCTGCCCATAGGAAGCTTTAAGATTTTGAAAGAATATCCGCACAATCCTTATCACCAGGCTATTTATAAAAACCTTCTCCTCTATCATAGGCTCACTTTGATTGGAAAATTCTGCCCGCCAGGCTATTAACCCCGATTCAACTTTAAACAAAACTTCCTCCCGGCCATAATCCCCTTGCCGATATTCCAAGTAAATATTCCTTATCTGTCCAAACATCTTAACAAATATCGTATATTCTTTTTCACTTAAAATAAGTTTTGCTTTGTTTAAAAATGAGATTTTCGGAAGCAGAACATTCTTAAGCCGCAAAATCTCTGAATCTTTTATTAACGAATATGTTGAGGCAAAACGGATTAAATCAATAAGATCATTCTGATCCGCTTGGTCAGACAAAGTAAAACCCTTGTTCACAGCATTAACATATAAAGAAGATAAGGTTTTCCGATCATTCGGCGCGAACAATCCAGCAATATTATCCATAAAATAAATTGCGGTTTGGTTTATTTTCTCTTGCCTTTTCGCTTCCGTCTGTTTTTTAGCGCTATTGTTTTCAGCTTTCGGTCTTTGATCTTGCTTTAATTTTCGAGAATAAGCTCTTATTTCCTCAGGAAGATCTTGTTTAGGGCAGCTCAATTTCCATATGCCTGAAGATAAATTTTTATTGTATACCATCGGCTTACCCTTAACATCCAAAAGGATATCTCGATAATCTTTACTGTTCAAAAATTTTACCTGTCTTACTTCCTCGCCTTGATGAATATCAAACATCACCCAGTTGCCCACAGCCCATTGGGGAAATTTAATATAAACCCTTCCCCCGCCGAATTTTACTGCCCCGCCATATGTTGACTTGGTTACTTTCTTGACAATAGTCACATCACCCTAATGCTCAAGCGTATCTTTTGCCATCGCATTAAAATAAAACAATACTTTTTGGGCATTCAGATCCACCGCATAATAAAAATTATCAATCTCAGCTAACTCGCATTCAAAACTAATAATGATCCCATTTTTTACAACCAATTTTCCGGCTATGGGATATTCCGTGCCTTCCGGGATTATTCTACCCAAGTAGATCATTCCCTTTGAACCCGGCATATCAGCTGGTTTTCCATTGGCAATATAAATCCAGTTTCGAACCAAAGCATAGTCGATAGTGTGATCATTTAATCCAACAATTGCCTCTAATGTCATATTCCTTATAAAATCAGTAACCTTGCCTTGATTATCATAAACAAGATGAATTGTTTTTTGCCTTACTAAAATGTTTTTATTATCATAAACTTCCACTTTGCTTACCCAGCCCTGCTTAATAAAATACTTAACCCGATAATTCGGATAATCAATGAAAGTGCACCAAGTTTTTCCTCCTACTTCCAGTGTTGATTGCTTGGAAAGCCGGCCAAGCACATAGTGATCATTAAATTTCGCCATTCTTTTATCCGCGATTTTGCTAACAAAAGAAAAAACCGGCAATTGCGTAGCTGATTCATAAACAATGGTAAGCGGTAAGTCAATATTATGTTCAATCAATACAACTCTTACCACAACTCCATTATTGATCGTCAGGCTTACTGACTTACCCTCAAGATTAAATTTTCTGCCATCCTCGTCGGTATACTGCTTGCCCCAGGCCAGCCTTGCGCCGGTTGCCTCACCCACAGGGATTATCCCCTTTTTAATCAGCTCAAGGATTACCATATTATTTTTCAAGTCTTTAAGCTTAACTCCCAATTTTCTGGTACACTCAATTAATTTTCCCTTCTTATCATATATTCTGGCGATTTTATCCGCGTAAGTATTATCACTTAAAAATTTTATTTTGGTAATAAAGCCATATTCAACTGTCACCTCGACATCTTCATTGGGCCGAGCGGTAAATCTATACGCTTCCCCTTCAAACTTATCTAATTGCCCATTATCATAAAGCTTATGCTTTACAATCAGCTTGGGGCCTAAAGCTTCCATCAACTGCTTGCTCAAGCCATAAGCCAGCTTATCCATTTCCAGATACAATACATTGTCCTGTCTTAATTCTGCGAGACCAGTTTTTATAAAAATATCCCGCGCGTTTGTCTGCTTAAAAAAATCATCTTTTATCCCATACTGCTTTAATTTAGCGTAAAAATCCGCCAACGAACATCCGATTAAGCGAATAACCGAGATTTTCATGCCATTGGCCATGACCAGCAAGCTTAAAATAGTTTCTTTTTCAGCTAAATAGCCGAGCTTATTCAGCCTATTATAAAGATCATAAAACTTCTTATCTTCTTTTATCTGATCAGTTAATCTGACAAAACTATTTTTAGTTAATGATTCGATTTGCTCTACATTTACATCCTTTTTGAAATACCCTCTAAAAAAATCGGCATTTACCTGCAATACCGGCGCAAGATTCTGCCTTGTCAAAAAATTAGATACAGACATAGCAAAACAAACCTGCTCACTCAAAAACACAGTCAGGATAAAATATATTATGAGATTTTTTATAAAATTTTTATTCATAGGTTTAAATTAACTGTCTTGTCCTAATATAGTTGCCTGTCCCGCTTTTGTGTGGCGGGGACACTATTTAACACCCATAATTTACTTAACCGCCCGCTTATCCTGAGCAAAGTCGAAGGGCTTCGCTCGATAAACACTGATTAACCCTGTTTAAGACAACTATTTACTCCTTTAAGTATAAGCGCAATATGTTTTCTTTGAAAACATTGGTTTTATTCAAAGTGAACTCAATAAGAAAAATTAATTTTTCTTTTGATTCACCTTTGAATAAACTTTAGCCGCGCCTAGCGGCTCGAGCCTATACTTTTTATCTGCGTCCATCTGTGTTCATCTGCGGTTAATTTATTTTTCTGTCAACCTATTTCAGGATATTACATCTTTCCTAACCACTAACCGCTAAACGCTATATGCTAATAAGTTAGCCCCATTCAGCTTAATTAAAAAGTCATAAAGTATACCATGTTTTACGCGATTCAGCAAAAAACCTATAAAACAAAAAACCAGCTGCCTAGCAGCTGATTTAAGTATGTAAAAAAACTATTTTCACTCGAAATCTATTTGTTTTTCACTGCTAAAATCCTCAACATTTTCTTCTGAATCAAACCATTGCTCGCCAGAATATTCTTTTCATAATTACTGAATTTACTGCCGTCAATCTTGCTGACTTTGCCTCCTGCCTCTCGGACAATCAACTCAGCCGCCGCTGTGTCCCAAGGGCAAAGATCCAGTTCCCAAAACCCGTCAAACCTGCCGCAGGCCACATAGCATAAATCCAGCGTTGCCGCGCCGGCCCGGCGCACTGCCATTGAAGCCATCATAAAATTAGAAAAATTGTTAAAATTATTTTGTTTGGTTGTTTTAAAATTGTAAGCAAAGCCAGTAGCTAAAAAAGCCTTGCCCATATCTTTTACCTGAGACACACTGATTCTTTTTTTATTTAAAAAAGCGCCCTTTGTTTTACAAGCAGTAAACAATTCATCACGCATCGGATCATAGACAACGCCCAGAACTGTTTCTCCCTGTTTTTCCAAAGCAATCGAAACCGCGAAAAAAGGAAATCCATGGGCAAAATTAGTTGTTCCGTCAATCGGATCAATAATCCATTTACAGTCACCTTTTTTTTCTTCCGGCCTTTCCTCTGCTAAAATACCGTATTCCGGAAAAGCTTTGCTCAATTTTTTAACAATTAGCTCTTCCGCTTTTTCATCAACCTCCGTAACAATATTAATTGCTCCTTTATAGCGGATTTTATTCAGCTTGCCCAACCGCGATTTTATCAGTTTTCCAGCCAAAAGCGCGGCATCTCTCGCAACTATTAGTTCTTTCATAAAATATCTATTCCTCTGGATTTAATCTATTTATTTGTTTTTTAAGAATTTCCTCGATATCAGGATGATATCCCATATATACTGCCGTAATTAATCCCTGTTGATCAATAACAAAAGTTTTAGGAATTGAATCTACTTCCAGCTGCCCGGCTAATAGCGCTTGAGAATCAATTAACACGGGAAACGAATAACTATTCTCCTCGACAACTTCCAGCGCTTTGTCTTTGTCTGTAGTAATTGTAATCAGCTGCACATAATCATCAGTATATATATCTTGATACAAATTTTCCAACAAAGGCATTTCTTTTCTACAGGGCGGACACCAATGCTCCCAAAAATTCACAATTAAAATTTTTCCTTGCATATCTTTATAAGCATATTTATCATTAAAAACATCATTCAAAACAAAATCCGGAAAAACCTGGCCGACTAATTTATTATCCACCCCTTCAAATTCTCTAAGACCTGCTTCCTGATCAATAATCTTAGTCATATCGATTACCTCTATTCCCGGCGCGGGAGTATAAGTAAATACCTTATCTTTAATCCCGGAATTAAGTGAAATATCACTGTATTCGATCAAGGTTTTAAAATCCTGGTTTTTACTCTGAGTTTCGATTTTCACCACAAATTCTTTATTCCAATCCCAGTAAAAACTTGCTTTTTCCGGGACCATTAACTCTGCCTGCGCCTGACCTTGGGCTTTAAGCATCTGAATCATTTGATTCCGCTCTTCTGGCTTTATTTCCATATCCAGCACATAAATACTAGCATCTTCATCATTAAGCAACCTAACATCAATAACATCATACATTTGAATAAAATAAGCAAACTGCTGTTTAGGATTAAACTCGCTGCTGATTTCCCGCGCTTGAACCGAATCATTCGCCAACTCGGATTTAAACACACTGATTTTCTGAGTATCCTGATTCAACTGCTCCTGCCATAATATACCATTGCTATAAACCAGAATATTTTTTGCTCTGTATTTACCGGAATTAGCGACTATTTCTAAATCGACTTTTATTTTATCCGGAGATTTGAACTGGAGGATTCCCTGAGCATCTACTTGCGCGTCCTGACTGCGATTTTGCTCAATAATCCGGACTTTAACATCTGCCAATTTTTCATAGCTTTGCTTGATCTGGGAGACAATAGCCTGCGGATCAATATCTTGAGAAGCATATCCCCATTGACAAAAAATACTCGATAAAATAATCAGCATTGGGAAAAATTTACGGAATTTATTCATTTACAACCTTCCTGATCAAACATCGCGGATAATGTTATTTTTATATTTCTATCACTAATTCGTCAAAAGCAACAATGCTTTCTGAAAATACTTTTCTTGCTTGCTTTTGAGCAATTTTTCGGGCTTTTAAAGTCTGATAATTATCCGCGTCAAAATGAGTCATCACCAGTTTTTTAGCCTTAGCTTGTTTTGCCAGCATTGCCGCCTTTTGCGGATCAAGATGCGGCCACCCCTGATCATCTTGGCCATAAGCCAAAGCGCATTCCGTGATTAACAAATCTGCCTTATCCGCTAAATAAAAAGCATTTTCGCATAATCCCGTATCAGTGCAATAACTTATTATTTTATTGCTAAAAGATAAACGATATCCCAGGCAAACACTAGCATGGATTAATTCCCGCGCTTTTATATTTATATTCCCTATCTTAAAATCAGGCTTGGAATTAACAATTTTCAATTTAAACGGCAATCTTTTTATTGGCATAGTAAACGGCTGATCAATATACTCTAATAATGCGGATTTTAACTGTTTTGGAACAAACAAGGTCAGCCCTTGTGAAAATTTAAATTTTGCCAAAGCGTGCAGCCCGCAAATATGATCCAGATGCAAATGACTTAAAAATATATACGCCGGCAAAGAGTCATCAAGATATTTGTCTGCCTTGGCCAGCCCCATCCCCGCGTCAAGAATAATATTAGCTGATTTAGTTTGAATTAAAGTACAAATGGTATTGCCTGTTTTAGAATCAAACCAACCATTAGTTCCCAAAAAGATTACTTTCAAACTCTTGCCTTTCCTTTGCCCTTAAACCCTAGGATCCAATTAATCCCCGCGAATTAAAGCCAGTATTGCCGCGTGGGGAACAATAATATATTTCGCGTTTTCATATTCAATTTCCACAGCCGAACTGCGCAAAAAAATTGCCCGGTCATTTACCTTTGCCTGTAATGGTAGATATTGGGTTTTATCTTCTGCCTTTTTTTTCCACGGCTCATCAGTTATATCCTGCGGTTCAGACACCGGGATCCCCGGACCGACTTTTATTATCAAACCGCTGTGCACCTTTTCTTTTTCATAAGCTCCCTGGGGAAGATACAATCCGGAATTGGTCATATCTCTCGAGCTATCCGGCTTTATCAAAACCCGGTCACCAATAATAATCAATTCTCTTGCCATAATTATCTCTTCTTTTTTCTGTATTGCGTCGTGCGTAACACTCGAAACTCAAGATGACCAGCAAATTTTACGCGGGTCATAAATTTTCTTGATGTAAACATCAAGATCGGCAAATCCGCGCCGTATTTCCGGCACTGCGGAACTCGCCCTTAAAATTTCAATGAATAAGCTCAAACAGGTC
>Ga0180007_10006903_pt1 | contig 10929 bp, 11 predicted proteins | sample MM_PC_MetaG_FD_121122 | JGI IMG/M metagenome (GOLD analysis project Ga0180007, IMG submission 121122) | Groundwater microbial communities from the Aspo Hard Rock Laboratory (HRL) deep subsurface site, Sweden - MM_PC_MetaG | ecosystem: Environmental > Aquatic > Deep subsurface > Groundwater...
AGGAGGATATCCTGAACCAAAATTAAAAAAAATTAACAACAAGGATTATTTAGTTAGTTTGTTTGACTCAATAATTTATAAAGACATAGTTAGAAGATATAATATCAGAAACCCAAATAAAATTAATGATTTAGCCTATTATCTTATGTCAAATATCTCAAACGAATATTCTTTTAACTCCTTAAAAAAATTGACAAATATAGAAAGTTCTCACACTGTTGAAAAATATTTGGGATATTTAGAGGAAAGTTTTATTTTCTTTAGCGTGAAAAGATTTTCCTATAAAGTTAAAGAGCAATTATCCTCTATAAAAAAAATTTACTGCATAGATAATGGTTTTATAAGTTCTAAATCATTTAAAATTAGTCCTGATTACGGAAGACTTTATGAAAATATTGTTGCAATTAAATTGAAAAAATCAGAATTAGATAATGAGATTAGTTTTTATTATTGGAAAAATCAACAACAAGAAGAAGTTGATTTTGTGGTTAAGAAGGGACTGAAAGTGGATAGGTTGATTCAGGTTTGTTATGATATTAATAATCTAAACACGAATCAAAGAGAAATAAAGGCATTGATTAGTGCCTCAAAAGAACTTCAATGTAAAAATCTTTTGGTGATTACAAAGGACGACGAAAAAGAAGAGAGTTTTGAATGGTTTGGAATAAGTAGAAAAATTAAATTTGTTCCCTTGTGGAAATGGCTTTTAGAATAATAATTAAAATGAAAATAATAAAAAACAAAAAACACCTAATAATATCTGGAATAGTGTTGTTAGTAATATTAAGTTTATTATATACTGCATACAACAATAAAGCAGAACACTATTATTTTCTTGGGAAAGCATATGAAAATCAAGGGTATTTTGAAAATGCAAAGGTTTCTTATGAAAAATCGATTAGGTTAAAATCAAATTCAATTGTTTATAATGCATTGGGAAATCTTCAGGAATATTTGGGCGAGAACATTGAAGCAATAAACACATTTCAAAAGGGTATCGTTGCAGATGAAAATGATGTGGAAAACTTTTTTGACTTGGGCAGAGCGTATATTAATCTAAAAGAATACAATAAAGCAGAAGAAAACTTGTTATTGATTGCAGGAGAATCTGCTTCAGTATATGCATTGCTTGGAACAGTGTATATTGAAACAAGCAAATGGGATAAGGCAGAAATTGTCTTTAAAAAATCATTAGAAATTCAGGAAATGGCATTAACTTACAACGACCTTGGTGTGGTATATGAAAACAAGGGCGATTATAATTTAGCAATTGAGAACTATCAAAAAGCATTGGCATTTGACCCTGACTTTGAATTAGCGAGAAGCAATCTTGAAAGGTTGGGGTGAAACTACGAGTTAAAAAAAACTCATCTGCCTCGCCCACCCTATGGCTGAGATTTGCAGGTAAATTGTTTAAAGAAAGATATTTAAAGAATTATTCTTTTATCTTTTTATGAGGGTCAAAAATAATAAATGATTCCTCGTTTTAAGTAAAAAAGAAGTAATATGACCAAGAAAAACCAAAGAAAATGAAAAAGATAATTATGTATTTTGTAATTGCGATGCTTGTTTTGACAGTTGGGGTATTTGCTGATTCAGATACTAAAGAAGAAGTTAAAAATTTCATGAAAGAAAAAGGAATTGAAGTTAAAAATATAACAGAAGTTGATTTTGGGGATTTGCCTGAAGAAATAAACATAGAAAAAATGGATAATACTAACATAGTTATTTATGAAGTTGATTATGGTGCTAAGCCGCTTTTTGTGATTACTTCTTCAGATAAAGAATTTCAAAAAGATGTGCCCACTGCATGTGATGCGAGGGCATTATTGAGCTTCGGATTCAACGGGAAGATAGGTAATTCAAGTTTTTTAAATACTGCAAGTGGTATTGGAGGAAGTTTAGAAAAAGGTTATGTCATGATGAGAAAGGGAAGTATTACTTCTATTTCAACTAATTTAGAGATTGTTAAAAATGACGAGGGCTATATAGATATAATTATCTATAAAAATGGGGAATTAGTAAGGTTTGGGAATACTATTGATGCTTCTTCAGAAGGAATAAAAAAAGACTATGATGTTCAATCAAAAGATATAGTAATATTTGAACCAGGAGATACAATTTCGGTTCAGGTAAAAATACAGGGAAAAGTTATGTTGAAAGATATAATTACTATAGTTGAAATTACCACAGATTAAATAATTAAATTACCACAGATAAAAAATGAAGCATAATAAGAGGGGCAAAATTCATAAATTAAATCAAAAGAAATCTTTTGATTATAGAAAGTTTTTTTTAATTTTTCTTATTGTTCTTTTCTTATTGTTCTTTTCTTATTATGGTTTTAATTTTTTTAATAAGATTTCTGGTAAGTCTATATTGAATCTGGAAGTAACTTCTCAGGAAGGGCAGCCCTTGGAAGGGAATTTAAAACTTTCCTTGAAAGAGGGAGAATTAATTCCATCTTCATCAAAAATTATAATTAAAAATGCCGGAGTGGAAAAAGAGTATGAGTTAAATGAGGTTATCTCAAATAATGTTATTGAAGGAAATTTTTATGTTGAAGGAAAATCTCTTACAGGGTCTGGGGAAGGTTATGGGAGAGCAGGTAAGAAAGAAATCTATCCTGATGTTTCTTTTAAATTAAATATCTTTTCTGAAACTAAAAAAACAGAAAAGGCACCGCTCGGTGTATACCCAGAGGGCACAAGCCCCAAAGATACTGAATTAAGGGGCAAAGAGGTTAAGCAAGAGGAGAAACCTACTGAACAAAAAGAGGAACCAAAAGAAGCTGAAGAAGTAAAGGAAATTGTGGAGATTGAAACAGAAGAAGAAACCGCCCCTGTTACAGGCAATGTCATAACAAGATTTTTTAGAGGAATTTCTAATTCCTTTTTAGGGTTGACTGGAAGAGCTTCTATGAAGATTGAAACTGAAATTGAAGGAAAGGTTTCAAAGGATAAGCCATTTGTTTATAATTTAGGGAAAGAACAAAAAAAAGCAGAGATTATTTCGTCTTCCCAGGACATTGGGGTCAGCATTGAAGGAAGCGAGCTTATTGTTTCTACTGATTATTATGAAACAGAACTTGGGTTTGGGGGCGATTATCTGGATGATGAGACGCTTGAATTTTCTATTGATTTGTCTCAATTGGGTTTGACTGCTCAGGAAGGGGAATTAATTATTAGTTTGGTTTATGATGACTTAGAGATTATTTCTGTGAGCGATACAATTTCTGCTGAAAAACCCAAGGAAAAGGTTAAAGAAAATATCACAGAAATTGTTGAAGAGGATGTAACAATTACTAATGAAAGTGAATCAGAGATTCCCATTTCTCCAAATCAAAGTATTGATTTGAACGAGACAATTGCAAATGAAACAATAATAGAAATTTTGCCAGATGTTTTGAGTGACAAAGAAAAAGAGGTGCTTGTTAATAAGTTTGGAAATGTTTCTATGAAAATGACAAAGGCAGAAGTGTTTAATGAAAGATTAATTATAAGATATGAACTTGGCGATTTATGGATTGAATATTCGTATGATTATCCGGGGGAGATAAATGAAAAAGTCAATTCTCAAATAGAAAAAGACAGGATAAATTGGCTTAAGAATTTGGCATACAGATTTTCACAAGATGAAACAGCTTCGGAAGAAATTGTCAATATCACAAAAGAAATCAAAATTTTCTAATTTTAAACTTATCTAAAAAATTAACTAAGTGAGGCAGAGAGTAAACTATTTAAACTCAAAAAATATGTTTATGTATTAAAAAGAGAAGATGGAGAAAAAAATAAATATTGTTGTGACGGTGTTGTTAATTCTGTTAGTTTTGGCTGGAGGTTATATTGCCTATGACAAATATGCTACTTGGAAACAGCAAAGCGATTTGTCAACTTTTCAGACAGGAGCACAGTATGGGTATGAGCAGGCAATAACTCAGTTATTCCAACAGTCGCAATCATGTCAGCAGATTCCGATAATTTACAACAACCAAACAATTAATATAATTGCAGTTGAATGTTTGCAGGCCCAATAAGTTCTGTAAGTTTTAGTTGGTTTGAGAAGGCAAACTTAAATCTTTTAGTAATTATTCTATACTTCAGTATCTGCGCGAGTAAAATAAATAGCACGAGTTTCACTCGTGAATTAATTAAATTTGTCAGGTTTCACCAAGACAAAATTTTGAAAAGTGGTCATGATAAATTTTCCCTTTAGATGTTAGTAAATTTTTTGGGTGGAGAAATCTGGATAACTGATTTTTGAACCATTAATCACGAACAGGCGTGAGCTAATGTGATAGGTTAGAAAGTTGACTTAACATCTTCACAAATTTTATAAACAGGTTTAGATTAAATAGTTGATGAACAAAGAAGAGGGATTTTTGCTGGTTATAATTATATTGTTGTGCGGGTTGACTTTAGTTTCTGCACAGATTAGTAGTTCTAATTATAATATTACTTCTTATGTTATTTCAGGAGGGGGAACTAATACAACTTCTGATAATTATAAGACAGATTTTGTTTTAGGAAGTATAACCGGGAATATTACTTCAAGTTTATATAAAGCATTTTTTGGTTTTTTTTATGCTGCCGGAGAAGGGAACACCGCGCCAAACACCCCCTCACCAAACTTAGTGAGTGTTGATGGAACTAATCAAACCTATTCCGACTTAAACTGCTCAGCAACAATATCAGATGCTAATGGAGATGCGATGAATGTAACAGTTAGATGGTACAAAAATGGCGGGGTGAATTTAACACTTGATTATAATAATAGCTATTCAAATAATACGTTATTTAGTGCTATTCTTGATTCAGGAAATACAACAAAAGGTCAGAATTGGATTTGTAGTTTAAGGCTTTATGATGGAATTAGTTATTCAAGTTGGGGGAATTCAAGTAATTTAATAATCGGGAACACTCTTCCAATAGTAACTCTATTATCCCCAGAAGATGGAAATATAACTACTAACAGAACTCCTGAGTTTAGATGGAATGAAGGAACTGATGAAGACGGAGATAACCTGACTTATGATTTGAATATAACATGTTATCCTGGGTGTTCAGTGGACAACAGATTATATTCTGGGATAAGTGAACTAAATAAAACATTAACAAATTATTTACAATATCTGAAAGACAATAATTTTTATTACAACTGGACTGTTAGGGCAAATGATGGGTTTGGGGATGGTCCGTGGGCAACTCCGAGAAAAATAGAAATTCAAGCAGAAGTAGATATAACCTTGCTAAACAACACAATTGCTTTTGGAGCTTTGAATGCAGAAGAAACCAGTAATACCACTGATGATAGTCCTTTGCCGTTCCTCATACAGAACGATGGAAATTGCTTCACAAATGTAAGTATAAATGCCAGTAATTTGTGGACGAGTGTAGCCAACCCTTCTGATTATTTCAAATATAAGATTGATAATAAATCAGGAGAAGAAGGTAGCTTTAACTGGCTACAATCCAACACCATCTGGACACAAGTTCCAAATACCACTCAATTAGCTATTGCAGAATTTAACTGGAGTGATGCAACAGACAGCGCTGAAATTGATTTGTTAGTCACAGCTCCTGCTGCTGAAGGAGCCGGAGATAAATCATCAACAGTTTATTTCACAGCGAGTTTAGGAGAATAAAATAAGGAAAAATGAAAACAATGAAAACTAAAAAAATGAGCCTGAGAAAAAAGATAATTATAGCTGAAGCAATATTTGTAATAGGTGCCCTGATTTATTTGTTTTTCTCAACAACTCCAAGCCAGATTTATCCTTTGCATGGGATGACTATCATAGACCCAGATTTTGTTTTTGAAATTGAAAATGGGGGAGAGATTTTAATTTCTATAGATGAGAATTTTACAGACCCTCTTATTTTTGATGAGGGTTCAGAGTTTACTTTGCCTCCTGGGACTTATTTTTGGAAAGTTAAAGGAGGGTTCAAAGAAAGCGAAGTGAGGAATTTCACAATACAAGGACATGTTGTTTTGAACATCAAAGAAGAAAACCAAACCTATGTTATAAAGAACGAGGGCAATGTCGATTTAAATGTTACTAAGAAAACAGGGAGTTTCATAAGCGAGATTATTCTTGAGCCAGAACAATCAGAAGAAATTGAAAATAATTCAAGTTATGAAGGGGGACAAAAATGAAAAACTCGCAATCGCCCAAGCATGGTCGACTGAAGGGGGACAAAAATGAATAAGAATTTTTTAGTAATCATATTGGTATGTTTGTGTTTAGTGCTTACTCTTCAGAATGTTCTTGCAATAGGAATCACTCCAGGTAGGACTACCTTGGACTTTGAACCAAACTTGCAAAAACAAGTCTCTTTTTCAATTACAAATTCAGAACATAAAGATATGAATGTTAAATTATATGTAAAAGGAGAATTAAAAGACAAGATAACATTAGACCAAGAAGAAGTTTATTTTTCTTCACAAGATGATTCAAAATCTTTTTTATATGCTGTAAATTTACCTGAGAGTTTTGATAGGCCTGGCTTGCATGTAGCAGAAATTGTTGCATTGGAGGTCCCTAAGGAAGAAGGAATAGACGGAACTGTTGTGGGGGCCACAGTTGCAGTTATAACCCAACTTTATGTTTATGTCCCTTATCCTGGAAAATACCTTGAAGCAGAATTAAATATCTTAGAAACTAATTCAGGACACACAACAACATTTTTAGTACCTTTAACTAACAGGGGGAAAGAAAACATAGAAAATGCCAAGGCAATTATACAAATTTATTCTAATGACAATGAGTTAATAGATGAAGTGGATACAGGGAGTATTAGGGTTTTAGTTGGGGAAAGGAAGGAACTTATTGGGAATTGGGATGCAGATGTTGAAGAAGGATTATACAAAGCAAAAGTAATTTTAACTTATGATGGTGAAGAGAAGATTCTTGAAAAAGAGTTCAGTGTTGGGGAAGCCAAGTTGGAGATAGAACTTATTACTGTAAAGGATTTCAGGTTAGGAGAAATTGCTAAATTCAACATCCTTGTAAATAACAAATGGGGAGAAGAAATTAAGGATGTTAGTGTAAATATGCTTGTTTTCGGGGACGAAAGAGACACCATTGCGGATTTTAAGTCCCCGAATTATGATATTTCTGCTACAAGTAAAATGGAAATGATTGCTTATTGGGACACAGAAGGTGTTCAAAAAGGACTTTATGATGGTAAATTAATCCTGCGATATGGTGAAAATAAAAACGAGAAAAATGTTCAGGTAAAGATAAGTGATTATTCTCTTGAAGTAATTGGCGTGACAGGGCGGGTAATTGTCAAAGGAGAGGGAGGATATAATCTCACTAATATTTTAATCATTGTGATTGTTCTTTTAGTATTAGCAAATCTTGTATGGTTTCTTATTGTGAAAAGACTAAAGAAAAGAAGAACTAAATAATATATTTTATATTATAAAAACATAATATTGTCACTATTCTTTGAGGGTGCGCCCCCCCGCAAAACCCACAATCTTTATAAATAAGAATATCATCTAATTTGTAGAGGAAAAGAAGTTATGGATAATAGAAAAATAATTGTTATTTTATTGTTGATAACTCTTGTTTTATCAATTGCTTCTGTGGCAATCACTTTAAATTTTGATAAAATCTTTGAATCCTCCAGTTCAAATGTTGGAAGTTCAAATGCAGGAAATGTTCAATTAGTAATCGAGAAACCTTTGACTAATAGTCAGGAGGAGGGCTTATAATGAAATCAACTGATCTTCTAATGATTATTGCTATTATTGCGGTTGTTTTTGCTGCAGTAAATTTAGTAATCATAATTAACAAAATAGGAGGCATTGAAACTTTGACAGGATTTGCAATTGATACAGGAACTGCGAATTTGAGTATTACTGGGGTTGCCCAAATTAATTTTACAACATATGTTATTGATTGGGGTAGCGGTTATGTGAATGCAAGTGAATTAAGTTGTGAATTAAATACAAATGGAATTAATAATTGCACTGATTTTACTACTGTTTCAACAGGCCTTATACTTGAAAATATTGGGAATGTTAATGTTACACTGAATTTAACGTCGGATAAAAATGCAGCAAGTTTTATCGGAGGAAGTGATGTTACCCCTATTTATGAATGGAATGTTTCAGAGAGTGAAGCTGGATCCTGTCAACCTGCTACAAATATTACTTCCTATACTACTGTAACTACCACCTCCCAACTCGCTTGTGAACAATTTGGTTATGATACTCTGGATACATTAGAGATAGATTTAAAAGTTGTTATTCCGAGTGATGCTGTTGGAACAAAAGGAAGCACTATTACTGCAACTGCGACTGCAATCAGTTAATTTTTCTATCGATAAAATATCATCTTATTAGTAAGGTATAAAAACATATTTATATTTTATTTAATATGAAAATCAAAAAGAGGTTCCCCCATATTTTATTAACAGTTTTAGTGATATTGATTTTAACAAAAATATCTTCTGCATTGGGAATAAGTCCTGCTGTAGTGAATTATAATTTTGAACCAAGTCTTAGGGGAGTTATTGAGTATACTGCTTTTGAAGATAATCCTAATAAAGAATTAGAACTTTATGTTTTAGGTGACCTTGCAGAGTATGTTAAACTTGATAAAACTAAACTTGTTGGGGGAGGGAAATTTACTGCAACGATTAAACTCCCGGAATCTATAGAAACACCAGGAAAACACAAGATTATAGTCGGAGTTAAGGAAAAAATTGATGAAGAGCTTGCGAAAGGAACTATCGGCACGTCAGTGATTATTCAGGCAGTGATAGTTGTTTATATCCCTTATCCAGGGGAATATTTAGAAATTGGTTTTAGAGCACATGATGTAAATATTGGAGAGCCAATTAATTTTGAATTGGATTTAACAAGCAGGGGCAAGGAAGATGTGATTGCAAAATCTAAAATAGAAATTGTTTTTCAAAATAAAACCATGGAGGTTCTTTATCTTAAAGATAGAGAAATAAAAAGTCAGCAAGCAGTAAACTTAAAAAAAACATTTGATACTACAAATTATAATCCTGGAGAATATAATGCAATTGCTATTGTTGATTATGGTAAAATAGCAAGAGCAGAATCTAAATTTAAGATTGGGGAATTGATTATCTATATTGTGAATCATACTAAACAAATAGTTATAGGAAATGTCAAATCTTTTGATATAGAAATAGAAAGCGGGTGGAATGACCAAATAGACGGGGCTTATGCAGAAGTATTTATTCTTAATGAATCAAAACCTTTGATTAATTTTAAAACCACTTCAACTGAATTAACTCCTTGGGAAAGGAAAACTATTACAGGATTTTTTGATACCAGTAACTTTGCAGAAGGATTTTATGATGCAAATATAACCATTTTTTATTATGGAAGAGAGATGGGAAAAAGCTCAAATGAATTAGTTAAAGTACAGTTTGTTGAGGAGAAAGAGATTAATTATATTCTTCTCTCACTTGTTGCTATTGGAATAATTCTTCTATTAGTGGCAATAGTTTTATTGATAAGAAAATATTTGTTTAAAAAGAAGAGAAAAAATGAAAAGTAACTGACTTCGTCGGATGCTCGCCGATACCCAACCAAGTAGGTGCAATGCAAGGGCATAAACACAGTCGTTTGCATAAAAGATGCTCGCCGAACACAGTCGCTTCGCATAAAGAAAAAATGAAAAGCCAAATAGAATCATCGTTGAAGAACAATCAAATTAAATTTAAAAAAGGTGTAATTAAATGATATTCTCATTCTCACATCCACAGTATCTTTTTTTATTGTTTATAATCCCGATTCTTTTTTTTATACATTTTTTCTCTTTAAGCAATAGAAAAAAAGTCGCATTAAAGTTTGCTAATTTTGACGCAATTGCTAGAATACAAGGAGTCGATTTTTTTTCTAAAAATATCGTGAACCTTCTTTTAAGTTTACTTATTGTTTCATCAATGATTTTTGCTGTTTCAGGGTTAACTGTTCAGGTATTTAAACAATCAAGTTCCTTTTCTTTTGTTATAGTTATAGATTCTTCAGAAAGTATGGGGGCAGATGATTTTGAACCTAATAGAATAACAGCGGCAAAACAAACAGCTATGGATTTTGTTGATGAAGCGCCTGTTGGGGTAAGAATGGGGGTTGTGTCTTTTTCAGGAAATGCATACATAGAGCAGGACATGTCAACAGACAAAATTGAAATAAAGAACTCTATAAATGAAATAAAAATAGAAGGGTGGGGGGGGACAGATTTGTATGAGGCAGTTATAGCGTCAGTGAACTTGTTAGAAGACGAAGATGTTAAAGCGATTATTTTATTAAGTGATGGGCAGATAAATGTTGGGAAAATTGAGGACATTGTTGATTACTCAAATAAAAAAGAAGTGATTATTCATTCTATTGCGATTGGCACAAAAGAAGGAGGAAAGACCTCCTATGCGATATCAAAACTTGACGAGGATACTTTAGAAAGTATTTCATATAATACTGGGGGAGATTATTTTCTTGCAGAAAATAAAGAGACACTTTCACAATCTTTTTTAAATATATTAAACTTAACGAGAAAAAAAGTTTCTATAAAACTTTCTGATTATCTGATGCTGTTTGCTCTTTCTCTTTTTGTTCTTGAGTTTTTTCTTTCTAATACGAGGTATTTTAATCTTTTTTAAATAATTGGGTATGTTTACTTCTAATCTTTTGTTGCTATGAGGTTATTCTTGACAATTTCAATTAAAATAAGGATTAATCTTTCCCTGTCTTCTTGATTAATTTCCTTTCCAGAATATAGTGCGTGATTCATTAATTCACAGAATCTTGCAGGTTCTACCTGATTTTTTTGTTTAAAGAAATTTTCTAATTTAGAATAGTCTTCAGTATTTTTTGTTCCAAAAGCTTCTATAAAGAAATTTCTTGCAATTTGATCAATACTTACTAAAATGTTTTTTGAAC
>Ga0180007_10006904_pt1 | contig 10927 bp, 5 predicted proteins | sample MM_PC_MetaG_FD_121122 | JGI IMG/M metagenome (GOLD analysis project Ga0180007, IMG submission 121122) | Groundwater microbial communities from the Aspo Hard Rock Laboratory (HRL) deep subsurface site, Sweden - MM_PC_MetaG | ecosystem: Environmental > Aquatic > Deep subsurface > Groundwater...
AAATAGCCATGGCTAACAAAAATATCAAAATTAATTTAAAATGTTTTATTTTTAAAACTTTTTGAATTTTCTTTAATCCCATAATTGCTGAGAATATAATTATAGGTATCGCTGGATAAATATAATGTGCAAGTATATCATACTTATATGCACTAATACTTAGTAAATTCTGTATAAATATTGGAATTGTTATTAATAATATTGTAGGTGATAAAAAAGACAAAAACAAATTGTGTTGAAATATGTTTTGTAGATACAAAATTTTTTGTTTTATAATATTTGTTTTTATTAAATACATTGGGTTGGCAACATTACTGATAATATCTTTAGGTGAGGCACCAAGATAGCCATACAGCTCTTTAAAATATGGGTATTCCTGATTTATGTTAAAATGTGGTATAACAATCATTATTGAAAAATAAAACCATATTAAGCCTATTAAGCAAATCATTAATCCTCTTTTTTTATTTTGAAAAAAATAGAACAATCCTAAAAAAATAATTATTAAAGAAACAGTTTCATTTGTTGATAAAGCAAGAATTAAAAAGAAAATAGCTGGTTTCCAATTATTTATAATTAAATAATACAAACCAAATGCTATAAAAGGTACAGATAGCATTATGGGATGAAATGATCTTAAGTTGGAATAATAAAAACAAGGAAATAACAAATAACTAAAAAGGAAAATTATGCTTGCGAAATCACTATTTAGTTTATTTTTTGCAAATCTATAAACAGCCACACTTCCTAAAGCGATAAACATATTATTAATTAAGGAAAAAATAATGATATGTGGAAATAGTTTATATAATGGAAGAAAAAGAAAAAGTATTGGTGAATTGTGTCTCGCGAAATGATTACCGCCATTACTTACTGAGTAAAAGAAATCACCATTTATCGTGTTCCAAATACTTTGTTCTACAAGTCCAATTTCATAAATGAAACTCGTATTATAATATGTAATTATTGATGTAATAATCCAAAACAATGCAAATATTATTGAAATTATTAAATATTTTTTTTTTAAAGTCATTATTTCATTTAATCTTTAAAACTCCTTTTGCAGCGTTATAATATTCTTTAGTTAAGATTGGGTGTTTAATTAAATCTTTTGCAAAATTCAAAATTTTTTTCGGTCTTAAATAAAACTTTTTTGTGGCCAACGAATATAGTTTCCACAGTTCTTCAGAAGTCATATTTTCTGGTTCAAAGACGGGTTTTCTCCAGAGTCCATATTCGTTCCAGTTAGCAGTTTTTATCCTGTTTTTATATGTTTCATAAGTTTGAGTTCCCGGATATGGAACAATTATTGAAAATTTTGCAATATCAGGATCTAACTCGATAGCAAAGTTAATTGTTTTCATAATACTTTCTTTTGTTTCGCCCATAAGCCCTAAAAGGAAAAAACCCCATGTTACAAAATCATATTTTTTAGCCATTTCAAATGCTTTTCTTATTTGAGTGAGTTTTGTTCCTTTATTATTTTTATTTAGTATTTCCTGATCTCCGCTTTCCACTCCAAATGTTAATCCATAAAATCCTGCATTCCAAAGCGTATCAAGCAATTCTTTGTTTATAGAATCAACGCGCAAACCATTTTGTGGAAAAAAAGCAACATCATATTTTCTTATTTTAACTTCTTTGAATAAATCAATTGTTTTTTTTCTGTTTATATTAAACATATCGTCCGAGATGTGTATTTCTTTAACCCCAAAGTTATTTACTAACAAGTCTATTTCTTCTAAAATGTTTTTATTGCTTCTGAGTCTAATGTTATAACCAAAAATGTTTTTATTACAAAAACTGCATTTATAAGGACAACCTCTGCTTGTGAATATATTTGCAACAGGTTTTTTTCTGGTGCCAAAATAGTCGTATTTTTTAATATCTAACAGGTGCCATGATGGATGTGGGATTGTGTCAATGTTTTTTATTAAAGGTCTGTTGGGATTGTGAATGATTTTATTTTTGTTTTTGAATGATATGCCTTTGATGGTTGATAATTTCTTTTTTTGCTCAATGGCTTCAACGATTTTGCTAAAAGTTTCCTCTCCCTCTCCTCTAACAACAAAATCTGCATGTAAAAGACTTTCATTTGGTAAAGCTGTTGCATGAGGACCGCCAATAACAAAATAAATATTTGGAAATTCTTTTTTTAAATTATTTATAATATTGTAAGCTCTCAAAATATTTGGTGTAACTGCTGTTAGTCCAATAATCTCAGGTTTAAATGAATCAATAAATTGTTTTAGTTTGTTTAGATTAATTTGTTCTACACTTAAATCAAGAATTTTTACTTCGTGGTTTTGTTGTTCTAGATAACTCGCAATATACGCTAAACCTGTGGGCGGATACTCTGGTGCAACTTTTTCTAATGTTTTATAAATTTCTTTTGTTGGTGGCTTTATAAGAAGAACTCTCATAATTGGTTTAGAATTGTTTTTTCTTTAAATGAATTTCTTTTTTTTTCTTGTCCATATTATTATTCCTGTTATTGTTGTGATTGTTATTATGCTTCCTATTATGAAGCTTGTTGGTAGGTAGTAGAGCGTTATTTTTTTGTTTTCTGGTTTTATTTCAACGCTTATTAGGTCGTTTGTGTTTTTGACTGGTATTTTTTGTTTGTTGCTGTAGCTTTTCCATGGTTCGTGGTAGTTTTGGTTTATTATTAGTGTGTCTGCTTGTTGCGTGTTGATTTCCACTATTAGTTTGTTTGGACTCCAATAGATGTATTTTGCTGTTCCCGTATTTTTTAGCAAGTATACTTCACCACGATAATTTTTTGAACTAATGGGTGTTGCAAATCCAAAATTTAAATAAAGTTTGGTAGTATTTTTCTTTGCAACAGGAATTGGTTCGTAGCAATTTACGGATCCAGAATTGCTTAGAAAAGTTTGATAAGAATTTTGATAAGGAAACTCTTGAGTGGTTTGGACAAATTCACTTTGTAACATATTTATGTTCGTTTTTTGCAGAAATAAATTTTTGAATGCCTGAGAATATGGTACCAATAAACTAATACTTATAACTATGAGAAGAAGGCTTATAAGAATCTTTTTCTTATTTTTTTTCTCCAAAAAGCTCATTTTGTTCTTAAATGATTTTTTTTCAAATTTTGAGACTGTGTTTCCAATAATTATAGATATCAGAAAGATAATCATCACTTTGCTTCTCGGGGGAACTTGTAATGAAGAAAACAAAGGAAGTTGTTTCATAAAATTCCACAGATTTATAGGTGCGAACTCACCCAAATAAATAAAAACGAAAATAATGCATAAAATTATTATATTTTTTTGTTCTTTAAATGTCGTCATTAATCCAAACAGAAGTATTAACAAAGGCAGAATTCCTATATACATGGCATATTCATACGAAGGTAATATTTTATGAGTTTCTGAAAATAATTCTTGTTTATTATCTTTAAAAAGGAGTTTTACTTGTGTTTGATCTTTGTAGTTGTGTTGTATAAGATTAGAAATTAAAATTGGTATGCTTGAATAGTGAGTTGTTTTTATTATTCGGGGATTTCCTTTGTAAAAATCTATTGCTGGCAAAAATTTTATTGCACCAATTAAAATCATTATTATTATAACAATAAAAATATTTTTTATATACGAACTATTTCTATTAAACAAATAATTTAAAATAGCATATCCTGACAGAAACATTGTGATATATACAAATGCATAAATCCCTCCACCTAAAAATGTTAAGCACAATACTGTTGCTGTAAATATTAAGAATTTTTTTTCTTTGATGCTTTTTAAGAAAAACAGAAAAATATAAGGTAGAAGAAAGTAGGGCGCAATAACCATCATACCATATTTTAAATGAAGTAGAACCGCTCCGCTTAATGAAAAAATTATTGGTGGAAAATATGCTGCTAGAGGACTCATTTTATAATGCTTTGATAATAAAAACATGCCAATCATTCCAATAAACAGATGAAAGAATATACTGATTTTCATACCTACAACTTCACCAAAAAACATAATGAAAGGAAATGTTAAGTAAAGAATATTAGACTGGATGTTTGTAATTAATATATTTCCGCCGCAACTATAAGGGTTCCAAATAGGCATTTGTTTATTTTTTAGAATTGTTTGTCTGGCAACACCATAATTAAGAAAGTTTAAATCCCAATCAACTTCATTAACAGAAGGATTATTTAAGTTGTTACTATTAATATGTTGAAATAATGACCACAGGCAAAGAATTGATAACATAAAAAATATTGTGAAAGCAAAATTGTTTGATTCTAATAAGTTATTATATTTCATTTGTAATATTTTTTTCTTGTGTTGATAATTATTATGAAAATAGTGATTATGCTTATTAAACTTCCAATTAAAAAATCTTTTGGAAGAAAATATTGCACTTTAACATTTTTTTTGTTGTATTTTTTCCATCCAGAGTGTGGATTTTGATTTATGATTAGTTCATTATCTGTGCTTTCTTTTGATATAACTTTTATTTTATTAGGACTCCACTCATATGATTCAATAGTTTCATCACCAGACAAATATGCTTCACCTTTATAGTCTAAATCAGTAATTCCTTTTACATTTGTTGGTAAAAGCACTTTTTCATAACAGTTTATAATACCACTATTTTCTAAAAAATAGGGGTATGCTAAATTTGACCATCCAGTATAAGGATTAAGTTTGGATATATCGCGTTCAATAACTTGATAAAAATTTGTTTCAGATATCATTTTTGTTGGTTCTTTTGTGAATGTTTGTTGAAAAATTTTGTTATTTACAAAAACCAAATTCAAAGCAATGATTAAAATAATAATTATTGTAATTGCTTGAAAAAGTTTGTTTTTCTTTTTTTCTAAAAAAGAAGCTGCTTCTCCTGCAAATATTGCAAGCACAAATACAATAATCATATTTACTCTTGGAGGTGCGTTCATTGAACCAAAAAATGGTAGTTTATGAAGTAATCCCCACAAATTGAATAATTTAATTTCACCAAAAGACAAAATTACAAATATTATTAAGACAATACACAAGCTATGATTTTTATGATTCTTCAATGATATTATTATACCTCCTAATGCGCATATGAATCCTAACAGTGTGATGTATTGGGTGTTGTCATACCACGCATATTTTATTCCATTAATAATCTCATAATAACTTCCTGAATCAATTTTTGTTGGTTGAGAAATTAGTGTATCAAAAAATTGAGTTGGAGAATAACCAGCATTTCCTGGTCTTTTTAACGTGTTTTCATTTGCACCGATTTCTTTAAGAAAATTGATTTCTGGCACTAATTTGATAGATACCAAAAGGACAAAAAGTAAAAATATTATGATTAGATTTGTTATAGGCTGGATTTTTTTTCTAAAAATCGCTTCAAAAACACTAAAACAACCTAAAAATAAACTAAATATCATAAAAGGATATGTTGCGCCTCCAAGAAATATTAATGCAATAAATATTGCTGAGATTAAAACATATTTTCTTTGTTCAAGGCTTTTAAGATAAAACAAGAACGCATATGGAAAAAAAGCCATTGTGAGCCACATTGTAACTCCAGAAAATGTATGAGCTGTGAAAACTGAAGAAAAAAGAAAAATTACTGGTAACAAGTATCTTGAAAAAAAACCTAACTTATAATGTTTGGCTAAAAGAAACATTCCAAACAGACCAAATAGTAAATGAATTATTATCTGAAGCTTTAAACCAACTACTTCACCAAACAGCAAAATGATTATGAACATTGGAGATAAAAAAGCTGATTCTGGATGTGCAAGTAAGAGGTTTCCACCACAATAATGAGGATTCCACAAAGGTATTTGTTTGTAATTAATTATTGTTTTTGCAGGAACACCATTGTAAAAAAAATGTTGATCCCAGTCAAGAGTACCCTCATAATTAATGTTTTTGAGAATGGGAGAAACCATAACTATTCCTAAAAGAAACAAAATCACTAAACCAGTCTTTTTTTTTGAAAAAAATGTATTTAACAACGTCTTTATAACCCCTCTTTTTTTCAGATATCTAAAGAAGTTTTTAAATTATTTGTTTTTCAATAATTTTTTTTAGAAAAATAATTTTTTGAATAACTTGAATAGTGTTATTTCAGGCATACAGAAATAAATATGATTTTTACACCTAAATATTATTATTTTACAGTATAATCTTATAACTTGTTTCATAATTTTATTTGAAAAATAATTCTCAATCGTTTGCTCATCTAAAAAATATGTTATATAAGATAGCTTTTCTAAGCGTTTTCTGTTTCGCTTACTTAACCAGGTATTATGGGCTGTATTGAAATCAAAATTTTGCCATTCTTTAAGGTTTTTTGGCGTTCGAAAACCCTTTTTTTCACATTCTTTGAAAAGTGGAGTTTTTGGAAAAGGCGTAAATATTTTTAATGAAGTTAATGCTGCTTTAGGATTATCTTTTTTAATTCTTAACATTAAATCAATTGTTTTTTTCACATCTTTAAATGTTTCATCAGGAAATCCGGCCATAAAACTATAAATTGGTTTTATTCCGGCAGCGTTTATTTTTTTATTTCCTTCAATTATTTGTTTTAATATTAATCCTTTTTTTATTTTGTTAAGAATTGTTTGAGATCCTGATTCAATACCAATAAACATTTCATGAAATCCAGTTTGTTTTAATCTTTTTAATACTGAAATGTCGCAGTTATATATGAAATCCATTCGAACATTAACCATGAACTTAGTCTTTATTTTTTCTTCAATTATTCTGTTTGTAATATTCTCTGCCTGTTTGGAATTATAGAAAAATATATCATCAACAATATTAATGCCACCTGGTTTAAACTCTAAAATTTTTTTCATGTTTCTGATTAGTTTACTAACAGGAACTTTTTGAAACTTTTTTTTTGGTTGAGAATTTTCATAGCAGAAAGTGCATTTATAAGGACAACCACGACCACCTAATATTGTTAAACTATTCTTTGTTTGAAAAAAGTTTTCATAATAGTTTTTTACATCAATGAGGTGATAGGGAATGTTATATTGTTTTCTGAAGTCAAAATCTTTTCTATTTTTATTAATAATTATTTGATTATTTAGTTTATAACCTAAACCACATATTTTGCTCAAATAATTTTTATTTTGGTGATATTTTAAGAATTCTAAAATTGTTTCTTCTCCATCACCAACAACTACAAAATCTACAAATTTGTTTTTAAGTGTTTGATCTGGAAATAATGTTGGATGCATCCCACCCCAGATAGTTTTTATTTCTTTACTTATACTCTTTACATATTTTGAACAATCTAAAGCTTCTTTTATTTGATAACCAGTCATTGCAGATATAAGCACTAAAGTATTTTTTGTAATTAATCTTTTAATTTTTTGTTTCCAATTTTTTTCAATACGACCATCTATGATTATTAAGTTATTTTCTTTTTCAGACAATAGACTTAAAGTGTGCAAAAACCCTAAAGGTAAGCCTATAGAAAAACCTTGTTTATCCATTCCGGTGGAAGGATAAAAAGCTATTAGTTGTGTTTTTTTCTTAGCCACATTATTATTCCTGTTATTGTTGTTATGCTTATTATGCTTCCTATTATGAAGCTTGTTGGTAGGTAGTAGAGCATTATTTTTTTGTTTTCTGGTTTTATTTCAACGCTTATTAGGTCGTTTGTGTTTTTTACTATTAGTTTTTTTTTGTTGCTGTAGCTTTTCCATGGTTCGTGGTAGTTTTGGTTTATTATTAAAGTATCTGGTTTTGTTGTGTTGATTTCTACTATTAGTTTGTTTGGACTCCAGTAAGTATAGTTTGCTGTGCTGGAGATGTTGTGGCTGCAATTCATGTATCTGTTTATGCTTACATTATTTGAGTTGCTACAGTTCGAGTAATTGCTTAGTACTTCTGTGTTATTTAGTAAGTATACTTCTCCTTGGTATTTTGGTGATTCGATGGGAATTGCAGAGCCATGAAAGTAATACCAAATACCGCCTTTTTGAGCAGTTTTGATTCCTTGAGCCATAACACAATACACACATCCTTCATTGTTTATAACTGATGTCCATTCGTTTTCGAAGTTTCTTACAGTTTCAGATTTTGATTTTTGAATGAATTCTTTGTTTGGAATTACCTCATTAATTTTTTGAGTAAAAACATTTTCATAAAATGTTCTGTTAAAGATTATTAATTGAATAATTATTAACGAAATAATTACTACAGACATGAAATAAGTTATTCTTTTGTATTTCTTTTTATTACTTAGATAAAAACAGATTTTTTGTAGTGTTAAAGCACTCAATATGGCAATACAAAAATTTATTATGAATCGTGATCTGCCTGGAAAATGTAGTGATGAAAAAATAGGCATATTATGTAATAGTGGCCATGTGATAAACTTGTTTCCTAGTAATATTGTAAAAAATATTATTGATGCTATTTTTAAATTCCAATGTTTTTTGTAATCTAGAAAAAAGCTTATGATAAACAAGATAAAAACTGGTAAACCAATAAAGTTTCCATATGCTTGGTAATTAACAGGGTTTGTATTCTCTTGTTTAACAAGATTTGTTGGTTTTATCATTAGTCTGAGTGCTTCTTGTATTTCAATCTGTTCCCAGCCAGAAATCACCGGTCTTTGATTTTCTAAATAAACACCCGTGATATAAGGAATTGTTTTTATTGAACTGATTAAAAAGAACAAAATAAACATAATAAATAACTGCTTTATCAATACTTGCTGATCTTTCTTAAAATATGAGATTAATGTGAATATTATCAGAAACAAGCTTATATACGCAAGTGCGTAAACACCTTTATCAAACCAAACTAAGCTATATATTAATGCTGCAAGAAATAAATATTTTTTATTATCAATGCTTTTAACAAAGCAAAAGAATAGAATAGGTAATAAAAAGAATGCTAATTTTGGAGTCATATCAACATAAATAGCGTGAACACCTGTAAAAGTATAAATACATGCAGCAAAGAATGCGAATAGTGGTTTCATCTTAAAGTGCTTTCCCACCAAATACATTCCAACAAGTCCAATTAAATAATGTGCAAACATCAACAATTTCATGCCGATTATTGTATTAAAAATAATAATTATCACAAATAGAGGAAAAAGAAATCCACTCTGAGGACTTGCAAGCAACACATTTCCTCCACATTGATAAGGATTCCAAAGAGGTATTTGATGATATTGTAGTATAGTTTTTCTTGGAGCTTCTTCTAGAAATTGATAAAATTGCATGGTGAATTTTCCTCCAAGAGCAGCATTCTTTATTATTGGATATAGAAAAATACTTGTTAACAAAACAAAAATAATTAACATCCATACAAACTCTTTTTTTTGGAATATTTTTTTTAAGTTCATGGTCTTAGTATAAGTTTTTTTTAATTATCTTTTAAAGTAGCGTGCTTAATATAAGTATTTGCCACTCATCTATAATTTTTTCTTTTATATTTTGATAATAAAATTATTTTCAAAAAGTTGATGTAAATATTTTCTTATATGTGACAAGTAGTCAAGTTGTTTATAGTAACAGTGTTTTTTTTTGAAGTGATAAAATTGTTTTTGTTACAATATGAAAACTATTTTTATGTAGTTAGAGTTCATGGTAGTTATTAAATAATAAGTTTTCAGCTTACTATCACCTAAAGCACTTAAATATTGGAATTATTGTTTATTGTTTTATTAATTCTATATATATCAAATAAACTAATACCCAATCGTTTTATTGAATAAATGGGTTTATTATTCTTTTCTATTTCAGGTATGAATTTAATCCAATTGGGTTGATGTTTCATTTTTGGTGTTATTATATAAAAAGTGTCCGTTCGATTTAATTGAGATTTTTTTTCTAAATTTTGAATGTTATATGAAGAATTTAAATAAAATTCAGCCATACCTGTATTAACAATTACGAAAATGATTGCATTAGGTTCTATATTTTTATTAATCCAATCACATCCTTCTTTATAAGAACTCCCCCAATACTCAATTTCAAATTTGTTTTCAGCACCTTTTAAACCTCCTGTTAGGAAATTGTAGTATGTGTGTTGGTATGGGTGATATTTAATAATGGGAAGAAGAGTGAAAAGAAAAAAAATAACAAAGATTAAATTCACAAAAATTTTTATAATCATATTGTTATGGATTACTATTTTGAACTTTGTTGTAATAAAAGAATAGATTTTACTGGCACCAATTCCTGATATGATGAATAAAAAAGGAAATGAATCCATTAAATGTCTTGTTCCATTGAAAATAGAGATGTGTAGTAAACTATATTTTAAAATAGGAATAAAAAAACCCAGTAGAACTAGGCTATTGAATAAATTATTTTTTTGATTCAATAATTGTTTTGAAATAGTAATAATGCCTAAAATTAAGAAAAAAAGAATAATTGGTGGCGTGGTGATTCCTAACATAATGAAAGGGTAATGAAAGGGTAATTTTGTTGATAATCCGATTTCACCAAAATAAATAGTTGGTTGAGGAAGAAAGTTTTGTATTTTATTTTTTGATATTTCTAAAATATATAATTCTTTCCAATAAATAGGATTAAGAATATTTAAGAACAGTAAAAACACTATCAGAAAAATTAGACTGTGCTTTAGAATCTCAAATCGAGAACGCTTATTCCATGGTTTTATCCTGTTTGCAAAAAACCAGATAATTATAACTAATGGTATAAAAATATTGTAAAGTTTTGAGTTAAAAGCGAGCGCAAAAGCAATTGCTGACATTATTAGATAAAATACTTTTTTATGCTTAATATAATAAAAAACCATGTAGTAACATAGAAAACTAGCAAACATACTTGGCGGATCTTTTAAATTATTATGCATGTCTACAAATAATCTGGGGTATAAAGCAAAAAAAAGACTGCTAAAAACAGCTGTTTTAAATCCTGCTTCTTTTAACACAAAAAAAAATATCAAAATAAGTGTTAACGAAGAAA
>Ga0180007_10006905_pt1 | contig 10922 bp, 14 predicted proteins | sample MM_PC_MetaG_FD_121122 | JGI IMG/M metagenome (GOLD analysis project Ga0180007, IMG submission 121122) | Groundwater microbial communities from the Aspo Hard Rock Laboratory (HRL) deep subsurface site, Sweden - MM_PC_MetaG | ecosystem: Environmental > Aquatic > Deep subsurface > Groundwater...
CTTGGGCAGCTTTACTTGTAATCTCTTTTTCTAATTCTCTTAATATCTCTTCTATTTGATTAATTCCTTTAGTAAGAAATCTTCCTTTATCTTCTCTCATAGATTCTGCATCTCTAAATGGATTCCAATTAACAATCCTATCATGATAAGTATAAATCCATTTTCCTTCTTTAGGTTTTATCCATGCATCATGAATTCCATCAACAACTTCTTGCCTGTAAGACTCAAGACTTCTATAATCCCCCGGAATCATTAAATGTCCTCTCGGTTCTTTCAGGGGATTTCTTACTTCAACAGCAACATTTGCTTCTATGCTTGGAGGATGCAGATAATTTCCGTCCGTATCTCTTTTGTCATAATGTGTTCTGCTCCTCGTGCCATGTTTATTAAGTGCAAGTATCGCAAGTTCATAAGCAGCAGGATAGATTTCCGCAGAAACAAAAATTTTCGGCAACTCCCCCGCCTCTGCCGGACTAGCAACATACTCTCCTCTTGAATCCTCAAAAAATTTAAAACTCATTTTCCTCTTTTCACCATCACTTAAAAAATAATTGATTATTTAAACAAGCATATACTAAAAAATATATTTTCTATTTTCTGCCAGTAGAACCAAACCCCCCTTCTCCCCGCCCACTTTCCTCCAATTCTTCAACCTTCTCAAATTCTACTTGAACAATCGGCACTGGCACAACTTGAATTATTCTATCTCCTTTTTCAATTTTATAAGGCTCCTTCCCAGTATTCAACAAAATAACTTTAAATTCTCCTCGATAATCAGAATCAATCAAACCCCCCATAAATGTCACTCCCTTCGAAGCCAATCCACTCCTATCCCAATACTGCCAACAATATCCTCCCTCAATCTCCAAGTGAACTCCCGTATTAACAATCACTCTCTCCCCCGCCCCAATCTCAACATCACTAACAGAATACAAATCAAATCCCGCACTCTCCGAAGAACCATACAAAGGCATTTTAGCATCAGGATGCGACAACCGAATCTTCACTTTGACTTTTTTCATAATCTTCTTTCAAAAACAGACTATATAAAAATTATTATCTTAAATTTATTCCTTCATCTCAATCTTAATCTGAACAGACCTCGGAATCTGCAATTTCATAATCGGATGCAAAACCCTGTCCTCTGCAGGAATATCAAGAACACGACGATGCACTCTCATCTCAAACCTGTCAAAAGTAGCTGTCCCATCACCGCAAGGCGATTTCCGAGTCGTAACTTTCATCTTCCTCGTCGGCAAAGGAATCGGCCCACGCATCACAACACCAGCCCTGCTAGTAATCTCCTGTATCATCCCAATAACATTATTCAGGTTGTCTATCTCAATGCTACTGAGTTTTATTCTTACTTTCGCCATGACATCCAAAGAAAAAATTGCTTTTTAAATCTTTACTTTAACTTTTTTCTACCCCGTGCCTCATACGATAAATGACCCTCTCCCCTCAATCTTCTGTGTGTATTTTCCTCCCTATTTCTCCCATTATTTACTTTCTGCGTATAAGAAAAAGCCCCTCCTTCTCTTGGCATTTCTGCATCAAAAAAAGGCTCTTCCACTTCGCTAGAAATTCTAACTTCTCTAACTATAATCAAAACAAAAATCTCACCATATAAAAACATTTAGCAAATATGAAGTTGGGCGGCCTCGCCGCGGGAGCACCGCCCTTTCATCCCAGCCAAACCAGGATGAATATGAATAACAAAACAGAAAACCAATAGTATAAAAATCTATCCCTAAAAAAACCCGCCCTCATAATTTTCTCAAAATAATAATCCACCAAAAACAAACTCTTAATCTCGCAGGATTTTTTTCCATTAATTAATCCCTTTCTTCAATTTCCCTCTTGTCCTCACTCTTAAAAAAATCATAAATCGCATATAAAATACTCAGCACAATTTCAATCATAAAAATAATAATCAAAAAGTAAACAACATTAGAAAACAACAAAGGAATTTCCTTCAGCTTGCCCAGAATCATCGCAACATCAAGAGTTCGGGGCGACAAAAGAAAAATAGACAAAGCCATAAAAGGAAACATCTTCGCCAAATCTTTCGCAATTTCTTCCCTATGATAAGCTAAAATCCTGATTGTCGCAATAAACACGCCGGCAATCAACAGAATCCCCTGCAAGCTTCTCTCTTCTGCAATCAGCAGCAGCACGATCGACAAGCCTGCAAACCACAGAGTAATCAAAAACGGCATGACTAAAATATTCTCTACCAAATAAAGAAACATAGCAAGCATCTTGCTAAACGCAGGACGATTAAATCGATTATATTTGCTAAGATTCAACTCAACAAGATTTCTTTTCGAAATAGATTTATAAAACTCCCAGATAAAAAGTGAAACAATCGTCAGCAAGACAGCCAGAGAAAAGACCTGCAAAATCAGCGCCTGCCCAGGACTAAGCGAATTTCTAAATCCCTCATATGCCCCTATAAAAAAGTCATCAAGTTTATCAATCACCCCTACCATCTCTTTCTATATTAAAATAACTTTATAAACTTTACATTCCACACTACTCTATGATAGACATCAAACTAATCCGTGAAAACCCCAGCCTGGTAAAAGACAACATAAAAAAGAAATTCCAAGACGAAAAACTTCCTCTTGTCGACAAAGTCAAAAAACTGGACGAAGAATGGAGAAAACTTAAATCCCAATCTGATGAATTAAGAGCAGACAGAAATAAAATTTCAAAAGAAATTTCCGAACTAAAAAAATCAGGCAAACCAGTTAAAGCCCTCCTAAAAAAAGCAAGGGCAATCCCAAAGAAAATCCAGGATATTGAAATCAAATCCAACAAACTCCAAACTCAAATAAAAGAAACAATGCTCCAAATCCCAAACATAATCCACAAGTCAGTTCCCAAAGGAAAATCAGACAAAGACAACAAGGAAATAAAAAAAACAGGCAAACCAAAAAAATTCTCTTTCAAACTGAAAAACCATGTTGAATTAGCAGAAGCCCTAAAAATAGCAGACTTCGACACTTCAGCGAAAGTTTCAGGCAGCGGCTTCTATTATCTCTTAGGCGACTTAGCGTTGTTAAACCAGGCACTAATCCAGTTTGGAATAAAAAAAATGACAGAAAAAGGTTATACCTACATCGAAACCCCTCTAATGATAAGAGAAGAAGTCCTCAACGGAGTTTACTCAACTAAAGAAATAAACGAGATGTCCTACAAAATTCAGGACGAAAACCTCTATTTAATCGCAACATCAGAGCACCCCCTAATCGGCTACTACAAAAATAAAACTCTTCCATTAAAACAACTCCCAATAAAAAACACTTCTTACTCAATATGCTTTAGAAAAGAAATCGGCTCCCACGGAATTAATGAAAAAGGACTTTTCAGAACACACCAATTTAACAAAGTAGAAATGGTAGTTATCTGCCACCCCAACGACTCCTACAAGTTCTATGACGAAATGTTAAACATCTCAATTGAAATCTACAAAGAATTAGGAATACCAACAAGAATATTAGAATGTTGCTCAGGAGATTTAGCAGACCTCAAAGCAAAATCCTGCGATTTAGAATTCTGGTCCCCGTTAGAAAAAGTTTACAAAGAAATCGGCTCCCTAACCAACATGGAAGAAGCCCAAGCCCGAAGACTAAACATAAAATTCACAGACAAAAATGGAGAAAGAAAATTCGCGCACACTTTAAACAACACTGCCATCGCAACGAGCAGAGCATTAAGGGCAATCCTGGAAAACTATCAAACCAAAGATGGCAGTATTGAAATTCCTAAAGTTCTCCAAAAATACATGGGCAAGAAAAAGATTGAAAAGCAATAACCTTAAAACTCTCACCCTCTTCTGACTAATAACAAAAAAGAGAAAATGAAGTACAGACTAACGCCAATCAATCAAAAGATAATAACTATCCTAAAAAAACACGGCTTCTTTATAGTAAGAATGAAAGGAGACCACATAAAAATAAATAAAAATCCTCCACTAAAAAGACCAATAATATTAGTTAACGAAAAACGATTAAGTAATAAAGTAAGGCAAAACCTTCTTAGAGAAGCAGAAGAAACTGGAGTAAACCAAGAAGAATTCAAAAATATATTTTAAAGACACATTCTTGTTATCAAAGGAGCATTTTTTTCTGCTTCAATAATAATTGCTTTTTCCTCAGGCAAATCTTCAAAATAAAGACCTAATGCTTCTCTTAATCTATTTTTAGCCTCTTCAATAGTATTGCCTTGTGTTACCACATTAGGTACCTGTACAGCACTGATACTATAAATTTTAGAATCTCCTTCTATTTCTGGAACAATAATAACATCCAATTCCATTTCTTTGTTCATGTAATCCCAAACACACTGAAGCTTTTAAAACTTTCTCAAGGCAAAAAAAGTCCCAACTAATTCATAACCCTAAAAAATAAAAAAATTACTTGCTAACTTTGTCAATTATCTTCAACAACACACCAAGCACTGTCAAGATAACCACAAACCATCCAGCGGTCACAGTCACAACATCAGGTATGTACATAATCGAAAGAATAGACACGCCATTCTTACCAATCATACCAAACCCAACTGCAAGCGCAACAAGAATCCCAACCAGCCATACAATCAAACCCCACAAGCTAGTTAAGACACCACTCGAAGCTTTTCTAACAGCAACTTTCTTTTTTGCTTTCGGCATTTTTCCCTCCTTTTACAATCAAATATATATTATAGAATATATAAATCTTTAGTTAACCTCATGTGCAACTAAAACATCTTCCATCGTAAATTCCAGTCCAGTAATATATCCATGCAGCAAACCAAGTGCCGCAGCAACTTCAGGAATATTTATGTCTTTAGAATGTTCTAGAGATTCAATAGCTCTCTTGACTCGCTTAAACCCAATTGAAAATTGTTTTATGCGACTCATGCAATATTCACGCACCTCTGAATCCCCTAAACGCTTATAACCCTCCCCAATCCTATCCGCCCGTTCCATAAAACGTTCATATTGGCTCTTAATACAATTAAACGCCCCAGGCCCATTTAGTATAGGAACTATTGCATCTATATAAAAATCTTCCCTGCATTTATCTTGTTCTTCACTATCTTCAGGATTTCTCTGAAATACCATAAATAATCCTCGCCCCAAACAAATTTAAATCTTTCTATTTCACTTTTCAAACCTTTAACTCACAACCCAGCAGGATTCCATTCCTATTAATTAAATCCCCTCCCCTTTAACCCCTTACCCTCACCAACCCACAACCCCCAATAAACTCCCCGCCTATTAATTAAATCCCTTCCCTAACTTCCGTTCTCTTCTTGAATCTTCCTAACCCTTAACCCCCAACCCCATTCCCCTCCTGAATTTTCCTCACCGCATTAAGTACCCGAATATCCGGACTCAAAACAAAAACATGATCCTCCGGACTCCGAACAGCCCGATAAATCTTCTGCAAAAAATCCCGTCGCGCCTTATCCCGATAAAACTCCCAATACCAATCCTTATGAGTCTCCTTAAGCACTTTCCAAAAAATATCATTAACATTCGGATTCGGATATTTAGTAAACACAACCGAACGACAAACAGCCCCGGGAAAATCAATCCCCCGCGAACACTTCGTAGTAAACAAATCTTCAATCAATCCTTTCTTAAACATAGAAATCCTCCCTCCTGTCTTATCCTCTCCCTGCAAATCCAAAAGCCGTTCCCGCGAAACCAACCCATGAACTCCAAATTCGCCAATCTCCTTGTTCAACGGCAAATCTTTAAATGCATTAACATGAATCAGCGTCGGCTTAATAGCCTTGACCAGACAAGCATTCAAAGCACAGAGATAATCTGAACGCCTGCCCTCAACAAGATTACTATACCTGCAGTCAAACTCCTGACCAGTTCTATGAATTTCAATCACGCCCTGATTAACTCCTTCTGCCTCCACAATTTCAAAATCTTTCAATCCAAAAATATGTTCCAATACTTTCGGAGAATGCAGGGTTCCGGACATAAAAACAAAAATCTTGTTCTTCCCAATCATCTCCTTCAGCTTCTCCGAAACATTTGTCGTCACAATCTCAACATACAAATTATCCTCATGCTTTCTGAACGAAACATAAGTATCATCAAAAAAATCCTCAAAATCCTTCGCAGCTTCAACAGCCCGGTTAGAATAATTTGCCTCATCAACAATTATCTCACACTCTAACTCTGGTTTCAAAACTAACTTCAACAACTCTTTAACTTTCGTCTCGCCAATTGGAAAAATCGCATTTTCATCAATGCCAATAGCTTCCTTATTCTTAATCTCCATCTTCGCTAATTCAATCGCCTTGTCCAGAAAATATATCCCTTCTTCATCTGACGGCATTATCTGTCTCAACGCTCTCTCCAACCTGGTCAAATTCAGCTCCTGCTGATTCGCAAAATTATCCAAGAATTCATCACATTCATCAATTATCTCGACATCTGTCGAAGGCTTCCTGTCCAAAACAGTTTCTATTTTGTATTTCGCAGAATTAAAAATCAAAACATCTGCGTCAATATACGACTGATACTGGTCATAATAACTACAGCCTTCTTTTCTATGATAAAAAATAAATTCTCTTCCGTTCAAACCCATATATCTTTTCTTAACTGCATCCTCCAGCTGTTTTAGTTCATACGACGCAGAAACAATCGGACTCCAATAAGGATTCACAGGCGCAATTGAAACTCTCCGCAATTTCCCGACATTGACAATTTCTCTCTTATTTCTAATAAAAGGATTCCCGTCATAATATTCTTTCAATTTCTCTGAATTCTTTGCAGTGATTTGGATTGTATCTGGCAAATCCGGATTAGCACACGACGTCCCTGGAATAAAAAGCGAATCATGATTATCCCGCCCAGTAATCATCGCAATCTTCATCTTCTTCCCATTCTTTTTCAAAACATATTTTTTGTGAAGATAATCCTCCTCATACTGTCTTTGCAGACTTTTTATAGGCACAACAATCGACGCACGCCCAAGTTCACGGGCGATATTCAAAGCAATCGCCGAGTTATGGACAACTATTCCATTAGCTATAAAATTATGATACTCTGGAACTTCTAAGTCATAAGTTTCATCCTCTTTCAAAAAATCCACAGATTTAATTTTGTCCCAGATTATATTATCACTGCAAATAAAAGAAATAACAGAATCATCAATATGTTCGTTAACCTTTTTTAATTGATAACGTAAAAAATCTATTTTTGCTTGTTTAAACACCTGCGGAGTTTCAACAGATTTATCCCTCCTTATCTTCTTGTATGCCTTATCTTTTCTTAACCTTTCAATCTCTTCATAATTCAAAAATCTATCAAGTTCATTATAACTATATCCTTTATTTTTCAAATACTCTCTAACAATTCTAGGAACTTTGTCGATGTTACTAAATTTATGAAGGTCACACTCCTTACATAATTCTAAAGCAAGTTTTTGTTTTCTACCAATAAATCCTATCCTCTCTATAAATTCTTTAAGTTGAGTTTGTCCAGATATTAAAATCCTCCAAGCATATCTTGGGTTCTCTCTAAATTTCTTAAAAGAAATAGTATGATTTATACCAAACCCATTCAGTAATATTGAAACATCTTCTATTAAATCTTTAGAAATTGAAGTATATTCCACAATTATTTGTTGGTTTTTCCTATTCGCATTTTTCTTAGTATAAATACAGCCGTCACAAGAGAATAATATTCTAAGAAATAAAGCTATCTTTTCTTTAGGCAGATTAAAAATCTCTTTGGGGACAAATTTATCTTTAGATCTCTTTCCATCCAATCCAAATTTCCTAATAAACAATCTAAGTTTATTTGTAGTTCCAAAACGAGTATCCATATTACCAAATTTTATAGTTACCTCTTTTTCTGAAGAACTTTTTAATTCCCCATCAGGAAACAGACCCTGCAAAGCAATCTCATAATCTTTTCTAATCAATGGATTTTGTATTTTATCTTGATAATACTTTGGAGAGCCAGATTTATCTCCTAATTTCCCTTCTGCTATTAAATGAGCTAAAACTCTAATTTCATTTTCATCAAGAGAGTCTTCATTTTTTAGAGAGAATTTATTAGGTAAACAAATATATGATTTCTCAGTTAGTTTCTCAAGAGGTAACCATTCAATCCCGTTTTCAGTAATTGTAAGAAAAGGATGATTGCTCGAAGCTGTTACTTCTCTCCCTGTGTTTGTCGTTAAACGGTAAAGTGGCTTTTTCCCTGTACTCCTTACTTTCATAAAACTAGATTCAATAGTTCTGCCAGAATTATCAACAGAAATAGCTTTTCCTTCTTTACCTACTAAATCTGATATTTTATAATATCCAAAAGACTTTTCATCTTCAGGTTTGCAAAAGATTCTGCTTTGCCCATCCAGACACTTCCCAGTGCCACAGGTTCCGTGAATAAAAATAATTTTCTTTCCTCCACGCACCAAACCAACAACCTCATTAACAACATCCTCCTGCGTCTTCCCATTTGAAAATCGCAGCGGCTCCAGATTTTCCCCGTTAGAATCAAACAATGACCAACCCTCATTAAAAATCGGTTCGATCGCCGGACCAACATCCAAAACTAAATCTGCCGACGTCATCAACTTTCGCGGACTCCCCCGCCTCTTCCCATAATTTTTCCACTGCCTCTTCTTTTCATCAGCAACACTTCGATTATCAACACTCTTCAACCTCCCCCCTTCATCAAACTCCAGCCGTCTATTTTCCCTCTTTTTCATTTTGAACTCTTTGTTTGAAATGGAAAACGTAGGTTGCGTATTCGCATCTCTCTCCATTAATTAATTTTGAAATCAAGCTTTAAAAAAACTTGTATCTTCTTCATCAGCCACCAATCAACTAAAAACTCACAACCCTACAGGATTCATTTACATTAATTATCTCCCTTTCTTTTTCCTAATCCCTAACAACCCAAAAACAAAACTAACAAATCAAAATTCCCGAGGATCAATCCTCTCAATCCCTTCAACAATATCATAAACCCTATCACTGCTCACAATCTCCTCATCCAAAACAAAAGCACTCGCAGCGTGTAAAGAATCAAAAATATTCAATCCAAAATTAATCCTAAATTCAACAGCCTTCTCCAAAATCTTCGGCTCCAAAGAAACAATCTCCAAACTCTTCAACTCCTTCAACCTCTCAAAAACAGAATTCGCAAACTCATCTCCAAAATCCCGCTTCGCAACAATCTCAACCTCAACAATCGTAATAACAGAGGTCTTTACCTTTTTCTTCAATATTTTTTCAGCACTTTCTTTTAACCAATCACTCTCTTTCAAATAAGCATACAACACATCAACCCCTACGTACATTCTTCACCTTCTCTAGTTTCTCTTTAATCTCCTCATACGCATATTCTTCTGCCTTATGAGAAATAGGAATCTCCGCCCTCTCCATCATTATCAACAGCCTAATGGCAAACTTTATCGCCTCACTCCTTGATGCAAAAATCCCAAGTCTGACTAACTCATCAATCTCTCCCTTAACATAAGGAGTTAATTTCACAGGAATCGCTTCTTGTACTGGTTTCATGGTATACATAGAGTATAACTTTTATATATAAAACTTTCTTTCCCTGCAATTCGCCCACAACCCTCCAAGATTCCATTCTCATTAATTAAACCCCCTCCACAAAGATTAATCCCTCTCAACCCTCAACCCCTCCAACAACCCTTCAACCAAAAATTAACAAACACACCCCGCAAGAACCCATCAAATTAATCATCCAAAAATAACTAACTCCTCTCAATCCTCAGCCCCTTCCGAGAATTATCAATAACAACTTTATTAGAAACCTCCCTCTTTACCCCATTATCCAAAGTAGCAATATAAACTCCTTCCTTGCCCTTTGCAATCAGCCCAGCATCAACTCTCTGCCCCCCAAACCCAACCTTCCCAGCCCGCTTATCAGAAACAATTCCCAAAGCAACATCAACAATCTGCCTCTTCCTCCCCGACAATTTAGAATTCTTTTTCAAGTCCTTCAATTCCTCAACCACCTCCTTAGGCACAGTAACTTTAAACCCCATCCCAATTAAATCACCAAGAAAATCAATTCTCTTCTCCAGACACGACAGAATAAAATTAGTGTCTAATAAAACTTCCATGAATCAATTAATTATTAGAACTATTTAACTTTTTCCTCAACTTCCCCCAATACTTCTCATTCAAGATATACCCGACGCATTTCTGCGCCCCGCACTTGCAGGGATGCTCCTCGTAATCATCAATATCATAACCATAATTATACGACAGCTCCTCGCCTTTCTTAATATTTCTTAACGCCAAAATCCAAATCCTTCCTTCATCATCTTCTGTCTCACAGTTTGGTGAACAAGAATGATTTATCAAACGCGCTGTATTCCACTCAACACCCCCGTCAATATCATAATTATCATCTAACTCAAAAATATAAACAGCACCAACATTCTCATTCCCCATAGACAATTCAATCTGCGCATCAGCCCGCTTCTCCGCTTCTTTTTTAGTTATCTTCTCTCCAACATATTCGATTATCTTAGTTCCCTTAGAAATGTCCCGACTAGCAAAAACTCCCTTCCCATGAATCCGCGAATCACGAACAACAATCCATTTTGATGTCGTAGCTTTCTGTGTCATAGAAATTAACCCTACAAAAATTAACTTTTAAACTTTACCCTTTGCATTTCAGATTTTCAATTGTAAAGGGTATGGGCACGGAGACCATCACAGAAAAAGGTTCGTTAGAGAATCAAACCAAAAAATTATCCCAATAAGACACCTTAAACTGTGAATACATAAAATCCAACAACGAACGATAATCGTCAATCTCCACTTTAATCAATCCTTTCTTCAAAGAATTATCCGCTTTGTTCATAGAATCTAAATACTCTTTCCTAAATCTGCGACTAATCACAAAAGGAGGA